>Ga0255370_1010_pt1 | contig 22209 bp, 6 predicted proteins | sample ANMaggSeSYBR01F4_FD_182096 | JGI IMG/M metagenome (GOLD analysis project Ga0255370, IMG submission 182096) | Sediment cell enrichment communities from methane seep in Santa Monica Basin, California, United Staets - ANME aggregate JGI... | ecosystem: Environmental > Aquatic > Marine > Cold seeps >...
CTTACTTCCAATACCATCAGCAATATCACTGGTGGAAATGGCGGAACGGGAGGGGACTACTATGGTTCAGGTGGTGCTGGCGGCCTCAGTTCCGGCATTTATCTCTTAGGTTCTAGCAATAATACACTTACTTACAATACCATCAATAATATCACTGGTGGATCCGGCGGAACGGGAGTAAACCATGACAGCTCTGAAATGGTCTATGGTTCAGGTGGTGCTGGCGGTATCGGTTCCGGCATTTATCTCTCTGGTTCTACCAATAATACTCTCACCTCCAGTACCATCAGCAATATCACTGGTGGAAATGGCGGAACGGGAGGGGACTACTATGGTTCAGGTGGTGCTGGCGGCCTCGGTTCCGGCATTTATCTCTCCAGTTCTACAAATAATACCCTTACTCCCAATACCATCAGTAATATCACAGGTGGAACCGGCGGAACAGGAGGAGTATACGAGGGTTCGGGTGGTACTGGCGGCCTCGGTTGCGGCCTCTACCTCTCAGGTTCCATCAATAATACCCTTACTTCCAATACAATCAGCAATATCACTGGTGGATCTGGCGGCATGAGGGGGGGAGGATATATTGTTTTCGGTGGTGCTGGTGGCCTCGGTTGCGGCCTCTACCTATTAGGTTCCGCCAATAATACCCTTACTTCCAATATCATCAGCAATATAATTGGTGGAACCGATGGTCTGGGATTTGCAGGTTTTTCTGGCGGTATCGGTTCCGGTATCTACCTCTTAGGTTCCAACAATAATACTCTTACTTCCAATACCATCAGTAATATCACTGGTGGAATCGGCAGCGGGGGAGAATCTGGTGGTTGGGGTGGTGCTAGCAGTGGCATCTACCTCTCTGGTTCTACCAATAATACTCTTACTTCCAATATCATCAGTAATATTATTGGTGGAACCGGTGCCATGGGATATGAAGGTGGTGCCGGCGGTATCAGTTCCGGTATCTACCTCTCAGGTTCTACCAATAACACCCTCACCTCCAATACTATCAGCAATATCACTGGTGGACCCAGCGGCTCGGGAGATTACGTTTATTCGGGTGGTGTTGGCAGTGGCATCTACTTCTCTGGTTCTACCAATAATACCCTTACTTCCAATATCATCAGCAATATAACTGGTGGACCCGGCAGCACGGCAGAAGTTTATAATTCGGGTGGTACTGGCGGCATCGGTTCTGGCATCTACCTTTCTGGTTCCACTAACAATTCACTCACTTCCAATACCATCAGTAATATTACTGGTGGAACCGGCGGCATAGGATTCTATGGTCCAGATGGTGCTGATGGCACCGGATACAGCATATACCTGCATATATCAACTCTCAACCTGCTGTTCCACAACAACCTGCAAAACGCAGATAAGAACGGATATGATAACAGCTCCAATTCGTGGGATAATGGCTATCCATCCGGTGGTAACTACTGGAGTGATTACACTGGCATTGACTCCAATAACGACGGCATAGGCGACACCCCATACATGATCCCGGGCGGCAGTAGTGTGGATAGATATCCGCTGATGAATCCATGGACCGACTCACCCCTATCCGGCAAGATCGCCTTCGCCTCGTCCCGCGACGGAAATCAGGAGGTGTATGTCATGAACGCTGACGGCAATGGTGACCCGATCAACCTCACAAACCGCCCAGATGCTGACGATGGAGATCCCACGTGGTCGCCCGATGGGAAACAGATCGCTTTCAGTTCCAACCGAAGCGGCAACTGGACGACATACATCATGAACGCTGACGGTAGCGATCAGGTCTGTCTCCTGGAGGGTGTGTATGACGCATGGGGTCCGGCTTGGTCACCAGATGGAACGAAGATCGCTGTTGCCTGTAAGATAAATCCCTCTGATGATTTTGAAATTTATACGGTGGACATTCAAAGCCGCGCTCTTACTCAGGTGACTGATAACACAAGCATTGATTGTCACCCATCATGGTCTCCTGATAGCCATAAGATCGTTTTTACTTCTGACCGCGATAATAATCAGGAGATTTATGTTGCAGATCTTCTTGCTGACACCCAAACGAAGCTGACAGATGAGCCAGCGTATGATGATTATCCCGAATGGTTCCCTGATGGAAGTATGATTGCGTTTGTGTCGGAGCGTGATGGCAACTTGGAGATTTACAGCATGGATATCGCAAGCAAAGCAATCACTCGACTGACATACAGTGAATCCATTGACAAACACGCTCAGTGGTCTCCTGACGGTCAGGAGATCGTCTTTATCTCTGACCGCGATGGCGGTGATATGGATGTCTATATAATGAAAGCTGACGGTACAAGCACTACTTGCTTGGTAGACTGGGATGGTGATGAAACTCATCCTACATGGTCGCCAGATCATTCTTCTCCTCCTGCTTACTCTGTCGGTCAGGGCGCCCCTGATTTGGCGATCAAGAATCATTTCATCGACGCATACAATCGAAACGGCGGAGTTAGTGTATTGGGCGATCCAGCAACAGAAGTACATGATGCATGGGGGTATTTGGTGCAGGACTTCCCAGGCGCTTCTGGCTATGATGGCGGGATAATCATGTACAACCCGTATAAAAAGTATGCTTATTATATTCACGGCGCAATTTGGGAGCGGTATTATGGTCTGGGTGGTCCGAAGGCAGAGACCGATATAGAATTTGAGTTGGGTCCACCCATAAGCGATATCAAGCCCTACATTCACACACAACCTCCAGAAGTTTCAAATCACGGGACGCAATTCAGGTACCAAAACTTCGAGGGTGGGGCATTGAACTATAATGTCGACACTGGAGAGGTCTTTGAGATACACGGCGCAATATTTGCCAAATGGTGCGAACTTGGATATGCCAGTGGTGTGTTGGGATTGGTTACGAGCGATGAACTGGAGGCTGTTCAATCTTTCAAAGGTACTATAGGCAGGGTAAGCGACTTTGAGAACGGTCACCTTCACTGGCATGGCAGCGGTGAACATTATATAGTTACTTATGTGACGCACGGTGATTTAGATAACTTCTACACTTCAATGGGTGGGACGGCAAGCTGGCTTGGGTTCCCGGTGAAGGATCAGGAAGATATAGGTGGACATGGATATTGTGAATTTGAGGGTGGATATATTGGGTGGAATGCGATAGATGGAGTATATGAGGCATTTGAGAAAACCTCAATAAAATCAAAACTGTTCATTGAAGATGCCCTTCCTGATGTTGTTGTGAATAAAGCTCACGGCGATAAAACAGATGTTATAATTGAGATTGAAAATACAGGTGATACAACTCAGAATGTTAAAGTTGAACTTGATTGTTCAGTATTGTTTGAAAATGGGGTTACCCCAGAAATTTATTCAAGAAATGATTACTTTGGACCAGAAGAGATACAAGATCCTTTAGATGTTGAAATAGAGCCACATAGCAAAAAGCAAATAATTTGGCGGTTCGAAATACCATTATTTCCATTGAATAAGATCGTGTTTGCTGGAAAAACTTTCGTCTCCGATAAGTTAGTATCTGTTGATGGCGGACTTATTAACGTTGTTCAAGATAGTACAGGAATAATTGTCACCAATAGAAAACTTTTATATGAAAAATTTGGTAAAAACGCGGAAACTACATCGCTGTTGCATACAATTTATACTATTGCGGATGGAAATGATCCTGAAAAAGAGATTTGTAATGTTGTGTATTATGTTGATCGTTACAGTGGCTTAGCCGCTGATTGGGATCAAATAATAACTTACCCGTCGTGGGGAATACCATCTACTTCAATTAATGAAGTTGCCCTTGATATTGATTTAATAGTTGAAAGCAAACGTGAAATATTACAATCAGATTATTTGACTATTATTGGGGGGGATGAAATCATCCCATTTTATAGATTGCCTAATCCAGGTTGGTTGCCTGAATGGATACATGATTATGATTCGAATGATTCAGTGCTTGAAATAATAAATAATAATCATATCCCAACAGATAATATATATTCTGATTTAAATGGAAACGGTTTGGATGATTGGGTAAAACCGGAACTTAGTATAGGGCGTATAAGTTCGGCTACAGCAAAAGATATGGAAAAATTTATGAAAAATAGTTTAAAAGGTCCATCTATTAATAAAAATGCTATCGTGGCTACTGATAAAAGTATGTATAATATAGATGCTATAGTCGAGATTCTAAAAAAGAAAGGTCTTATTTTTGAACCGAAATTAAGTAAAGATAGCGGGTTGGCAGCACATGAGATTTATAAAGAAATGCATAAGGATAAAGGTTATAAAATTTTAGCGTATGCCGGTCATTCTAATTATGGTGGAATAGGAGGGGCTAATTTCAATTTAACACCATCAGATTTTAACGATCCAAGTATCCTTAAAAATCACCCTCTATTTACCATTGGAGGTTGTAGAGCGGGTATTGTGACCGATGAAAATAGTACAGAATGGAAACCTTATTGGACAGATAATTTGGTATGGTCGCTTTCACACAATGGAGCGAGTGCAATACTTGGGTCGGGATCATTGTCTAAATCAAAAGGTTTCAATCCTTTATCGCAATATGTATATGCGGAGATGATTTACAATGACTTTTATAAATATTTATTCAGAGATAATTCAAAGAATACAAATCCCGTTGGTGAAGCATTAAAAGAAGCCGAAAGGAATTATGATTCCGGAGATTTTTGGGACAGTGGTGAAGATAAAAAGGCTCGCGTACAATTTATATTATATAGTATCCCCTGGATGATCTTCGATCCACCAATTAATCCACCTGAGCCTGTAAACAAAAGCTATAATGTAACATTTACCGATCCCGAAAAAATAGATACAGGCGTCTATAGACAATTGGTTACAATTGAGGTTATTGATTATAATTTAATGTCTGTAGAAGGATTCGATCTAATTACTATCGAAGGTGCATCTTACATTCTTAGTGACTTTAAACCAATATTACCCAAGATAAATACAGGTCTGTATCTACCGATTCAATCAGAGATTGAAAATATTAGCATTATCTCTGAAAATAAAATTGATTTAGGTTATTTAAACGTTCCAAGTTTCCAAAGCATAATGACAAACGATCCACCTAATTCAAGTTTTACGAATGTTTCAGATATAACCGGAGTGTGTCCATCCCCCCGTTTCGTTTCAACCAACATCACGTATACAGGCTACAACAAGATAAGAATCAACGTAGCTCCGGTACAATATAATATCGATACCAACGAAACAGTCTTATTTAACAAAACTGTTTTAGAAATTATATACAAAACTACAGATGATTTAGTCATCACAGATTTTCTATCTATAAATAATAAATTTAACATAAATGATATAATATCCACAAATGTTACAGTAGAGAACGTTGGCTCTGAAACGGTAGAAAATGTACATTACGATTTCACAATAAAAGATTTATTTGGTACAATAGTTAAAAATCATAGTAGCAGTGAGTTCAATATTCCAATGGGAATACAGCAATTCGAAGCGAATGTTTCCACTCACGGTTTGCAACAAGGATCATACCTTGCAGAAATAAATATTTTGAACAATACTGGATACATCCTCGCAAATTCATCTGAATATATCTATTTGATATCAGGAGAAATTACAAACTTTACAATAAACACAACTGGTATTGAACAAGGCGGAGATTTAAAGTTAAACTTCGAATTTGAAAATTACAATGATACAGATGTAACAATCGATGGTCAAATTTCAATAAGCAACTCTCAAAATAATATTGTTGATACATTACTAATTCCACTGACAATAGCATCGGGCGATAGCGCAAAACAATTCAGCTACATCTGGAATTCTGGGAATAATAATCCCGGATGGTACAAAGCAGAATTAACTCTATCTTCAGAAGGTTTGGATTATGGATCAGAAGATCAATGGTTTACAATATTGAATTTCTATAATCTCTCCTTCCTTCCTCCACTCTCTTCTCAAGGCTTTTGCAACATCGAGTCAGGCAGTACTCTTCCAATCCGCTTCACAGCACGGGACAACGATACGGGCGACTTCATTTCCGATAGCTCAGTGAACGTTTCAATAATCAATATTGCAGGGTGTATCCTTGCAAGTTTCAACTCCACGAATGGTGTCCAGATTGATTCTGATGATGAGCAATATAAAGTCGATTTTAATACCATGAATTACCCTGAGCTAAAATTAAGTGAGACTTATACTGTGAGAGTGACTTTCGGGATAGAAGGAAATAAAAAAAGTTATCTATCTGCGTACTTTTCACTTGTCGACCGCACCGCACCCTCATCCATCACCAACCTCCACTCCACCGCAGGCACCACATGGCTCAACTTTACCTGGACCAACCCCTCAGACCCCGACTTCAACCACACCGAACTCTACCTCAACGGCACTTACTTCACCAACATCCCGGCGCCGCAGAACTACTACAATATCACAGGACTGCTCCCGTATACATCATACGAACTCAGCACACGCACCGTAGACACATTTGGAAACATAAACCTTACATGGGTCAACGATACTGCGTCAACACTACCAGCATCAGGTACAACTCTTAATCTATACACTGGCTGGAACCTGATATCTCTGCCCTTGATGCCCGATGATACAAGTATTATTTCTATACTTTCTCCAGTCAGTGGCAATTATAGTATCGTTTGGGCCTATAATGCCAGCGATACAGATAATCACTGGAAGAAGTACGATCCTGCAACACCCTTCGGAAACGACCTGACAAATATGGAACCTGGCAAAGGCTACTGGATCATGATGACCTCTGATGATACACTTAATATCAGTGGAACGATGCCAGCACCCACTGATATTGAATTATGGAGTGGTTGGAACTTAATAGGGTACAATTCGCTAGATCCACAGACAATAACTGATGCCCTATTTTCAATTAGTGGAAATTACAGTATCATTTGGGCATATAATGCAAGCGATTCGACTGACCACTGGAAGAAATATGATCCCAATACACCTTTCGGAAACGATTTGGCAAATATGGAACCTGGAAAAGGCTACTGGATAATGATGACCAGTGATGATATTTATGTGGTGGTGTGTGAAGACTGAATTCTGCTGATTACATCAAGGAACTCGAAGAAACCACCATAGAAATAATCACTGAAAGAGACCGGGTTCTCAAAAATATTCATGAACTTAAACAAGAAAACGACGAACTAAAAAATAAATTGCATTTTTACGAAAACCCACATACTCCGCCATCTGTCACTACATTGAAAAAGACCGAGAAGAAATCAACCGTCAATCCCACTCCCAAAAAACGAGGTGCACCAAAAGGTCATTGAGCTGCAACACGTCCAACGCCAGTATCTGATAAAACAAAGGAAGTAATCGCAAAAAATTGTGAAAAGTGAGGCAGTCCTGATCTAAAAGTTTTAGATAGCGTCGAGAAAACTTTAATCGAAGATATGCTTCCACCTCAAGAGATTAAGGTTACTCAGTATAACAGGAGGAAAGTCGAATGCCAACAGTGTGGCCATATATTCACCTCTAAAGATCCAGACTGCCCGCAGAAAGGAAATTTTGGAATATACTTATTGGTTTATATCACAATGCTGAAATATCATCTGCGTGGTGTGTTGAGAAAGATACAGGCTTTTCTATTATACGAAGACAATTTTGAAATCAGTGTCAAGGGAATCAACGATATACTATTGAGAGTCGGAGATGCTTTTAAGAATGAGTATGATCTGAAGCTTGAGAAGATACGAAACGCCAAGTAGAGACACATAGACGAAACAGGTTTTAAGGTAAACGGTGAAAAATGGTGGCTGTGGATCTTCAGGACAAACGATGATGAAACGCTGGTCGTCATACGAAAATCAAGGGGCAGGAAGGTCCTTGATGAAATACTTGGAAAGGATCATCCCGGTCCACATATTGTTGATGGTTGGAGTGCCTACAGTAAAACAGCTATTCTTCAACGATGCTGGTCCCACCTCCTCCGCGAGGTAGCTGCCTGTAAAACGGCATCAGAATATGGAAAACAGTTATCGGAAGAGATACATGATTGTTTCAAGGATTTGAAAACGTTTCTCGATGAGAATCCTCCTATGGAGAAGAGGGTATCTCAGAAAGCGATATTTGAGAAGAAACTGGAAGATATAGTCGAAAAATTCGATGGTTTAGAAGAATTGAATAAGTCTATGACTTACATTAAAAATGGTCTTGGGTGCTGGTATACGTGTATGCTATATCCAGGAATGGAACCAACAAATAACCTTGGTGAGCAAGCGATGCGAGAACACGTTATTTTACGAAAGATCATAGGGTGTTTCCGTTCAGAGAATGGAGCAGAGAATTATCAGTATATTGCATCTTTATTGGCTGACTGGAGGTTACAGGGCAAGAATTGTTTCGAAGAACTGGAGCAACTACTCAGGCGAGAATTGTGTATGAGCTAACAAATACGAAATATTTATATGTTGAATGACTTATTCTGGATAGTTCGTAATTTAATCACAAGAAAAAAAAGTATCGATTAGTTGGCTAAATGTTTTGATAGGAATGTGCAAAATATAGCATACAGTGGGACGTAAACGGAAGAAGGTTATTATGGAAAGATATACCTACACAACCGGGCCTTGTATTGGTTCACGAACAATTCTCAGTGCAGGCGTGCTCTTGACGTTAGTATTTTTCAGGTACCGCCACGGCGCCATGCACAGATTACAGATGCGCACAGGCAGCGGAGATGGCAGCATGGGTCGATGGATGCCAGGGGTTGCGGTTGCGGTTCTGGCATTGGTTGCAATCTTGCGGCAATGTGGCAAAGAAGTGTTGGCATATTGGTACGCGTCTGTGATGAAGAGGGGTATCGGGCATAAGATCATCACTGGATCCATGATAGCACTGATTATATTACTCGTCTTTGCCGGAGTGGCGGTGGCAGATGTAAAAGGCATCCCCAGGTCAGGTGATGGGGTATCATCGGATTTGTATGAAACACAAGATGATCTGCTTACACAGGAACAAACAGGATGTTGCGTTGATCCTCAAATGTTAAATTCTTCTGAGGGCCATTCATTAAATTATGAGATTGATAGTTCTTTATTAAACAAGATTCCAGTATTCGTGTTTTTCTATGCAGAATGGTGCCACTTCTGCCAGCCACAGAAAACTATAATAGAGGAAGTAGAGCAGGAATACGCGGATAAGATTGTTTTTATCCATGTTAATGCAGAAGAAAATCCGCATGCAATAAATGAGTTCGGTGTAACTGGTTTTCCTGCTATGTTTTTGATCGTTGACAAGAACGAGGAAGGATATGTTTATCAGGAATTTGATGGGTATACCGAGAAAGAAACGTTGAAAGAGAGTTTTGAGTATATGGTTGTGAGTAAGAGCGTCTTTTACACTGAAAATGTATCTGACAATGTTGAAAAATTAGGAAAAACAGAGAGTCTTGATAACGGTCTAGATTATATGTCCCATCAAGAAGTGGGAGATGCTGTGTATCAAGACCTACCGTTGATAGTTATATTCCCGTTGCTAGTTATATTGCCGTTGGGATTAATTGATGAGCATGCTGCTATTTATGGTGGATACCTAGGTGGAGACCCAGACGATAGGGCTAACCATTGGGTTATCGAAGAAGGTCCTGAGCTTGATTGGTGGCCAGGTGGCATGAGGAATTTCACGATGAAAGGTTTTGAGAAGGGATATCGGGGAGCATATACTGGCAATAACGGAACACTGGACAAGACAATTCGTAATAATATCATTAAAACTGCTGATGATCTTTTTCGTCGCGATATACGTTATGTATCTCCCTCTGAATTTATTGATGTAAATTTGATACCTGATTGGAGTGATAATTACTGGGATGGAAGTGTTGAAGACATTAAAGCACTTAGGTGTGATGGTGTGGTTGAGTACTGCTATGAGAAGAATGGTGTCGTAGTTTGGAGTGGCCATATTAGTGATCCTACAAGAAGGAATAAGACACCAGATGCATTTTACAACTGCGTTGGTCGGGGGGAACCAGTGGAAGAATGTAAGAGGCATATTCCGCCCGGATACCAACTCTGTAATAACGATGACAGGTATGTTTTTGAGGACTGTGATTATCGTGACCATAGATCCTTTAATACCTTCCCATTTAAATGGCTTACTCCTAGAACACAAAGAACTAATTCAGCATTAAGTCCCTCAAAACCAGAACCTCCTACCAAGGTTGATATTATAACGAGTGATATTAATAATTACGGCATAGTTACAATCGAATGGAATCAAGCAACTGATGAGCAATCTGGATTATGGGGGTATTATTATGTTTGGGATAATGCACCAAAAACAATTCCACTTTCAAATTGGCATGTTTGGTATAACCACAAACTCGAACCCGATATGACTTCTTGGACCAGTTCTAATTCTTACACTCCTGAGGCTATGCTTAGAAAGGGAAAGGAATACTGGTTCCACATAAGAAGTGTTGATAATGCAGGTAACATGGCTGGAACTACCCACAGAGGGCCTTTTCTGATTCCGTGCACAGAAGATTCTGAGTGTGATAAATGCGAAGAATGTATACTATGGTCCGGACTATGCGTCCGAATGGTAGACTGCCCCCCCGGTCCAGGGGGAGACCATCCGGATGAAACTCATGCTGTATCAACATCCATGACAACTTCAAATCCATCTAATCCCATAGCAACACCAAAGATAGCAATTTTATCCAGTGGATTTGCAGCATCGACATCAAGTCTTTTGGAAAGTCTTAATGAACCTTCTACTTTTGTAGATATTGATTTCTCTCCTGATATCGTAAAAGATCATCCAATTCTTATTATCCCCTCTGGTGGACTTTATGGTCTGGACTCTTTACCAACATTCAAATCCCAGCTTAAGCAGTATGTTGAAGATGGCGGCACTGTGATCGTCTTCGCCCAACAACACGGATATGAATATAATACATTACCCTTACCACCTGGGTCTGATCTTTCCGGATACGGCTGGCTTGAAGATCAAAGCTGCCAGCACAGATCGGTTGGTATCACAACTTATCATCCAATTTTGTCCGGACAGGATTCTGTAATTTCAGATATTAACGTTGATGGTTACTTTACAAAATATCCCAAAAACGCTACAATAATACTCAGCAGAACAAAAAATGGAATGCCTGCCATGCTGATGTATGAATATGGTAATGGAACTGTAATCGCAACAACAGCATACACTGATTGGGCTTCCACCCATTATCAAGCAACTCGGGACGGCAAAAATCTTATTAGAGATATGATTACATGGGCTAAAGATGGAATAAAAATATCAGAATATGGAAGAAGCGATACAGTTAATATTAAGATAAATAGGACAATTCCTAAACCTGAAATTCTGGAATATATAGAATATCCGAAATATGAACTAGATGACGTAGTGAATATTCCAATTAATGTAACAAATTATTTCAATGTAACAATTGACAATGTTTCTTTCATTGTTTATGACCCTGACATGGAAATAGATTATGTTAATGTTTCTATTGCCATACACGAAAATGAAACAAGAACTATTAATTTTACTTATGAAGATACGGATAAAGAAGGATTTTACTATGTTTTGTATTCACTATGCATTGGTGAATCATGTATAAGAACAGGGGACCTGGTTAGCTTCTTTGGGGTTAATATTACCATACCGTCTTTGCATAGAATGAATTATACACTGTTGGATCCTGATAAAAATATTATAATCAATGAGAGTATCTTGTCTGATAGAAATGTATCGGTTGCTAACTTGCCCATAAATTTGACAATTCTCAATTTTACTTACACAAATCCATCTAAACTTGGCATTTGGAATTTGGAATATGATGTACTGGATTCCAATAATACTTTTATAGATTCTGGCACAGAGAAATTCGCGGTAAGCAAATACGCAGAAAATCCAGATGGTTGGGTATATCAAGGATCTGAAATAGCATTTGATATAACTACTCCGTGTGAAGATGTTCCAAGAGGAAATGATGTCACCTTCTCTATTCATATTTACAATAATGGCGACGTGGATAAGAACATTGCAGTGAAAAAGGATTGGAATCATAGGATTATAGGAGAAGAAACGGTGTTTGTTCCAGCTCATAACATGTGCACTATCACATATACAATGAAAGCGTCCACTGGTCGATTTTGGGCATGGTTCTATGATGATGATTATTGTTTAGGAAAAGCATCCAAAGGAATTCGGACTTTTTATTCTTCCATTGATATTGATATGGAAACAGACGAACAAGAATATGCCAGAGGAGAAGATGTTTCTTTACTGTTGAATTTCACAAACAAGCAAAGTGACGTTTACAATACCACTGTTATAGTTAGAGCACTCGACCCGGATAACAACAAAATCTTTGAGGATAAATTCAATGCAAATCTCAGTGCCTATGAATCACTCGCAGAAACGCTTAGCTTTACTTTGCAAACAACATCTGGAATGGGCACTTACGTCGTAACCGCAGAGGCATATTCCAACGGCGATAAAATGGGCTCCAACTCTACATATTTTGAAGTGCTTAAGGAATATATCGTTAAAGTGGACTTTGACGAGCCAGATAAAGCATATAGAATAAGAGAGAATATCAGTATTGATCTGGAAGTAAAAAATTTCTACTCCACTTTGTGGAATTCGGATGTGAACATTTCTATTCCGGTTTTGGCGTTTGAAGATTCTAAGTATATGTCGCCGAACATTGGCGAATCTAAAAAAATTAGTTACGATTTGAACATCCCTGCGACAATCCCTGCCGGCAAGCATGATGTCATCGTCAGCATAGGCTTTGACAACTCGGTGAGACAATATTACTTCGTTATACCGGATTCAAATATAATTTTAACATCTGATAAGACGAACTGCGATACAGGAGAATATTTGTATTTCAATTTAACCAATACCGGTGGCGTGGATACAGAATGTAACTGGTCGATAAAGTTCTATGATCCCCGTGCATTGTTATTTTATGAAAACGATACGAACCGGGAAAGCCTTTTGACAGGCGAAATAAAAACATTTCCATTTAGAATTCCTGACCAGGCTGTGAGCGGGAGAAATTATCTGATAGCATCGTGGAAGGATTTGAATACAGGCAAGATATCAAGATTATCGAAATCTTATGATATAAGTGGATTAAACGCAAGTTTGACCTCCAATACAGACAGGAGGATATATTTAAAAGATGAAAACCTATCAATTATTACCAACATAACGAATCTTAATGGGGCTATTGTGAATGGCACATTAAATCTCAAGATTGTCTACCCCCATATTCATAACCCAACTTCAAAAACGAGTTGCTCGGCAAATTATAAGCATAATGATTTAGTGACGCATGAACCATATCAACATCCAAAACCAGTGAATGGTTCCGAGGATATCCCACACCATACTATCTTACGTGAGCAAATTAATCCCATTTTTGATCGTGAACCACCAGCATTGAATAGCAATGACAAAAATAATAATCCTCATGCTTTGAATCCGTATACCTTGCTGTCTTCAAATATCTCGTATGTACCTGATGATTATGCGAAGATTCAATTGGCTGTCAATAGTGCAAGTACCGGGGATACGATCATCGTAAGGGATGGTACGTACACCGAGAACGTGGATGTGAACAAGCTTCATTTAACGATTCGATCTGAGAATGGAAGTACAAATTGCATTGTGAATGCTGCAGGTCCAGATGATCACGTCTTTGAAGTAACAGCGGATTATGTGAATATAAACGGGTTTACAGTAAAAGGAGCTACTAAAGGATATCCACATTACTCTAGTGGAATATATCTCGACCACGCAGACCACTGCAATCTTTCCGATAACAGAGCATCTAACAACTACAACGGCATCGTCCTGTCTTCTTCAAGCAACAATACACTCACGAACAACACCGCTAACTCGAACAACTACTACGGCATCCACCTGTCTTATTCGAGCAACAACACGCTCACGAACAACACCGCTAACTCGAACAGATACTACGGCATCCATCTGGATTATTCGAGCAACAACACGCTCACGAATGACACGATGTCGGGAAACCGTTACAACTTCGATGTTTATGGCGAAAGCCTTTCTCAATACATCCAGGACATAGACACGAGCAACCTCGTAGATGGAAAACCAATTTATTACGGGGTCAATCAGCAGAATCAGCAGGTTCCAAACGATGCTGGGTATGTGGGAGTCGTGAACTCCACGAATATAACGGTTAGGGACCTGGTATTAACAAATAACCCAGATGGGGTGTTATTTGCATACACAGATAATTCAAGGATAGAGAATGTCAAAGCCTCGAACACCGGCTACGGCATCCGCTTATACTATTCAAGCAACAACACACTCACGCATAACACCGCATCGAACAACTGGTACGGCAGCATCGTCCTGTCTTATTCGAGCAACAATACACTCACCAACAATACCGCATCGGACGACGACATAGGTGTCTACCTGTATTTTTCGAGCAACAATACACTCACGAACAACACCGCTAACTTGAACAACAACGGCATCCACCTGTCTTATTCGAGCAACAATACACTCACGAACAACACCGCTAACTCGAATAATGGCTATGGCATCCACATAGACTATTCAAGCAACAATAACAACATCGAAAACAACACCGTAAACTCGAATAATAACAATGGCATCTACCTAGACTATTCGAGCAACAACAACATCGAAAACAACACCGTAAACTCGAATAATGGCTATGGCATCTACCTAAGCTATTCAAGCAACAACAACACAATCATAAAAAACACCGCAAACTCGAACGACTACCATGGCATCTGCCTGGACTATTCAAGGAACAATACAATCACAAACAACATCGCAAACTACTCGAATTGGTGCTATGGCATCCACCTGTCTTCTTCGAGCAACAACACGCTCACACACAACATCGCATCGAACAACTACTATAGTGGCATCCGCCTGGATCGTTCGAGCAACAACACGCTCACGCACAACACCGCATCGAACAACTACTATAATGGCATCTACCTATGGTATTCAAGGAACAATACAATCACAAACAACACCGCATCGAACACCGAATACGGCATCCGCCTGGATCGTTCGAGCAACAACAGCATCAAGAACAACACCGTAAACTCGAACGACCATGGCATCTACCTACAAGGTTCGAGTACCAACATCATCTACAACAACTACTTTGCAAACACAAGAAACGCTCGGGATGACGGAAACAACATATGGAACATAACAAAAACCCCTGGAACAAATATCGTTGGTGGACCCTGGCTTGGCGGGAACTATTGGAGCGATTACGAAGGCGTTGATGAAGATGGTGATGGACTTGGCGATACCCTGATTCCACACGACTGTTCCGGATCTATTCAAAATGGTGGCGATTATTTACCGCTAATTAAGCCTGAGCCGCCCATAGGAAATACAATTTGGGAGACGAACATAACAATCGACATGGATGAAAATGAGATCAAAAACATCATTACAGATATACCTATGGATGTGTTAAAAGATGTAACCGGAAAGATCGAATTGATTACAACTCTGTATTCTAACACGACTCAAATCATCTATCAACATGATCCGTTCTTTTATATCACCGACACAAACACATCCCTTATCCTGGAAACCGATAAAATGGTTTACAAACCAGATGAAACCATACATGTCTATGGCGAGGTGAAGAATCATGGGAGCCAAACAGAAAGCTACAATTTATCAATCAAAAAGGATGGGGATGAGATATTCGCTGATGCGTTTACATTAAATCCGGATGAGACCCATGACTTCGCAACGATTGTAAGCTCAAATACTTCATTTACATTAGAAGGAACCGTAGACGGAGCAACAGTTACAGACTTCGTTAACGTGGAGGCTCCGAGTATAAATGTTAGTGTCATGGCTCCGGATGTTGTTGGTTTAGCCGATTTTGATGTAGGCGTGCTGATAGAAAACACCGGAAAGATATATGCAGATATAAATGTCAGCATAAATAGCACATGGAACATAACAATCCCTGTGGGTGAATCGATACTATTAGAAACCACAATGAGCACAAAAAAGAATATCACGCTGAATGTTACCATTTCCGGAGATGTGAACCGGACGATCCAAAAAGAGATAATCTGTGGAGAGAATGCGAGGATAAACATAACTCCACAGTCTAATTATCTTGACGGGAGAGTGGAGATTCCATATACAATTGAGAACATTGGTATCATGGATTCTAAGTTTAACGCTACATTTTCAATCGAGAATCAAACAGTCTCTGAAAGTTTCCTCGTGCCAAGTGGTGAGAATATAACCGACATTGTCTTGTTCAATCTAACAAAAGGATTGTATTTACTAAATTACCTTTCACCGTTTGAAGATGTAAACGTAACGATAAATGTCCAATCCCCTCCGGAACTTGTTGTCACTTCTATTTATCCTGAGAATATGAACTTCACAATCGGGCAAAATGTTACAATGACATTTGTAGTTGGAAACACAGGAGGCTCCGAAGGAGAAGCTACGCTTACATTATCCATGCCTGATTTTGAAGATACCAACAGAACATGGGTCAGACCCGGAGAAAAAGAGAACATAAGCTTCAACCTCACAATTCCAGATGATTTAGAGGAGAAGAATTACAAAGGAATCTATGAGATCGATGGAAAGAGAGCTGATTTCACATTCTTCGTGCAAGGAGCTAATATATCAGTTGATGCAAGCCTGGATAAGCATTTATACGTGGAAGGCGAGACAGCGATCCTCACGTTAAACGTGATTAACGAGCGGAATACAGACTTGAGTTTGTATTCAAGAGTTAAGTTCAATGAGTATGATAATGTCTCCTATTTCAATTTGACTGGTTTGGACTCCGAAACACTGACATTCAATGTGCCAGTTCAATTTACAGGAGATAACAAGATGCTTTACACGGTTTACATGGATTCCGGAAGATCACTATACATCAATTCGATATATGTTTACGAGAAGATGCCCGACGCTCCGATAACATTGTACACAGACAAAGACGTTTATAATATGGGTGAAAATGTGACGATACATATTGTTGACGTTACCAGAACTGATCTACTGAACTTAACAGCACCTAACTTCAATTATATTGGCACGATAAGCGGCCCAACCACGCTTGATCCATTTACGCTTCTGGAACTGAGGTCAGGAACTTATTACATCGAATACACATTCGGGAACTTCTCTTCTGCTCATCCGTTCGATGTTATCGGATATTCTGCAAGAGTACTCGAAGCTGGTTTGGATAAGGAAGAACATTACGATGGGGATATTATAAAGCTAAAAATGGACATAGAAACAAACAGGGATGTATCAGGCTCGTTGAAGACATGGATTTACGACCCCCGGAATGAATTGATTGATGAGTTTGAGATAAATAAAACTTTAAAGGAAGGAGAGAACAAAATAGAGATAAGCAGAACCTTATCAACAAATAAATCGGGAATGCATGTGCTCGTTTATGGAATTTACGCTTACAGTGATTTGATATTCCTTGCTTCGGGTGCAGAGTACTTTGATGTAATATCTCAATACACTTTACCATCATCCATTACCAACCTCCACTCCACTCAGGGTCCCACCTGGATCAACTGGACATGGACCAACCCCTCCGACCCCGACTTCAACCACACCGAACTCTACCTCAACGGCACCTTCCTCACCAACATCCCGGTGCTGCAGAACTACTACAATATCACAGGACTGCTCCCGGATATATCATACGAACTCAGCACACGCACCGTAGATACATCCGGAAATATAAACCTTACATGGGTCAACGATACTGCGTCAACATTACCAGCATCAGGTACCACTCTTAATCTATACACTGGCTGGAACCTGATCTCTCTTCCCTTGATGTCCGATGATACCAGTAGTACTTCTATACTTTCTCCAGTCAGTGGCAATTATAGTATTGTTTGGGCCTACAATGCCAGCGACACAACAGACCACTGGAAGAAGTATGATCCTACAACACCCTTCGGGAACGACCTGACAACTATGGAACCTGGCAATGGATACTGGATAATGATGACCTCTGATGATACACTAAATATCAGCGGAACTATGCCAGCACCCACTGATATTGAATTATGGAGTGGTTGGAACTTAATAGGGTACAATTCGCTAAATCCACAAACAATAACTGATGCCCTATCTTCAATTGATGGAAATTACAGTATCATTTGGGCATATAATGCAAGCGATTCGACTGACCACTGGAAGAAATATGATCCTAATACACCTTTCGGAAACGATTTGGCAAATATGGAACCTGGAAAAGGCTACTGGATAATGATGACCACTGATGATATTTTAGAGATATAATGGAGGAGACCATAATGAAACAAATCTCGATATCTTCAGATGCTTTTAAAGTCGGTACCAGCCTGCCAGTCGAACACACCTGCGATGGGGAGGACCGCTCCCCCGCACTCTCATGGGACACCGTCCCCGCAGGCACACAGGTATTTCTCCAAGGTATATGCCCTGGATACTACACTTAGCTTAAAGAGCGATGCCATCAAATCCTGACTTGAGGCCGCAATGTCAGGGTACATCCTGGCACAGGGAGAGATGATAGGGAAATACGGGCGTTGACTGAGTATGTAGCTGCTGCGAACCTGGGGTCATTCTTTTGCGATTGTGTTTTCGGGCATTGCTGGTCTCTTACCTGGGATATATAAAATTAATAATATAAATATATAAATATATTATGGCATTATCAATAGATTAATATGCCTTGAGTTTTTTAAAATGTATCAAATATTCAGAAAATATCTTGAACGAAAATGTCAGGATGATTTCATAATTCGAATTTCAGTGTGGGATGCAAGATGAAAAATAAGCGATGTTGTAGTGAAAAGTATATTCTTACAAAGAATGTAAGAAGTAGCGGGAATAGCATAATTCACCGCTGGATATCGATGCTGCTGGCTGGCATTTATGCAGGAACGGCGGACATGACGGCGCTGGGGCTGTTGTTGCTTAGGGGCGGCATGGATTATGTTATCAATCCGTTGGAAGGAGCAATAGCATGAAAAAAGTAGGATTGTTTGTTGTTGGAGGCAATATTAGGATTATTGGATTGCTTTTGGGATTACTCTTAATTATAAATTTAGGGATGATTGAGGGGGTGAGTGCAACAGTTGGAAATTGTGATGATTCAAGTTGCGATGACAGTGTGAGATTTGATTATTTTTGTGATACTCCACTCAATGGGAATAGATGTATTTCTGACGCCTACAGTACATTATACAATAATGGTATTCCTGCAGTAACTTCAGGAAGGGTATGCAATGCAAATATTTGTAAATTAACTCTTGATACTCGTACGGACGGGTGTTATAGTCCTGGAAATCTTCTAACAAGTGAATATTACTATGGTGATACGTTACCAGAATATTGTACAGGTGGAACGTATGCAGGATATACTATTGGAAATGTTATGGTATATGTCTATGATATAGATGGTGCATCAAATCCTGATTACGCATGGTTCCCCGAGTGGTGCAATCCGCATAATGATGTCGATTGTGGTTTAGTGAAAGCTGGTGATTATAACGGAGACGGCCATTATGAATGGGATGGTTATACAGACACTACACCACCCCATGCGGGCTTTAGTTATTATGCTACGATGAATGTTGGGGAATCAAAAAAATTCACTCCAAACTACAATACATATGATAACGTTGATACAAAGGGTTCGGGGTCGGACGATTTTCTGTATTGTTACTGGGATAAAGATTATACTGGCTCTTTCAGCGCGGATTATGTCGATACTGATTGTAGCGGTCAATATTTTTCATGGAGCACTCCTGGCACCAAAAAAGTAGCTATGAGGTCCAAGGATGGTTCGGGACTTTGGAGTGGCGTGGCAGTAGCCACCATTACTGTATTGCCACCAAAGGGATCACTAACCGTTTCAGTAAAGTACCCCGATAATAGCAATATAAATGATATTGGGATTCAGTTGAAGGATTCTAACAATAATAATGTAGGTGAAGTAAAACTTAGTGGTGCTTCAACTAATCAAGTTACGTATACAGATTTAGATCTTGGAACCTATTATATTGTTACATATCAGAACAGTTTTGTAATCGCTCCTACCGATACTATTATTGTGAGTAGTGGATTCAATTATGCAACAGTTGCAACGTATTCTAAAGGATATCTCGATATATATACTTATTATAGTGATGGAACCACAAAATTACCTGATGCATATATCGAAGTCTGGAGTGGAGATTATGTGGATTCTTTTGTAGTAGATTCGGGCACAACGAATAGTAATGGTTATGCTTCATTCTTTGTATGGCCTTCTTCTGGAAGCACGGAATCTTATAAAATTATTGTAAAATATAATGGTGGAATAGTAAAAACCATTACCGGGGTTGAAGTTACAACACAAGCTACAACTACAGAACATCTTGGCACTACTGTGTCGCCATCAAAGGGATCACTAACCGTTTCAACAACTCCGGTCAGCGGCGATATTTATGTAGACGACGTTCGTCAAGGCACCGGTTATTGGAGTGGTTCTCTTCCAACAGGGCAATATAAAGTTTCGTTTGGATCTGTTTATGGTTATAACACGCCATCCACCCAATACCCAACGGTGTATAAAGATCAGACTACTACAGTTACAGGGACGTATGTGCCATATCCTTCTCCTGAAATCTACGATGTGTCATACCCTTCTCAAATAGACAGTAATCAGAAAGCTACGATCATAGTAAAAGCAAAAAACAATGGTGGTGCTTCTGATGATGGATATATTTCAGTTTCTTTTCCAAATGATGAAACAATCTCTGAAATAAGTGGAACCGGAAATAATTACAATAAACTATATCCAATTGGTTATTATCCTCTTTATAAATGTTCCAGCGGTACAATGACTGCAGTAGATCCGCTTGTAGAATTGTCGGATACAAGTTGGAGCGGAGGAGGTCATCAAGAAAGCATTTCTATGACAGTCACTCCAAATGACATCGGTAAGATTGTTTTTTATGTTAGAGTTGCACTGCGAAATAGTCAGGGAACTTACATCCGCACCCCCACCTACTCAAGCTATACAGACCAACAAGAGTGTTACGTCAGAAAATATGAAATAAACGTAGTTTGCCCAGATGATGGCGATCATTCGTCACCCAGTGCCTCCACCAGTTTCGATACTAATCCAAGTACTGTAGCTCCAAACGAGAAATACTGGGTCAGTACAAGACTGTCAAATAGTGGTGAGAGCGCTTTAAGTTGTGCTGGAATAACTTTTCAGCTGGATAATGCAAAAATTGTTGCAGTTAAGGATTCAAACGGGGACATCGAATATCATTCAACCGATGCATTACCACTTGGGAATGGTAATTATTTATCGGCTTTCACTGATCTGGATTTTTATCCTGGCGGATCTATAGGTCACCAGCGAAGCGATTTTAATGGTTCGAATTACTTCGAATTCTATTCAGAGAATGGTCTGAGTAACGGTGAGACTTTAACATATCACTTCCAGATAGAAGTTACTGGAACCCCGGGTTCTTCTGTGTTAATCAAGCATAATGGCTACATTATAGATGATGACTCATGGATTGAAAATGCAACTGGAACTTGCGTTGGATATGTAGTTCACGACCCTGGAAGTGCGCCACATGACAATTCAGTGAAACTCAAGGATTTTAGTTATACCACAACAAGCAGGACAATTGATTGTGGTGGGGACAGCATTTATCCGTCACCCAGTGCCTCCACCAGTTTCGATACTAATCCAAGTACTGTAGCTCCAAACGAGAAATACTGGGTCAGTACAAGACTGTCTAATAGTGGTGAGAGCGCTTTAAGTTGTGCTGGAATAACTTTTCAGCTGGATAATGCAAAAATTGTTGCAGTTAAGGATTCAAACGGGGACATCGAATATCATTCAACCGATGCATTACCACTTGGGAATGGTAATTATTTATCGGCTTTCACTGATCTGGATTTTTATCCTGGCGGATCTATAGGTCACCAGCGAAGCGATTTTAATGGTTCGAATTACTTCGAATTCTATTCAGAGAATGGTCTGAGTAACGGTGAGACTTTAACATATCACTTCCAGATAGAAGTTACTGGAACCCCGGGTTCTTCTGTGTTAATCAAGCATAATGGCTACATTATAGATGATGACTCATGGATTGAAAA
>Ga0255370_1098_pt1 | contig 21241 bp, 16 predicted proteins | sample ANMaggSeSYBR01F4_FD_182096 | JGI IMG/M metagenome (GOLD analysis project Ga0255370, IMG submission 182096) | Sediment cell enrichment communities from methane seep in Santa Monica Basin, California, United Staets - ANME aggregate JGI... | ecosystem: Environmental > Aquatic > Marine > Cold seeps >...
TTCAGGGCAATCAGGTGCAAGTTTTATTGCATCTTTATGGTAGTCTTCAACTTCATCCAGCCAGTCTTTATCGACTTTTTCTTTACCCATAATATAAAGACGCATATATCCGATATTAACTGTGGCTGCCTGTTTCTTTCCTTTTGCGTAATTTTCGGCTTTATCCATGGAAGCAAAGCCTTTTTTAAAATCACCCCTTAAGCCGCATACAAGGCCAAGGCCGACATAGGCCGGTGAATACTCCGGATCCAGCAGTTTTGCCCTGTTAAATTCTTTAAATGCTTTATCAATTTCACCCGCCTTCAGCAGCTTATTACCATTTATGACATGATGCCCAGGAGTATCTAACTCCGCTTTTGGCGCTACCGGTTTTGGACCGCAAGCCAGCAGAAAAAGCAGGCAAATAACCGACATAACAGAAAGTATTTTTCTAAAATACATATGGCTTCTCCTTTAATATCTTAAAATGTTAGGTCTAATCAACAACGATCATTACACGGCATTTTTTCATGAATGATAGATGCTCGGAAGCGCTTCTCAGCTTAAAAGCATCTGCGTTGCTGATTACTATATCAGCATTGCCAGGCCCTTCTGTTTTTAACCCTTTTACAGTTAAAGGATTATTTGTAACTCTTGGATTGCTCTGGGCTGCTGTAATATCTTTTGCATAGCCGCTCATTCCTTGCTGTACCGCATATTCACGGCTGACAAAGGCCGAGCCGTAAACTTCCTGCCCATTTTCATCAATTATTTTTGGAGACATGGCAGGCCTTGCGTTAAGCCCTATGGCATTAACTACCAAACCTGTATATATTTCGGATGTTGGCTTTTCTGCGGTTTTAGAAGCTATGGCAGGAGATGGTTTTGGTGGCTCAACTGATAAAGAAGGAACCAATTTAATGGGCTCAATCTGTTTAATTTCCTGTGGAAGAACTAGCTGGGCAAAACCTCCATGAAGGCTCATCTGCATTGTAACTTCTACTGTTCCGTCCGACAAATATTCCTGTTTAACAATCTGGGCTCCTTTTACCATACCGCTTACTTTGGCCATTATTACATCATTTGTAACAGCAAAGTTTTTGACGACTGTAGCGGAATCAATCCTTACTCCTTGTGTAACTTCAAGCAGGTTGCGCATAGCATCTATCCGTGCAGCCCTCAAAGCCATAGGCCTTGCCTGTGCTTTGCCATAGTATTCTTCCGGAGAAGTACCGATACCCGTGGCCTGAATTATTCCTTTTGTCCAGTTGATGTTGCCGTTTCCAATATTTTCAACAACTTCCTGCCATTCATTACAAAATCCATAGGCAGGCAAAATTAATAGAACTGCAAGTACCATTGATAAAGTTGAACTTTTTTTCATATTCTACCTCCTTAGTTTGTAACTTCTCAATAAGTTCGGCTAAAGATAAAAAAGGCGTGTCCGCTGGTGATGAAATGTAAAATAGCTGACTGTTTGAGCATCTTAGTGAGCTTTGAGAAAAAACAGCGCATAAGAAAATTTATCTTTAAAACATATGATCTATCGCTTAACCAATACGTATTAAAAGGATTAGCCACTGTTTTTTCTTTAGGCTCACTTAGGTGCGAGTTTCAGATATTCTTACATTTTATTATCAGTGGGCGAGTCTTGTACCATGTAATTTGCCCGGATTTATTGAGAAGTTACCTTAGTTTAACCTAAATTGCTGAATAGACTAATATTTCATTTTGAACTATATTTCCCTAAATAATATTTTGCTGCTTTGTTGCCGGGATTTATTGTGATTGTCCTTCTCCAGTATTTTATTGCTTCCTTTGTTTTTCCTGACTTCAGTGCATTCCATGCAAGGTCATTATATGCTTTGGCGAGATTTAAAATTGCGTCCCTGTCATTTCTGTTTATCTTCAGCGTTTTTTCCCATTGCGCTACAGCATTTTTTTTATCACTTTTGTTATAATAAATCCATCCGATTTCATTTATCGCTTTTGTATATGCAGGCTTGATTTCAAGCGTCCTTTTGTATTCAAGCATAGCGTTTGCAACCATATCCACATTATGAAAGGCTTTTGCAAGTCTAAAATGTGTATCTGCTTCCTGAGAGTCGGCATTTCTTGCTTTTTTTAGATATTCGATTGCCATGGCCGGGTTATGTCTGAAATTATACAGAGTTCCAAGGAAATAATATGCATCAGCATTGTCAGGGTCTATTTGAATTATTTTATTAAACTTTTCGTAAGCGCTCACGGAACGTTTAAATTAGAAATTTGAAATTTGGCCTTCATGCTTTTGTACTGTTCTTCCCAATTTCTACTTTCCAATTTCAAGTTTTAAGCCGTGAACAGCTACGTTTATTGTAATAGATCGTCATATAACTCAAGGCACACGCAGCATCAAAGGACGGAAAAGTTGCGAACGGTTATGGGCTGTAATAGCAACATACGCATTACAAGGCCGATCAGCATTCAATTAAATTACTTCACCTCTCACAACTCATGTTTAAAAATCAGAGACGCATCTCTGCAGGGTAAGAAAATCCCAGGATCTGCTGCTGACCCAGTGAACAGTTACAGAATTTCTTTGAATTTTTCCGGAGGAGTTTTGTTAATTGTATCAGGATCATACAGCCCGGCCTTTCTAAGCTCATGATCAACGCGGAACAGTTCCATATCTTTATATGGCAGAGAGCTGAGATGATTATAAAAACCTCTGCGCACAGCTTCAGCCCCTTTTTGACTTTTTGATTCATCAATAAATGGAAGAACCGCAACAGTCCGCGGCATATGCTTTTCCATGTATGGATCAACCTTATAAGTCCCCTTAAAGGCTATTTTAATATCGGAAATAATTGCAGTTTTTTTGCCGGCAATAACGCATCCGGCAAGATAAAGGCTTCCAAACAAGATTATCAGCAACAAAGATCTTTTTGTTAAGCTCATAATATGAATAGTTTCCATTTTCTTAATGTCGTTTGATCTTGCAGCATTCATCAAGGGTGTGGCGCATCCTGTTATTAAGAACAGCAGGCCGAAGATGAAACATAAATGTATTTTCAAAACCATATTACTGATCATGAGAATTCTCACCTGCTGAAAGCAAACTTTCTCTTCCCGTTCTCGAAACCGGGTTAAAAGAAGAAAACAGGCTGACATTCAATTCCCGCAAATAATTGTTTGCTCTATAAATTCAGGGCAGGCTTAATTCCGAGAGCCAGTTATGGGCGGTTCGGATTGCAGCGCCATTTGGAAATGTTTTTTCCCTTTTCAGTTTCTTTGTTACTTGAATCATTTTTATTTGTGGAAAAAATTTTTTAAAAATTTCAAAATTCGGACTTAGATTTCCATCTTTCCATTTCACCTCCACCATTAACGAAGGATTATCATCCATTGTGGTGCAGAAATCGACCTCTTTCCCATCCTTGTTCCTTAAATAATAAAGTTTTTTTGTTTCTCCGAAACAATCTTCTCGAAAATGGATTTCTTTTTGAAGGGCGCAGGCAACAGTATTTTCCAGTTTAATACCTGAATCGCCAATGACCTGCCCTGTATCATAAAAATAGAACTTAGGCGTTTTTTGAATAGCTCGAGCTATATTTTTATGAAAAGGAGGTACTTTAAAAATAACATACATGTTTTCAAGTATTGTCAGCCACCGTTTAATTGTTTTGTCTGAGCATTGGATATCCCTGGATAGAGAACTGTATGATACCGGACTGCCCACTCTGCTTTTTAATAATTGGATAAGTGTTTCTATCTGTACGATCTGTTGAACATTTTCAAGATCAATTAGGTCCTGTTTTAAAATAATATCAAGATGCGATTTTTTCCAACGGTTATAAAATCGAATAGTACCATTAAGAAACGGTTCAGGAAAACCACCTAAAATTAATAGCTTGTCTAATTCATCCTCAAGGTTTTCCGGTGTTAAAAAGGTATTAATTTCCTTTAAATCCAGGGGGTGCATCCTGAATTGGAAAAACCTGCCTGCCATGGAATCGCCAACTTTTCTATACGTATCAAGCCTGGCGCTTCCTGTAACAAGAATAGAGGGAGGCATGCCTTCAGTATCATAAATGCCTTTGAGCCATGATTTCCAGTTTTTTAATTTATGAAGTTCATCAAAAATAACAAGTTCTTTTGATCGATCCCAGGACTTTTTTTGTAAACTCAAACGGTCGTCCAAATTGTCAAAATTGAAATAGTCAAAATTATTTTTCAGTATTTTGGACAATGTGGTCTTTCCGGTTTGTCTGGGGCCGGTTAGTAGTATAACTTTTTTGTCCAAATCTTCTTGGATATATTTTGTCAGATATCGTTTCATAATGACTATTTTGACATAAATTCCGAAATAGTCAAGACTTTTTCGGAATAGCGTTCGGGAAAATCTATTTTATCCGAATTGATATTTGCAACAGGTATATCTTTGGCGAAAATACGCCAAAGCCCAAGCCAGGCTGTTTGTCCTGGATCAAAATTGCGTGGACCGATAATCGCTACGCATAGGAAAAAGTCGAGGTATTCATTTAATCTAACATAGAAATCCTGGCCCTTTGGGCCAGGTCAGAGACAATTGGCTTTGCCATAAAATCGTTATCATTTGAGACACCCAAAAGCATATTTTGTCATTGCGACCGTATAAGTAGCTCACAATAATAGGTTTTGGGTATTCTTGAAGTTTTTGTCACAGTAATAAAACCCAAACGATAATGCCCGACTGATTTTAATACGGCAAAGCAGAACTCATTAGCTCAGGCCCAGCAAATCATGCCCTCTGGGCTTATACCAAAGCCGGCCCCTTTGGGGTCGGATTTTTACTCAAGTTTTTAACATCAACTCATCAGGATTATTATGAAGATTTAAAAATGGATAGTCAGAATTATTTAACATTGATTTCGTTTTTGATGATCCGCCCTATATTATGTAAACTTTTCCAAATTAATTCTTCCAAATTAGTTTAATTTCCAATATAAATGACTTATAGTGCACATAGGGAATGAATAGAAATTTGTAAAATATCAACTTTTATTCAAGCTTTCCTGCCTATGCCTTAAAAAACCCATTAGTGGGAGCAAAGCGACCACTTCTTTTTGTGCAAAATAATCAGGAAATTTAAGCCAAGATAAAGAGGTGATCAACACTAAGCAAGAATAAAAAAAACGGCTTGGCTTTGGGTGTCAGGATCGTATTAAAGGGGATGAACGTATATTAGGTGACAGCGAATTTGTTACAGCATTATTATCAGAGGCAAAAGAGAAACTTGAACGCAGCTATAAATTAAATGCCCTGGGATATGATCTCACAAAGATAAGCCAGATGGTTTCCAGGATATATGATATAGAAATAGAAGAGATATATTCAAAAGGCAGACGCAAAGTTCAAGTTGAGGCCAGGGATTTATTATGCTTTTGGGCAGTTCGAGAGTTGGGAATAAGCTACACGGATTTGGCAAAACAATTGGAAATGAGTCAGCCGGGAGTAGGATATGCAGTAAGTAGAGGAGAAAAGATCTCTAAAGAGCATAACTATCACTTGCAATAGCAGTTATTCACTTGTTTATGGATATCCCGCATTTAGCCCTGCTGCACTTGACCGCAGCCGAGCCGATTTAGAATATTTGTAGTTTTGCGGCAGCTCAAAAGGCATCCTATTCTGGAATCCAGGTGCTTGGCATGATCGGCATATGCTCGTTTCTTATGCCAATATTCATGATCGTGTTTCTCAACTTATGGAAATCTATAAATTTTCTTATGGGCTGGGTGCTGGACAGTCTTAATGCACCACAACAAATCGTTATCCCAATTGGGATACTTTTTGAGATTTTTGCATTATCAACCAGTTTTATTGGAACCTTCATTTTATGTCGGCACGTCTGGAGGAAATTAGGGACGTGGAGGAAATTAGGGAGGACCAGGCAGTGAGTCGTTGTGACACAACTGCAGTTTAGATCGGAGCATACCTGTGACAAATAACGATATCTTGCGCCGTATCCGCTATATCTTCGACTTTAACGATTCGAAAATGATTGCTGTATTCGGCTTAGCTGATCATCAGGTAACGCGGGAGCAGATCAGCGGTTGGTTAAAAAAAGATGATGATCCTGCGTATCTGAAATGTAGCGACACTCTGCTGGCGATTTTCCTAAATGGTTTGATTAACGATAAACGAGGCAAAAAAGAAGGACCACAACCCGAGCCAGAGCAGCGTTTAACTAACAATATCATTTTCAGAAAATTAAAAATCGCATTAAACCTGAAAGCCGAAGGCATATTGGAGATTATGGACCTGGCTAATTTGCGCATTAGTAAACACGAATTAAGTGCGTTTTTCCGTAAGCCAAACCATAAACACTACCGTGACTGTAAAGATCAGATCTTGCTTAATTTTCTAAAAGGTTTGCAGCTTAAATATCGCTCTAACATTCAACGGAAGTAGTTTTTTCGCGCTGAGAGAGTATTTTGAGAGATGTAAAAACTGCGCTGCTGATTCATAAAGTTCAAGGTTACCGAAGGAGCATTTTGATTTGTTTTTTAAATACCACAACATTTAGACTTATGCGAAAACCCTGTTAGTGGCGCAAGAAAGCTTTACCTATTCTGCACCATTATAATTAAAAGCAATACCACTTGCAACTGCTGGACTGGGCACAAGAAACATTCCGATCACTGCAAAAATCATTATTACCAGCATTACTCAATTAGATCAAGGAGTTCCTGCGGTTTTTCTATCAGGGTCTTTGCTCCATTTTTCTGCAACTCTTTCTTTGTTCTGAAACCCCATAGCACACCGACCGGATGCATGCTGCGACGACTGTCTTCATGTCTATATCTGAATCTCCAACATAAAGTATATACAGTGGGTCGATATTTAATTGCTTTCTATTTGCAGCGCGCTTGTGGAATCGGGTTTTGGAGGAATATCAGATGTTTCTCGCTTGCAATCTCAATTATATAAGGATGAAACATATAGAGAACTTAATCAACAGGTCAACGAGGTAAAGAGGAAGTTGAACAGTTTTATCCAAAAGCTGACCGCACAGATCGAATATTTTCATAAACTGAACAATAATTATAGAATTATTTTGGCTCAACCGGAACTGGTGTGATGCCTAACACCGTCAACCGGAATCAATGTGGTCAATGAAATCAAACTGTTACGCAAACTATTGTTAAGATATCAATCTTTTAACGATGGTATTAAGAGCAAAAAAAATGGCACTTTTTGATTTTGATATAACCATCTGTAAAACAACGCAAAAATGGCAAAAAAAGGGTCATTTTGCCACATCAGTTCCGGTTGACCCATTATTTTCCCAAAATTATGAACTAAAATGCATATTTACTTTTTGGGTGTTTTTGGGTGAACGAGTCGCATCATGATTAACCAATTGGATTAATTATAAATAATAAAAAATAGGCATTGGGGGTACAATTTTTGCTTTAATGGATATTGTAATCTTTTCTTGACTTGAAGAAGGGAGGTAAATTTAAAAAAATCAAATTCTTTGTGACTCAACTTTCGGACTTGAGGTTAATGCATAATTTTATATTATTTCAAAAGGTTATGTGAACATATGGCCAAAATACAGTTTATAAAAGTTCTTTATAATACTATAAAGTTTGTAATTTTATCTATGTAACGTATTGAAATGATTGAAGCAAATTTTAACCCCGAAAGTTGAGTTTGTGAGAAATCAACGGTAATCAATTGTTTTAATTTGAATATCGAGTGGTCGCTTTTGAACCAGTCAGTGGCATTTATTTGTTAACTTTGGACATAAATCATTTTAGGAGGAAATGAGGACTTTTTATTAATTTTTGGAAACACTCTTGAAAACATTAATTCTAATTAGAAAAGGAGGGTAATAAACAAAATGAAAAAAGGTATCCTTTATTCACCAGTTTATACTTTTTTCGAAAAAACGTGTATTATTGAATTGAATGCCGATGTCGAAACTGGAAATTTAAAATTAGGTAACGCATCTACATCTTTGTATTTTTCCCAATTTCCAATTTATAGTTTCAAATTTCACTGCCAAAATACAAGATCAACAAAGTGTAAACTACTTTTGACTTGTCGTGAAGGATGCCTGAAAAAGCTATTTTTATTTTTAACTTTATTGGCAATGATGGCTATGACGATGGTCACGGGATCCTCCGCGATGGCACTCCCGCTTAGTGATGTTGGGGTTGTTGACGAGCTTCTCTACAAAACTAAACTGAAGAACAGTGGCGAAGCTACTGAATTAGCGTGGGTGAATAATGTGCTTGGGGGTTCTCATCTTTTTACTTACAAAGATGAGAAGCTCGGTGGCGAGTGGGAAGCTATTGAGAACGAACCAGGCGTTTTTGCCTATGAGCTTGACTCAACCCCCGACTATTTTTTAATTAAGACGGTGAACGTAACGCAGAATGACGAGTTCAGACACTTCTTGTTCGCGAATCTCGACCAATTAAATTGGGCGGTAATCGACCTGAATGAAATGGGATTCGAAAAGCTTATGAACATTACGGGTGTGAGTCACATCTCCGAGTTTGATGGCACTCCTGTCCCTGAACCAGCAACCATTTTGCTTTTAGGTTCTGGCTTGGTTGGCCTTGCGGTCTTTGGGAGAAAGAAAGTCAAAAAGTAATTTAAAATTAAACACAATAATCAAAAGGCAGGGTCAGAAATGGCGTTGCCATTTTCATTTAGCGACAGGTGGAAAGGAGTATTCATTCCGATTTCCCATGAACAACTCATGGAGTTATGTATAACTACTATTTTATCTACTCTATGGAGACTTTTAATAAAAGATCACCTTGCTGTCCGTGGGGTGCATCTTTTCCCAGCCCTCTCAACTTCAGCAGGTTTCCTTCTTTTATGCCGGGAGGAACGATTACTTTAAAAAGTCTTTTCTGAAAACCCCAGGGAATATTTACCAGCTTCCGGGTTCCTGTAATGGCTTCAAGGTGTGTGATAGTAATTGTGCCGTAAAGGTTTGGATCATTTGCCATCCCGACAGGCCGGATAACCTGCAGGCGGTAGGATTTCTTTTTTTCTGTCATCTTCCGCAGCCTCTCGCTGACACCGCCTCCGGGCAGGGCAAGAAACAGTTTTAAAAAGATTATGCCGAAAATAAATCCGCCTATGTGGGCCCACCATGCAATGCCTGCCATTTGGCCGTGGCTTCCCGCGGCGCTGAGGAACTGAAAGACAAACCAGATGCCGAGAAAGAAAAATGCGGGTATCTCAATAAAATAGGGTATAAAAAATATCGGTATAAGGGTCAGTATCTTTGCTTTTGGAAAGAGAATAAAGTAGGCTCCCATTACTCCTGCAATTGCACCGCTCGCCCCAATTGTCGGCATTGTTGAATTATAGTTAAAAACAAGGTGGGAAAGGCCTGACGCAAGACCGCATATCATATAAAAAGTTAGATAGCGCAGGGGGCCCAGGCGTTCTTCAATATTGTCGCCGAAAATGTAAAGAGACCACATGTTGCCAAGAAGATGCCAGAATCCACCGTGAAGAAACATGAAGGTAATGAGTGAAACAAACTGCTGACCTGTCGTAAAATAAGATGCAATTTGGGGAATGGTGTAACGGGCCGGCACAAGTCCGTATATGTATATAAAGCGTTCCAGCTCCGGTCCCTGAGACAGTTCTATTAGGAAGCATACCACGTTGATGGCGATGAGGGCATTGTTGACTATGGGATAGGTTTTGGTGGGGATTGTGTCGCGGATGGGTATCATATATTAACTCGCAGAGACTTTTGAAAAACGTTCAATTTTGTTCAAGTTCAAGGATGGCGAATATTTTAACCGGAAGAATACATTGAGTATTTTGAGGATTAAAATCTTCGTCAGACACAGAAATTGGGCAAAAGGGGACGTTTTTCAAAAGTCTCTTGATCTGATTCTCATGCTTATATCAACGCTTCTCGCAGAGTGGGTGAGGGCGCCTGCTGAAATGATGTCCACCCCTGTATCGGCAAGCTGATTCAGGCTGTCTATTGTTACGCCACCTGAAATTTCAACCACAGATTTTCCATTGATGAATTTAATTGCTTCTTTTATCTGGTCTATGTCCATATTGTCCAGCATGATAACGTCGGCACCGGCTTCTAATGCTTGCTTTATGCTGTCCAGATCAGAAACTTCCACCTCTATTTTCACAAGATGGGATAATTTGTCTTTGATGCTTTCTATGGCTTTTTTGATGCCGCCGCAAACAGCAATGTGGTTATCTTTGATCAGGACACCGTCATATAGACCCATGCGGTGATTATGGGCTCCGCCGACTCGGACTGCGTATTTTTCCAAACCCCTCAAGCCAGGAGTTGTCTTTCTTGTGTCAACAAGGCGAACATTTTTGTTTGCAATACTGTCCATATATGAGCGAACGTAAGTTGCAATGCCTGAAAGGTGCTGCAAGAAATTCAGGGCGGTACGTTCACCCATCAGCAAGACACAAAGTTTGCCTTCAACTTCCAGCACGATTTTGCCTTTTTCGATAAAATCGCCATCCTTGAAATTCGGGCTGAAAGAAACATCAGGGTCAAGTTGTTCAAAAACCTGGCGGGCAACATCAAGGCCTGCGATTACAAGGGGTTCCTTTGCAACAACTTCGCCGATTCCTTTAAGATTTTTATCAATAAGGTTTTCAGTCGTGATATCTCCGGGGCCAATATCTTCTTCAAGGGCGATTTTTATTAAATGTTGTATTGAATGCATAAATAATTCAGGTGGCTGGCATAAGTATTATAGTATTAACAATAAATTTGTGTAAGCGTTCACGGAACATTGAAATTAGAAATTAGAAATTTGGCCTTCATGCTTTTGTACTGTTTTTCCCAATTTCCAATTTCTACTTTCCAATTTCAAGCCGTGAAGGGGTACAAATTTGTTTTCCTTTAGCTGACACCTGACATCTGATCCCTGATCCCTGATTTTTCTATTTTGCTTATTTTTTCAAGGTTTGCCTGAAGTTTCTGCTGCTTTTCCAGAAGAGCCATGTTCTTTTCTTTAACCTTCTCTACCACATCCGCAGGTGCCTTGTTAAGAAAATTTTCATTGCTCAGTTTATTTGAAACAGCAGAAAGTTCTTTTGCCAGTTTGTTTGTTTCCTTTTCAAGGCGGCCGGCCTCTTTTTCAAAATCAATTATGCCTTCAAGTGATACAAAAATCGAAGCTCCATTTACAATAGCGGTTGCAGATGATTTTGGCTTTATCCCGGATTCACTTGCTGAAAATGATTTAAGCCTTGCAAGGTTAATTATGATGTCCTGATATTGCTTTATGGTTTTAATTTTTAATTCATCCTGTGACTGAACCGAGGCTTCAAGGGTTAAAGACGGCGCTATGTTCATCTCTCCTCTGATATTTCTTATGCCGGATATAATTTCTGTGATAACTTCCATTTTCGATTCAGCTTCAGGGTCTTTTTTGGTAATCAGATAATCGGAAGAAGTTGCAGGAAATGCCGCCTTCATTATGGAGCCTTCTGTTCCCGGCAACTTGTGCCAGATTTCTTCTGTAACAAAGGGCATAAAAGGATGAAGAAGAAGAAGTATATCATGCAGAAGTCGCCAGAGAACGCTCAGAGTTGACTGACGCTCGTTTTGCTTTTCTTTTGCATATAAGGTGGGCTTGATTACTTCCAGATACCAGTCGCAGAACTCGTGCCATACGAATTTGTAAATTGCCCCGGCAGCTTCATTGAACCTGTAATTATCCAGAGTGTCATTAACGTTTTCCGTAACGGTGTTCAGCCTGGATAAAATCCACCTGTCGGGAAGCGAAAGTTGATTGTAATCAATGTCGTCATAGCCTTTATTTAGATGCATAAGGGAAAAACGGGAGGCATTCCAGAGCTTGTTGACAAAATTGCGGTATCCTTCGACTCTTTTTTCAGACATTTTTATGTCGCGTCCCTGAGCCGCAAAGGCAGATAGAGTAAAACGGAATGCATCGGTTCCATAATGATCTATAACAGTGAGCGGATCGATTACATTTCCTTTTGACTTGCTCATCTTACTGCCTTCTTCATCGCGTACCAGTGCATGTATATAAACGTCTTTAAAAGGTACTTCTCCCATGAAATGGATACCCATCATCATCATGCGCGCAATCCAGAAAAACAGTATATCAAACCCGGTTATAAGAACCGATGTGGGATAAAAGGTTTTTAAAAGAGGTGTTTCTTCAGGCCAGCCCATTGTGGAAAAGGGCCACAGCGCAGAGCTGAACCAGGTGTCAAGGACATCGGATTCCTGAACAAGGTTTTTGCCGCCGCATTTCGGGCACGTTTCCGGAGTATCAACGGCAACGATCACTTCATTGCAGTTTTCGCAGGTCCATACCGGTATCTGGTGACCCCACCAGATTTGTCTTGAAATACACCAGGGCCTGATTTCGTTCATCCAGTTATAATAATTTTTGGTCCATGATTCCGGGATTATTTTTGTTTTACCATCCTCAACTGCTTTAACAGCTTTTTTTGCAAGAGGTTTAACATTAACAAACCACTGTTTGGATAAATTTGGCTCAACTACTGTTTTGCAGCGGTAACAGTAACCCACCTTATGTTTATGAGGCTCGATTTTTTCGAGAAGGCCTTCTTTTTTAAGGGCTTTGAGAACAGCCTCCCTGCATTCGAAACGGTCAAGGCCTTTAAATTGCCCTGCCTCGGATGTCATTAACCCGTCATCGCCTATGACTTTTATGCTTGGAAGATTATGACGTCTTCCTATCTCAAAGTCGTTTGGATCATGGGCAGGAGTAACTTTCAATGCACCGGTACCAAAAGACGTATCAACATATTTTTCCCTGATTATGGGAATAGTCCTGTTCATAAGCGGAAGTATGACTTCGTTATATCCGATATTCCGGTAGCGCTCATCTTCAGGATTGACAGCAATCGCTGTATCTCCGAGCATTGTTTCAGGCCTTGTGGTTGCAACAATAATTACGCAGGAACCATCGGTTGAGGGATATTTTATGTGATAAAGATGGCCGCCATGCTCTTCATGTTCTACTTCAAGATCTGCAAGGGCTGTATGGCAACGCTGACACCAGTTAATAATATAATTGTCGCGGTAGATAAGGCCTTCATTATAAAGCTGAACAAAAACCTTTCGAACGGCGAGTGACAGCCCTTCATCCATGGTAAAGCGTTCGCGGTCCCAGTCGCATGATGCTCCAAGACGTTTAAGCTGGCTTATGATTGCGCTGCCGTATTCCTTGCGCCATTTCCACACAGCCTCGATAAACTTTTCTCTGCCTAGCTGATGACGGTCACGCCCCTCGCCGGCAAGGTTTTTTTCCACAACATTCTGAGTTGCGATACCTGCGTGGTCGGTGCCTGGCATCCATAATACATTGTCGCCATGCATTCTCCTGTACCGGCAAAGAATATCCTGCATTGTAATATTGAGGGCATGGCCCATATGGAGAACGCCTGTTACGTTTGGCGGGGGTATTACTATTGAATATGGTTTTTGAGAGCTTTTATCTTTGGCTGCAAAAAGTTGTTCTTTTTCCCAGAAATCATACCAGCGTTTTTCTACTTCATGTGGTTCATAACCCTTATCAAGAATATTTGAAGTCATGTGTTAATCTTTCTCAGTTCAAAATTTGAATAGGGGATTATTAAATAATCCCCTATTTTTTTATCGTTCACATTTTCCAATTCCCTAAAGGTCTCATTCGAGCAGAAGAGCCTTTAGCCTTTGTATTTCTTTTGTGACTGTTTTTTCTATTACTTCAGTAAGCATGCTGTCGATTTTGTCAGCATACATCTTCTTTATAACTCTTTCTAAAGCTTCGTCAACCTGCTCTGGAGATAATGGGATAGGCTCAGGGGTATCAGAAGCGGTCTCCTTTTCATAGGCGGCCGCCTGTTGCGTGTCTTCTACAACATCTGCAATTAGCTGTCCAAGCTCATCCGATTCTTCCTCAGGCTCAAGTGATATATCCTGTTTTTTATCCTCTGAGGCATCTAATTCTAAACCTAAATCCGCAGAATCGACAAATTCATCATCTAAATAATTATCTATTTCTATGTCTTTATTAAGGTCGTCTTCTAATTTAACTATATTGTCTAAAATATCATCATCAAGCTCAGGGACTTTTTTTTCTTCTGAAACACTGATTGTTTCATCTATATAATCAGGGAGTTCAATATCATCGATGTCTTCTGTGTCTGAGACAACATCTGTAAGGTCTATAATATCTTCATCATCCTTCGGGCTTGCTTCATCGTTGAGTTGATTTGTATCATTGTTGTCTGTCATATCAACCTCCATGTTAAGACCTTTGAAAAACATCCTCTTTTGTCCGATTTCTACGTCTGACTCAAATTTTAATCCTCAAAATACTCAATGTATTCCTCCGGTTAAAATCTTCGCCATCCTTGAACTCGAACAAAACTGAACATTTTTCAAAGGTCTCATATTTATAAAGTGTCAAAATTTTGCTGAAAATTAAGCAACCCCTTATAATTTTAGGAAATTAGCATATGGCATATGGTGTGTCAAGATATTTGCCTTTTTACACCTGAGACAAAAAAGGATTTGCAGAAGGATATTTTAATCTATAACCTAAATTATGCGCCGATTTTTTATTGAACAATCGAAGATTACAAGTACGAAAATATTTATAACTGGTTCAGATGCAACACATATTAAAAAGGTTTTGCGCATGAAATCAGGAGACAGGATAGGGCTTTTTGACGGCAGGGGCTTTGAGTATGAGGCAAGGATAGAGAATTTATTAGCGGGAAGTGTCGAAGTATCAATAACAAAACGCTTTTTGTCGGTTTCAAAATCTCCGGTACAGATAATAGTGGCTCAGGCCTTATTAAAAGACAAAAAAATGGATAGCCTTGCAAGACAGCTCACTGAAATAGGGGTGACCAGGTTAATTCCTTTTACATCTATTCGATCGGTTCCAAGACCTGACAAAAAAAGGCTTTCAGCGCGCAGAAAACGATGGGAAAAAATTGCAATAGAGGCTCTCAAACAGTGCGGGCGCGGCCATGTTACAGAAATAGGTGAAACAACAACTTTTAATGATGTAATAAAAATAGATGATGAGTGTGAGCTTAAGATTGTCTTTTGGGAAAATGAATCAAAGCCTGTCAGCGATGCAGTTCAACAGGTGCATGATAGGCATTATAGAAAAATTTTGACTGTCCTCGGTCCTGAGGGAGGTTTTTCGGAAAAAGAAATAGAAGATGCAAGAGCCAGCGGATTTGTTACAGCCTCACTTGGTCCACGAATATTAAGAGCTGAGACAGCAGCAGTTGCTGCATGCACAATACTTCAGTATATTTTTGGCGATATGGGTTTAAAAAAATCTTGACAAAAATCAGGGCTTCTAATAGGACAAGTTCTGTTCTTAGGGCTCGGTAAAAAAAAACTTGGTAGAATTTGCGCTCGAATTTGCCGTAGATTTAATCGATCTGATTGAGCAAAACCGCAGGAATAGCGAGCTATTTCGAGGACTTTTGCGATTAAAGATCGGTTAAAGATATGGTGAAGTCGGGATGCAAAAATGCCAAGTTATTTTTTACCGAGCCCTTAATCAGGCCGAGGTAGCTCAGTCGGTAGAGCAGTGGACTGAAAATCCGCGTGTCGGCAGTTCGATTCTGTCCCTCGGCACTCCTTTTAGCTAACTTCCTTGGTATAGGGTTAGTCGCAGTTTGGCTAACCCTTTTTTAGTTTAGCCGCATGATTCTGATGTTCTTTTTGCGATATGTGATAATCCCTGAACCTTGCCTGCCCAGTTAAATTTTTTGCAGAAAAGGAGCGCAGCGAATTTCACAGGGGGTGTTCTTAATTTATCTTATCTGTCCCATAAGTCTGGAAGATCGTACTGGGATCCAATAAAAAAATATAATCTTAATGCCCTAATCAAGACGCGGCCCCGAGCCTAATGCCCTAATCAAGACGCGGCCCCGAGCCTCTTCCAGTTGGGTAAAAGTGGGTAAAAGAACTGGGGGTTATGGCAAAGGTCTCATGCCAGGTCCCAGGGTACGGCGTAGTCACATTCGGACAACTGAATAATGCCTGAGCATGGGGCGATGACTAAACCATGGGCAATATTAAGCCGTGGATATTTTTTGCGAAATGCAGAAATTCCCATTGTGTCGCGGCGGGAAGGGTTGGTTTTAGCTTTTATTTCAATTGGATGGAGAATTCCGTTATATTCCAGTATAATATCAACTTCTGCGCCGCTGTATGTCCTCCAGTGATAAAAATTAGGCATTGGCGATAAAAAGGCAGTCTGTTTTCTTAATTCGGTTGCAACAGCAGTTTCAAACATTGCTCCCCAGAGAGGATGTCCACCGATGGCTTTAGGCGTAGATATAGCCTGAGTCAAGCAGGCAAGGCCAGTGTCTGCAATATATCCCTTTGGCTTGTTACTGACCCTTTTTATTAAGTTTCCTGAATATGCGGGAATTTCAAACCACTGGAAAGTGGCTTTTAAAATATCGAGCCATCTTTGAGCTGTTTGCGGTGTTAGACCCAATTCTCTGCCCAGTTGGCTATAATTTATTTCCTGTGCTGTTAAGGCGGAAACAAGTTGAAGAAATCTGCCGAATAGCTGCAAATCTGATACTTCAGCTAAAAGCCTTACATCCCGTTCAATATAAGTGCGCTGGTAAGCATTGAGAAAATCCGGGATGACTTCAGAGGCCAGGAATTGTGCTTCCGGCAAAAAACCCCGCCAGAGCTGTTCGTAGAGGGTTATTTTATATGTAAGTCGTGACTGGTTCATGGTCAGGAATATATCCGGCGAATCCAGCCATCTTGCAATCCATGGAATAATTGAATCGCTTTGGCTGATTTCAAGCAGACAAAAACTGTGCAGATCCAGAAAAACAGCACGGCCGGCAAGACTTTCCGACATGGATTTCATTACACCCCATTGTTGGGAACCTGTAAGAATATATTGGCCAGAGGCGCGATTAAGATCAATACGCCGTTTTATCGAAGCAACCAACTCCGGAGCATACTGAATTTCATCAAGAATCAGGGGAGGGGGATGATTATCTAAAAAAAGTTCAGGATCTTGCCGAGCGTTTTCAATATCAATAACAGGATCAAAAACAACAATTTCTGACTCTATACCCAATGTATTTTGAAGCAGCGTACTTTTTCCGACTTGCCGGGCACCACTGATAACAACTACGGGAAAGGATTCAACCAGCTTATAAAGTTTGTCTGTCAATATTCTTCTGATATACATGGTGTAATATTGATGATAGCATCATTAAAAGTCAAGTATTTATTTGAAAGGCCGACATGCAGTGAGACCTTTGAAAAATGTTTCCCGCTAAAAGCGGGATTCAAGTTCAAGGAAGGCAAAAATTTTAAATGCAGGAATACATTGAGTATTTCGAGGATAGCGCTATTTGGGCAAAAGGTGGCGTTTTGCAAAGGTCTCGTATAGGGTTGGTCGCAGTTTGGCTAACCCTTTTTTAGTTTAACCGCATATAAGGTTCAAAGCTTCATCTTAATGCACTAATCAAGACACGGCCCCAATCACGCACCGCTTCCCCTATCTCGCTTAGGATTATATAATTTTTGCCTTTCTATTAAAAATAATGTAGTATTAATATATTAAAGCAATTAAGAAACGACCTGTTAATATCAAATATCACTGAATCAAATTATTTGTAGAGGATCTGAATGAACAGGTAAGGGTATCTGAATATGAATTTTCAATGGTTCATTTCGGATTTGTAAAATAAAAAGGGCAAGGCTTTGGAGGCCGTGCCCGATTGTGCCCAAATTGTGCCCGTCAAGGTCAAAAGTTAACAAACATTTCCAAACGAAACCAAAAATGCCATCAAAAAATGCTTTTGATTCAATATGTTAAAAATACTACCAATTCGGATTTTTCAAATGCTGGACTGAAAATCCGCGTGTCGGCAGTTCGATTCTGTCCCTCGGCACTTCTTTAGCTAACTTCCTTGGTATAGGGTTAGTCGCAGTTTGGCTAACCCTTTTTTAGTTTAGCGAGCCCTTAACCGCATATAAGGTTCAAACCTTTATCTTAATGCACCAATCAAGACGCGGCCCCAATCGTTATTACCTAAATAACCGATAATACTCGTTAAAATTATCAAGATGTTCTTTTGCCGATAAATGAGCATTCGGCTGGGAAATGACAGAATATTTAGACCCAACCAGTTTCCGTAAATCGTTTTCAATAATCTTTGCAACACCTTTCCCAATAACAATTACATGTTCTGGATTGCTTTCTTTAACAGCATTCTTTGTGTAGCCGTTCCATGGTGTGTGAATCAAAGAGAAAAAGTCGCCCGCTGCTACTTCCGTATAACGGGTTCTGTTCCCGAGAACAAACGCTTAATGTTTTCAATATGGCGCAGGTAGATAAGTATTGATATGAAAGCAGCGCATATCGCCAGTACTTTTGAATTGGTCGCCTTCCATACAGCAACTGGAAGCATTAATGCCGCTCCAAGAGATCCGACAGATACCCGGTTGCATAAACATATAAACATTATAAAGGTCAGCAGGGCAAAAAAACACGCTATCGGTGAAATTATAATGAAACACCCTGCTGCAGTTGCGACACCCTTTCCACCACCCTTAAATTTCAGAAAAACAGGAAAAAGATGTCCTAATAAAGCTGAAACAGCTATAATGGATATATATATTTCAGCCCAAAAACCATTAACACCCGTTAATTTGATTGCAAGATATACAGGAAACGCACCTTTAAACACATCGCCTGCCAGGGTAATTATTCCTAGCCTGTTTCCTGCTATTCTTCTAACATTCGTGGCGCCTATGTTGCCGCTGCCCTTTTGCCTGATATCAAGGGTTGTAAACAACTTTGTTAAAATAAAGCCACAGGGAACTGAACCGAGCATATATGCAAAAATCACAAGTGCCGGCAACTTTAATATATTTACAAGATCCATTATAAATTATCTATGAAAAACTACTGACCAGATTATAGTGATAATGCCTGCGAGAATAAAATGAGTCTCAACCAGAAATTCCAGCCTTATGCCGGGAAGCATATAGCCCCGTTCATAGGCTGAAAGAATTACAAATATGAAAACCGGACAGAGCGTAAGCAAGAAGCCAAGGGTTGAGATAAGCTGAAACGCACTCGACAGCAGCAATGTTGCGAAAATAAGAGTTAACATGATTTTTAAAAGGCGCGTGGTCCGCTTTTCTCCCAATAGTATCGGGATAGTTGCCCTTCCTACTATGCGGTCGCCCTGCATATCAAGGGTATCAAAAAAAGCGGTTCTGACAAAAACCATGCAAGCTGACAGAAAAAACACAATAATTGTGCTTACGCCAATACTTTCAGATACTGAAAGAGTGGGGAATATCGAAGTAACGATTCCCCAGGCTACTGCTATAAGAACCGTCTTTGACCCTGGTATATCCCTTATCCTGCGATATCTGCCTCCAAAAAGGCCTTCCGGCAAGAGCCTTATGTTATATGAAAGGCCAAGTAAACTCATGAGGAAAAGAATCAAAAAAGAAGTAATACCCATAAGATAGGCGGCAATCAGGCCTGCACTGCCGGCAAATACAGCAAGTACTGAGAGAAACACCTTATGCTTTCTGTAAAAAAGAGCTCTTTCAGGATCATTGTAATGATCGGCTTTACTGCCGATCAGGTTGTTTAGTATGTGCATGGACAGAACATAAAGTATGGATATAAGAACATGAGGGAAATGGTGCTCGATTCCCTGCAGACTGGTACAGGCGTAACACAGGCATCCGGCACCAAGGGAAACATAGATATTTGTCAAAAGAAGTGATCGTTGTAAGGAAAAAAATGCTTTGCGCCATCTCTGCTCTTTTTTAAAAAATGAAGATTCAAGAGTTCTGTAAACTCTTTTTATTATCCAGTTCGGAGTAGAAGCTCCTGCCGTTAATCCTATGTTTTTGGCTGAGGCAAGGGCTTTTAAATCAAGCTCATCTTCTGATTCAATGTGGTAAGAAGGTTTCCCTGATTCTTTTGCAATTTCAGCAAGCCTCTGGGTGTTAGCGCTGTTATGGCCGCCCACGACTATCACTGCATCTACTGACTTTGCAAAACGTTTTACTTCTGCCTGCCGCCTTGATGTGGAATCACAAATAGTATCAAAAATTTTGTAGTGCGGGAATTTTTTGTTCGCCCATTTTTTTACTTCTTCAAAAAATTCTATGTTCTGAGTGGTTTGAGCAACAATGATGGCCTTTTCAAAGGCAGGAAGAGAATCGAGGTCATTAATATCATCAATAACATATCCCTTGCCATCTGAGTAGCCGTGCAGTCCTATAACCTCCGGATGATCCCTGTCGCCGATAATTATTGATGTATAACTCTGCTCGGCGTGTTTCTTTATAATGGTTTGCACCTTGATTACACGTGTGCATGTGGCGTCTATTATTGTAAAACCGGCTTTTTTCAGCTTTTCCTTTGCCTGGGGAGGAACTCCGTGCGCCCTTATCAGGACAGTGCCTGAACCGTGATCCGGTATATCATCTATGACGGATATTCCCTTTTCTTTTAAAAGGTTCAGGATATGTGGGTTGTGTATCAGAGGACCATATGTAAAGATAGGATTTTTGTGTTTACTGGGCGCATCAAGAGCCATTTCAACTGCTCTGCGTACGCCCATGCAGAAGCCCGCGGTCTTAGCCAAAAACATAGGATTAACGGCAGGAGCTTCTACTCCGAACTGGATAATAAAACTATTTTTCCTTTAGATATATCTTATGCTCTACAAGAGAAAGCGAATGAATACGCGCTTTTAAGAGTTTTTGTTCTCCAAATATGTTGTTTAAGACAAGACCATCGCCTTCAGGTTCGATTGTGTCAACAGCTTCCATGACCAGCTTTTCATCGTTTTCTTCAATAAGATAAGCATTTGCTTCACACATAGTATTTCTCCCTTAGTTATCTGTAAAATCCTTCAGATTTTCCTGTATCAGTGATTCGATAAAATGCGGAAGTGGAATTGAGGATAACCCTATTATTTCAACATTTTCTTGAGTTAGCGGTATGAGAAGTTTTTTGGCGGGGCTGCTTGCAACAGCCTCAGCGATTTTTGGTGTTATTTCACCCATCATGGCATTTGCTAAAATTATACCGATAGGCCCTATGATAACATCAACGCTCTTTATGGTGTGAGCAATGGCATTTTCTCCAGAGGCGCCACGATTTGCTCTTGCCTTAAGCATCTGGGATGTTGCTATAGCATTTGCGCCTAAAGCTATAATTTCAACTTTTTCGCC
>Ga0255370_1099_pt1 | contig 20908 bp, 20 predicted proteins | sample ANMaggSeSYBR01F4_FD_182096 | JGI IMG/M metagenome (GOLD analysis project Ga0255370, IMG submission 182096) | Sediment cell enrichment communities from methane seep in Santa Monica Basin, California, United Staets - ANME aggregate JGI... | ecosystem: Environmental > Aquatic > Marine > Cold seeps >...
CGCACAACAAATTAAATGTTAAGCAATAAATCAGTAATGTTTGATATTAACAGATCGTTTCTTGATTGTTGTAATATCTTAATATTGCACTGTTTCTAATGAAAATGCAAGAATTATATAATCCTAAGCGAGATAGGGAGGGAAGTGGGAATAGTGGAGCTGTAAATGTGGGAAAATCCATTAAACTCATGGCCTGTTGAGATAGTTCGAGAGAAAGGGAATTGGGGCATCTTCAACAAATTAGACAAATGCAAAATTCTTAGGCGAGATAAAATATATTGTCCCATTGTTTTGCTAATACGGTTGTTTAGCAAGAAAACTTTCATTATTCAAAAAGGTCAGAGTGAGTGCCTGTTCTTTCAAAAATGATTTCATTTTCCATTATTTTGTAGATTAACAGCCAGTCTGGTTCGATGTGAGACTCTCGCCTGTTCTTATAGTTACCAAGTAGCCGATGATTTTTATAACGTGCTTCGAGCTGTTTTTCAGTTATGATCTTTCTGATGACTCTTTTAATCTTTTCGTCTGATTTTCCACGCTTTAACATCTTTTTAAGGTCTTTCGCGAATTGCTTGGTGTAAGATAGTATAAGCATTTATATTCGCAGCTTTTTAAACATATCATCAGTTCCATTACAGCGGATGAGATTCCTCTTTAAATCAGTCTCTTTAAAGACTTTCTCCGTTGTTTTATTGGGAATTACGACATCAAAAGGCAACCCTTTTCTCATTTTAATTTGACGATAGAATAAATTGATTGCCTCGGTAGTTGACAAACCAAGTTGTTTGAAAAGTTTTTCCACTTCTGCCTTTAATTCTGGTTCGATTCTAGCCCTGACTGTTGAAATTTTTGCCATATTTTTACCTCCTTTAATATAACCTAAGTTGAGCGATTAGCCTTTAGCGGTTAGCTATTAGTTTAATGATTACAGAATGTTTTGGTATTACAAACTTTCACCCATTGGGTGCAATTTCTAATTAATGTAATATCTTGATTTTTCAAAGCTAAACGCTAATGCAGCTAATCGCTCAACTTAAGTATAATAAAAATATAGCCCATATAGGCCATAAATGTCAACAATTTTATGTAGCCCATATGGAACTTCTAAAAAACGAGAAAGAGGGCTTAGGGGAAGATATGGTGAAGTCGGGATGCAAAAATGCCAAGTTATTTTTTACCGAGCCTTAAGTTCCGACTCTAACAAAGCAATGGCGATCTCTTGAGTCGTGAAAAAATGAGTAACAACTCCGCTCTTCAACGCTGCCCTGGCGATATTGAACAATTTTGGATCAGTAACAATAAAAAAAGACCCTTCTTTGACTTTTCTTAATTGTTTGAGGCTGATTCCAATTCTCTGGTATTTTTTTGAAAATACTTCCTTGCCATTAGATTTGAGATAGATTCCTCCGCATATTTCTCCTTCTGCATCAGTTCCTTTCATTTCATGATGAATAGCAAGATCGCTTAACAGATTGTCTTCTTTACTCTGCATGTTTCGACAGGAAAATAACGCATAATCCAGACTTTCCCATTGTTGTTCAATATGTTCCAGATAAGGCCTGTTGTTATCAAGAAACGTCTTGTCGGCAAAAGCAAAACTCGCAATTTCTGACGATCTTCCGCCAAGCAAATCTGCGAATCGCTTAGCATTGAAATTTACATCCATACCATGATCAGTATATCCTATACTCCCAGTCATAGGCAGGAATAACGCACCTGGAATCTTCATTTTATGAAGGTATTCGTCTGGAAGATTTATCTTCCCGTCATCAATTGTTTCCACATTCAAATCAGTTCTATTCCCCTTTGAATTGATACAACTTTTGTCGCGGTATTTGTTTATCTCCTGGCGGCAGAGTTTCAAAGCTTCTGCGATTTCCACACTCAGAGAACCCGACGGAACAGCAACGGCTGCATGACCGTTCTTCTCTTGTTTGTACATAATGGATTTCAGAAAATACCATGCAGTTTTTGAAATAAGATCTTTCCATCCGTCCTGACCATTTTTTTCGCTTATGACAATTTTGATATTGAGTATGGTTTCCAAAGCCTCTGCCACCAAGACTGGTCTCATGCCTTTGATTCCTGATTGTTTTATGAATTTTTTCATATTTTCCAATATGTTCATTGCTGAGGTGGAATCATGAAATATACTCAGCTTGCTTTCTGGTTTACAAATGGCCTTGACACAGGACTCGACATCGGCTTGATGGGGGTGTGTATGCCACGGATCCTGGAGGAAAACAATAAAACCTGTTTTTCCATGTGTCGCTTCTATGATTTGGGCGTCTCCACCCTCTGGCCCACTACAATACAACTTCACGGTGTTTATGCCTGTTCCCCCTGCATTTAAGATTGTTCCGGTTGTTTTGGTCGCCATTATTTCACCGAAGCAATTGATTGTTTCGCTATTTTTCCCGACGAATGCCAGCATCTCATCCTTCATCCTGTTATGAGCGATCAACGTAAATATTTGCTTTTGAAACAGAAACTGGTCATAAGTCGTTTCAGGAATACTCCTGATGAGTTTCTTCATATCTTCCGGCCGAACAAAATGAGAATTGTCACACCCCTGTGAAGCTACCCAACTAAATATTTCCCAAATATATGCAGCAGTATTGATTAAGAGAGGTTTTTTATGAATAATGCATTGTCTTCTTAACATATAGTTTTCACTAATAAATTTGTATTGTTCTTCAGTGGCGGTAAACTGATAAACGGCATCTATTTCTTCATCAGCAACCATTGAAGCAATTGTAGATATTCCACCATCATGGATATCTGCAAAAAACCTGATTTCTCCGCCTATCACAGCTTCATAGTATTCCATGAATCCTGTGCCTGCCAAAACAAAATATGTGCTCTTTGTGACGTGGAGTATTGGTTTTGTGATTGCCCAAAAAGGCAATACCCTGTCAAAAAAAGCAAAAAATTGACTCTTGCGTCTTTTTTTCATTGATGGGCAAGCAATGATTGCGATACGCTTTTTATTTTTAATGGGTGTTTCTTGCATTTTTTCTCCTCTTTTTTGTAAAGAGCTTCTTCCAGCGCATTGCTGCCATCAAGAATGTATAAATTGGCGACACAGGCCAACATGACGAATCAGTGATTGAAAAAACAGGGGTTAATCTCCATTAAGGAACTTTGGGTAAATATTCAACTATCCGGCTACGGCCCGGCAGGCTTTGTGAAACGCCCAGTGCTGAGCCGTATGCTGGATGTTGTGGGGGCTGAGGGGAAAAAACCCTCAGCTACCCGATTAGGCCATTTCTTTGGAATATCAATAAGCTATTGATTGCCCAAATGAGGTGCTTATGTACAAATCGAAGTCCCAATAAGGTTGTCCTGAGTAAACGGTCATGCCTATTTGAGGATATATATATTTGGGTAGTCCATAAGCTTCAAAGTCGCGGCAATGACACCTGCAACTGCCGGGACATCGTGAATAATTATCAGGGTGTTGCTCTTACTTAGCTCCTCCATCATGGGTTTCGAAAACATGTTGCCGTAATCAACGTAGTTGGCCCCCTTGACATGACCTTTCTTAAACTTCGCTTCATCGCGAAAATCCACAAACGTGCAATTTTTTAGCTTTCCGGCATCGCCTTCGGTGATGATTAGCGCGGCAAAATCGTTCTTGTTCACAGCAATCAGGGCCTCAAGAAGTTTCGGGTTGCCTTCCGTGGCATACCCTGCCTTTTTCCACCCATTGATACCATCGCTCATCCAGTAAACATTCTTGTAGCCATTAGAAACCGCCAACCTGGCGGCATGATAGGATTTCCATCATGTGCTTGATGCGCAATAGGTTATAATGGGAGTGTTCTTGTCTTTTGGAAGCTGAGCTATGTCAAAATCGACTTCGCTCAGTGGCATATCAATGCGTTTGTGGTCCTTCGGAACCAAACATGTTATGTGGATTGTGCCGGAAGGATGACCCTTCATGAAATCGGTTGTGTGACTGTGGCATGCAACCATTGTCGCACCATTTTCGTGAAGTTTTTTAGCTTCTTCCAGGCTTACCGCTTTGAAGCCATCTCCCCCTTTTTCAGGAGCGGGCACCTTGGCCGTAAAACCGGACGTCGAAAATCCGACTATCAACAATAATGATAAAATAATAATTGATGTTTTCCTGTGCATCATTAGACTCCTTTCTCCATTAATATTGTTGTTTTTTAAGCTTGCTGCACCATAAAATAAGGTTACACCTCCTTTTGAGGTTTCATAAAAGATATGATCACTCAGTAGTATTTCAATCAAGTTGCCGACAATCTTGAGCGCTGTTGTCGGGCACTCTTCAGCGCATTCGCCGCAGGCCGTGCACCTGTCCCGAATAATCCTGTCTGCTTGTTCGATGCTTATAGCGTCTTCCGGACAAACTGTTTTACAGTCGCCGCAATTTATACAAAGTTGGGGATAAAAGGCGATTTCCCGGCCGCTCTTCATGGACTCCGGATTATGGCACCACAAACAGGAAAAAGGGCATCCTTTCATAAATACGGTGCTTCTTATACCGGGCACGTCATCAAGGGCAAAGTGGTGTATATCAAATATCAGTGGGGGTTCATCTTTGTTCATGCCCCGCCTGTGACCATTAATTGCAGATGTTTAGACATATAAGCAAATTTATAAAGATAGTTAAGATTGCCGTCAATAGTTACATCCTGCCTCTGGATTGAACCAAGGATATCGGGTTTTGGTGAAAAAAGATAGTTCGAAAGTTTATTTACAATGTTTTTGTTCTCTTCTCCTTCCTAAAGGAATTTATTCCAATACAGGCCATTTCCTTGCTGTCTTTAAAGCCTTCTGTCAATTCGTCCAGTCTCTTCTGATCAATTTTTTTGAAGTTTTTGCCGGCCCAGGGAGATGTCTTGGAAAACACTCATCCGTAAATGGCCTGAAGGATGTCAAGCTCTTCTCCGATCCCAAGTTTTCGACGGGCATCTTCAACTACTGTGTAAATATCGAGCCCTGTTTTGAGACTGATGGTAATACCATGGTGACAGCCGTCCATATCCCCGCCTTCAAATGCCCAGCCCGTTTCAGGCCGCTTTAAAAAAATATCGGCTTATGGGAGTCTTTTCGCTAAAAGTCTTCAGTCTTCAGCCTAACCAACCTGAGTAGTTACCTATTATTTTATCTTTGTTTCTGCGAATTTTTGTAAAGCTTTTGGCGCAAAAGCAGCAAGCAAAAATCCAAATGTAATGTAAATCCCATTGCTTGCATTACCATCTTTAAGAAGAATTGTTAAAAATCCAAAAATTATTACTGCTATCAAAGCAATAAAACTCATTAATCGCATAGATGAAATATTTCCATTATCTTCTTCAAAAAATCCGGCTCTTTTTCTTTTGGTTTCATTTTTTTGAGAATGGTCGGTCATGTTTGTATCTCCTCTTAAAAGAATAAATGAGTTTAAATACACATACTCCGAAAATACTTCCCATCACATCCGCAAAAAAATCCATTATATCGGCATTCCTGGATGGCACAAAATACTGGTGAACTTCATCACTCAGGCCATAAAGAGATGATGACAATATGCTGAGCACCATCAGCATATTTATATTTTCCTTGAATCGTTGTGTTCTGAATGCCATGAGAAAGAGAACTCCAAGGATGGCATAGGCAAAAAAATGAATAACTTTGTCAATATGAGGCAGACTTGGGATCTTTTCAGAGGAATGATAAGAAGACTGAATAAAAATCAAAAGGCAGTAAATTATTACAGGAAGCCAGTAATATATAAATTTTTTACTGCCTGACAACTTCATATTACCACCCGGTAGTCGGTCTTCTTTTTCCGAATAATACTTCACATGGCGAATTTTTTGTAACATGTTTTTTAAGCTTGCTGCACCATAAAGACTGAAAAGTGCGGCAACTGCCGTCCATTGCCTCCAGCTTAGCAAAGTCGGCGTGCTTACACTTCAGATCGCACCATTTTATTCTGTGGGTTGTAATACCTGCATTATCTTTTGTCATAAATCCTTATTATCTATTTCTTAAAAATATCGTAGCCGTTTACGGCTTGAAACTTGAAATTGGAAATTGGGAAGAACAGTACAAAAGCATGAAGGCCAAATTTCTAATTTCTAATTTCAATGTTCCGTGAACGCTTACAAATCTTGTTTATCCTGTTATCCTGTCAGATTCTTTTTCAAAAGGCTAAATCGTTACAAAATATCTAATTCCAGCTCCCTGCCCCTTATATTCGCAAGAACGCTATTTAAAAAAATCTTCATGCGTGACTCCGAATTTGACTTTGCCATCCAGAGTTCTTACTGAAAGAGTGTTGGATTCTCTTTCTTTCCCGCCAATTGTGAGGATAAGAGGAATTTTGTTCAACTGGGCATCACGAATTTTTTTGTTAAGGCTCTCAGTTCTGCTGTCAACCTCTGTCCGCAATCCCTGCTCTTCAAATTCTGCTTTTACAGAATTTGCGTAAGAAACAAGCTCATCATTAATTGCCAGAATAGCAACCTGTACCGGAGACAACCATAAAGGAAACTTTCCTGCAAAGTGTTCAACAAGTATCCCGAAAAATCTTTCAATAGAGCCGTAAATTACCCTGTGAATCATAATGGGACGGTGTTTTTCATTATCCTTTTCTATATAAGAAAGATCAAATCTTTCAGGCAGAGACATGTCAAGCTGCACAGTCCCGCATTGCCATGTGCGGCTTAGCGCATCTTTTATGTGCATATCTATCTTCGGGCCGTAAAATGCACCATCGCCCTCGTTTATTTTATAGTCCATGCCGTAGGAATCAAGCGCTGCTTTTAAACCATCTGTAGTTAATTCCCACTGCTTATCCGATCCTATTGACTTTTCAGGTCTTGTGGAAAGCTCAAGATGAAAACCAAGGCCAAAGGTTGAATAAATCCTTTCAACCAGCCTCAGAACTTCAACGATTTCATCTTCTATCTGTTCTTCAGTCATGAAAATATGAGCATCATCCTGATGGAAAGCCCTGACCCTGAAAAGGCCGTTCAGCACTCCGCTCAGTTCGTGACGGTGTACAAGCCCGATCTCAGCGGCACGAACAGGCAAATCCTTGTATGAGTGAGGCCTCATGCCATACAGAAGCATTCCGCCGGGACAGTTCATCGGCTTTATTGCGTACTCTATATCATCAATAACAGAGGTATACATATTCTCCCGATAATTATCCCAGTGCCCGCTCTTTTCCCATAAAGAACGGTTAAGCATAATCGGTGTTTTTGTTTCAACATACCCTGCTTTCCTGTGTTCCCATCTCCAGTAATCTAAGAGCGCATTCCAGACATTCATTCCCTTTGGATGGAAAAAAGCCATCCCGGGCGCTTCTTCGTGAAAGCTGAAAAGATCGAGAGCCGCACCAATTTTTCTGTGGTTCCTTTTTCTGGCCTCTTCAAGGAAATTCAGATAGGCTTTAAGCTGTTTCTTGTCAAAAAACGCCGTACCATAAATTCTCTGCAACTGGGCTTTTGTCTGATCAGCACGCCAGTAAGCACCCGAAACCTTCATTAATTTTATTGCTTTTATAAATCCTGTATGAGGAAGATGCGGGCCGCGGCATAAATCCGTAAAATCTCCCTGCTCGTAGAAAGATATTGTTCCATCTTCAAGCTCTGAAATCATTTCAAGTTTGTATGGCTCGTTTTCGTAAAATTGAAGTGCTTCGGATTTTGAAACCATCTTGCGGTTAAAAGGAATTTTTGCCTTTATTATTCGTTTTATTTCTTCCTCAATTTTAGAAAAATCGTCTTTTGAAATCGGCTCCATATCAATATCATAGTAGAAGCCATCCTTTACAACAGGCCCTATAGTCAGCTTGGCATCCTTATAAAGATGCAAGACTGCCTGTGCCATAACATGCGCAGCGCTGTGGCGAAGTATTTCCAGAGCTTCCTTGTCTTTGTTTGTGATAAGACGCAGATGGCAATCATTAATAATTCTTTCACTCAAATCAAGCAGCCTGCCATCAACTTCAACAGCAATTGAATTTCTCGCCAAACCCTCTGAAATACTCCTGGCCACATCCAGGCCGGTTGGCGCATTCTCAAAACTTTTTATACTTCCATCAGGAAGAGCTATGTTTATCATTATATTCTCACCAGAAAATAAAATTATAAGTTGTTTTTATATCTTCTTTTAATTATACCTACCACAAAAAATTTAGGCGAAATGGTCTTGCCGGTCAAGAAAAAAGAAACTTTATTTATGACAACTAAGTATACACTAATAAACACTAAAACAGATCTTGAAAAAATTACAAGTGATTTAAAGAAGGAAAAGTTCATTGCCGTCGACGTAGAAGCGGACTCAATGTATCATTTTAAAGAAAAGGTCTGTCTGGTCCAGCTTGCTACGAAAAAAAAACATGTTGTAATTGATCCTTTACAGATCCAGGACATCTCTTCGCTTAAAGGCCTTTTCTCAAACAGCGATATTAAAAAAATTTTTCACGGTGCCGACTTCGATGTACGCAGTCTTTACAGGGATTTCAATATAAAAATAAAAAATCTTTTTGATACCCAGCTTGCCTGTATGTTTTTAGGAATCAGGCAAACGAGTCTGGATGCGGTACTTAAAAAAAGATTCAAAATCAGTCTTAATAAAAAATACAGAAAAAGAGACTGGTCCAAAAGACCTCTGCCGGAAGCTATGATAGAATATGCTGTAAACGATACGATATATCTTATTAAACTTGCAGAAATTCTAGAAAAAGAACTCAAAGAAATCGACCGGATTTCATGGGTTCACGAAGAATGTAAAATTTTAAGCAAAGTCAGACCCGCCTTACTCAATAGCGAACCATTATTTATGAAATTCAAAGGGGCCGGCAAGCTAAACCCTAAATCTCTTGCTGTCCTTGAAGCAGTTCTTCGGTTTCGGTTAAGCGTGGCTGAAAAAAAAGACAAACCTTTGTTCAAGATAATTGGTAATAATTCCCTAATGAAAATTGTTAAGGAAAAACCTGCTAACTTGAGGCGATTAGAAAAAATAAAAGCATTAAGCCAAAAACAAATTGAAATGTATGGCGATGCCATAGTCAGGGCTGTAAACAATTCCCTGATGCTGCCTGCAGCAGAGCTGTCTGTTTATCCGCTCAGAAAAGCTCCGGTTTTACCACCTGAAGTTCCATTAAGGGCAAAGGCTGTTAACCGATGGAGAGATTCGAAAGCTAAAGAATTAGGATTAGAACCATCTATAATCTGCAAGAAATCAATTATAAACTTAATTGCAATACAAAACCCAACGTATTTAACAGATCTTTTAAAGATTAAAGAAATGAAAAAATGGCAGAAAAAAGAATTTGGCAGAGATATAGTGGCTATATTAAAAAGTTTATGAGCATATGTTCTTAATGTTTGACTAATTTGTTGCAATTATATATACCCCAAACTGAAAAATCGCTTAACTTAGAATATAATTAATAAAAAATGAAACTCGCAAAGATAACAATTATTATTTCTCTGGTTTTAGTATTTTTATTCTTGTGTAATGCGAACTGCGATGTCCAGTGTGCTGAAAATGAAAGCCAATGTTTTAAATGCCATACCAGCGCTAGAAATCTTATAAAAATTACACGGGAAATAGCTGAAACCAGTCCGTCCAAACCTGCAATTTCTTCTGAAACCTCAGGTGAAGGTTGAGGAGGTCTTGTGGAGCCGTTGGCTCCGCATGAAAGGGTGTTTGTTGACTCCTTTTTTACAGAAGACGAAAATCATGGTAAAATTGGATGTCATGAATGTCATGGAGGAGATCCCGATGATGCTGACTGGAAAACAGCGCACAAAGGTGTAATAAAAGATCCTTCATTTCCTGATCCTTCAAACACGTGCGGATCATGCCACGATGATATTGCCAGGCATTACAAAAACAGTCTCCATATTAATCTGGGGCCATTCAAAAAAACTATCGATAAACGTTCAAGTGTTGACGAAATTGTGCATTCAAAAGTCGATGATGCAAGAAAATCTCATTGTAATTCCTGCCACAGCAGTTGCGGTCAGTGCCATATCAGCCGCCCTGAATCTGTGGGTGGAGGGCTGTTGGATGGTCATCTTTTTCAAAAAAAGCCCCCAATGAACCTGGTATGCACTGCCTGTCATGGAAGCCGAATAAAAAATGAATATTTTGGTAAAAATAAAGGAATGCCTCCTGATATACACAAAGAAAAATACTTTAAATGCAGCAAATGCCATAAGGCAGATGAAATGCATGGAGACGGCAAGGACTATGCAAACCGGTACGAAGTTGAAAACGGTCCTAAGTGTTTGAACTGCCATGCAAATATTTATGATTCAAAGTCAATAAACGCAGAGCCGCACATATTACACAGAAACAGAGTCAGTTGCCATGTCTGCCATTCAGTAAAGTACAAGAATTGTTATGGCTGTCATGTTGGAAAAGACAAACAGGGTATTACGTTCTTTAAGACAAAACGCTCAACCATTGATTTTAAAATAGGCCTTAATTCTCTTAAAAGTAAAAAAAGACCGGAAAAGTTTGTTGTCGTACGCCATATCCCTGTAGATCAGGGAACCTTCGCTTATTATGTTGATAACGGCCTTTCCAATTTTGACGAACTTCCCACATGGAAACCTGCAACTCCTCATAATATCAGAAGAAAAACTCCGCAGAACAAAACATGCAATTCTTGCCACGGGAATACAGACCTGTTCCTGCTTGAAAAGGATGTGGAAACGAATTATAAAAATGCGAACAAAGACGTTATCGTATCGCCGGAAATGATACCGAAAAAAATAGACAAATAGAAAGAAACAACAGTTCAGTAAGGCACAAAAACATGTAAAAAGTCGAGCGGTCAATCACTCAACCAATTTCCCACTCGACTACTCAACAAATACCAGAGGAGAATTTTATGAAAAAATATTCGACACTTATTATTGCTTTATTATTAGGAGCCAGCCTTATTATAGGTGGTTGTACAACCACTCCAAAAGTGATGACCACCAAAGATCTGGTCGCCGAAGCCAACGAACATGTAACCAACGTTCCTGTCTCGGTTGCAAAGGAGTTGCTTGATGAAGGAGGGTATATCTTTCTTGATGTAAGAACAGCAAAAGAATTTAAAATGGGTCATATCCCAGGTGCCATTCATATTGAGAGGGGATTGCTGGAATTTATGATTAATAATCAATTGCCTGATAAAAATGCCCAAATCGTCGTTTACTGCAAGGTGGGAGGGCGCGGATCACTTGCCGCCCACACTCTGGTACGTATGGGATATAAAAACGTTATAAATATTGAAGACGGCTGGGTTCCCTGGGAAAAGGCTGGTTACCCTGTTGAGTAATTCTCTGCTCTAATTTAACGTAACAGTTCACGGTTTTTTCAATGAACAATGCAACGCCTGAAGCATTTTAACCGTGAACTGTTACTATATACTATTAGGGTTTATCCTGGCTTTTAAGAAGTTCCTTTAATCCCTCCAGGGTGCCTTTCCACACTGCATCATCTCCAGCCATTATTGATACTATTATGTTTTTTTCCACACTGACTTCCAGAACTATTTCTTCGTCTCCAGCCTTAAATACAGCTTCACCCCATCTTTCCGCCGGAAGCCCTGTGATTTCGCAATCATAATCTGTTCTTATTTCTCCCGTCATTCTTATTTCGCTCATTATTTCCTCCTAAATTATCTTCCTATTTTTTTTGATTATACCTAAGTAAATTAAAAATAGCAAGGAACGGTAATTCTTGATTGGTTATTTTTTCATCCCAACCTCACCATATCTTTAACCGATCTTCATTCGCAAAAATCCTCGAAATAGCTCGCTATTCCTGCGGTTTTGCTCAATCAGATCAATTAAATCTACGGCAAATTTGGGCGCAAATTCTACCAAGTTGTTTTTGACCAAGCCCTTAGGAACGTGGACGAAATAACTTCCCCAACTATGCATCATAGCTTCAGGCCACCTTAGCCCGATCTCAAATCACAAAAATATCAAAATAGCCTGCTATTCCATCAACTTTTGTGATTTGAGATCAAACAAATTTGACCCAAATCTATGCGCCTACTTGGGGAAATTATTTCGTCCACGTTCCTTATCATGGTTGCAATCGGAAAAAAACAACTTATATTTTTAGATTATTCCTTCAAGACACGGAAATGCCAAAAAGGTAAAAAATAAAAGGAGATAAAAATAATGACTGATTGTTTTGATGTTACTCTTTACAGTGGCGGGCATAAGGGAGCCGAGGCCGAGTTCGGAAAGCTTGCAGAGCACTGGGGGATTCAGGAGGTTAACTTTTCGTTCGAGGGACACAATATCGAACGTACCAGAGGTGTCCGGGTGCTGAGCCTGGAAGAACTTGACAAGGGGGATGTCAGCATGGAAATAGTCTCCGCCCGCATGGCACGGAATTATTCAAAGGCTGAAAAAATACGAAAGGTCATACAGTCTATTTTTCACATGGTCAACAATGGCTACCACATGATAGCGGTCGGATGGATACAGCCGGATGACACCGTCAAAGGAGGAACCGGTTGGGGCGTTGAGCTTGCAAAGCTCTTTAACCGTCCACTCAACGTATATGACCAGGAACGTAAAACATGGTTCTCATGGAAGGATAACAAATGGGTTGCTGAAACGCCCGTTATCATCGACAAAACATTTGTCGGAACAGGAACCCGAAATCTTAGCGACGAAGGCCGCAAAGCAATTCACGAACTTTTCGAAAACTCCTTTGGACCCGCAAAAAAGAATTAACCCTTTTCGAGACTTTCAAGCGCTTCCCAGCGAAGGTAGGCTGCTTTGATTTCATCTTCCACTTCAGTGAGATGTGCCTGGACATTTGCGATCTCTTCTTTTTCCTTTTTGTAAAACATGGGATCAGACATGATCGCATACAGTTCCTTTTGCTCAGCTTCAAAGGTTTCGATCTTAAGGGGCAGCTCTTTAAGTTCCCGCTTTTCCTTAAATCCGAGCTTGCGCTCCTTCGGGCGACTGGTTTCAGGCCCGTGTTTATTGCAAGACTTTTTTGCCGGCAAACGCTCCTGTTTGGGTTGCGGTCTTTGAATCAGCCAGTCATCGTAACCACCAGCATATTCGTTCACCTGGCCTTGACCCTCAAAGACCAGTGTGCTTGTAACCACATTGTTCAAAAAAGCCCGATCATGGCTTACAAGTAAAAGTGTTCCCTGGGACTCAAAAAGAAGTTTCTCTAAAAGTTCCAGGGTTTCCGCATCAAGGTCGTTGGTGGGCTCATCCAGCACAAGAACATTGGCCGGCCTTGTAAAAAGCTTTGCCAGAAGCAGTCTGTTTTTTTCTCCCCCGGAAAGAACATGCACCGGCGTACGGCATCTCTCCGGAGAGAAGAGAAAATCCTGAAGATAATTTATCACATGGCGCTTTTGGCCATTAAAAATGATAAAATCGTTGCCTTCGCCGATATTATCTCGGACAGTTTTGTTTATATCCAGTTGCGCCCTGAGCTGGTCAAAATAGGCCACATGAAGATGGGTGCCGTGGCGGACACGCCCTTCATGCGGAGAAATTTCTTTTAAAAGGATTTTTAACAGAGTTGTCTTGCCAACGCCGTTGGGGCCGATAATACCTACCTTGTCCCCGCGCATGATTACAGTGGCAAAATCCCGGATAATAGGGGTTTCGCCATACAGGAAACTGATATTCTTTGCTTCGATAACGAGCTTTCCGGTCCTTTCCGCTTCCTGAACCTGTATTCTGACACTACCGCTTTGCCTGCGGCGCGTCCGAAAAGTTGCCCGCATCTTTTTCAGGGCTCTGACACGCCCTTCATTTCTGCTTCGGCGGGCCTTGATACCCTGCCTGATCCAGGTTTCCTCCTTTGAAAGTTTTTTGTCAAAAACCTTGTTCCGGCTTTCTTCGGCTTCAAGAGCAGCATCTCTTCGTTCCAAATAGGTTCCATAGCCACAGTTATAGGAAACAAGGCTGCCCCGATCCAGCTCTATGATCCGGTTGGCGATCTTTTTCAGAAAAGCGCGGTCATGGGTGATAAAGAGCAGGGTTGTTACGTTGCGCAGAATAAATTCCTCCATCCATATGATGGAGTCAATGTCAAGATGGTTGGTCGGCTCGTCCAGCAGAAGAATGTCCGGCTGCCTGGCAAGGGCACGGGCAAAAAGCGTACGTCGTTTCATGCCCGCTGAAAGGTCTGCGAATTTTTTTTCAGTGTCGAGCCGGGTCCTGGACAGAACGCTTTCGACCTGCCTTAAAAATTCCCATCCGTTATCGGAGTTCAACCTGCTTTGCAGTTCATCCCGCCTTTTTACAAGTCCTGGGGTATTTACAGTCTCAAGCTGTCTGCTGATTCTGTTGTGCTCGGCCAGCGCCCTGCCCTTTGGCCCCAGACCTTCGGCAACCACATCAAAAATCGTGCCGTCGAATCCCGCAGGCACATCCTGCTCCAGCGCAGCCACGGTAGCTCCCTGCTGACGCCAGACATCACCGCTGTCAGGAAAAATTTCGTAGGCCAAAAGCTTCAGCAGGGTGGACTTGCCCACACCGTTGCGACCCAGCAGGCAGACACGTTCCCCTTTTGCAATCTGAAATGTTACCTTTTCAAGCAGAAGTGGATCACCAAATCCCCAGCACACCTCCCGCATACCGATCAGCGCCATGAATCAATCTCCCCGGTCAGACGCTCATTGCACTGGTCATTTTTCAACACAATGTCAACCTCAACTACGGGCGTTATATCCTGCAGGGTTATGCCCTGCATCAGTTAACCTCCCGTGTCTTAAAAAACTCTATCTCCGGCCACTCTTCCATGCAGTAGTTGAGCTGCCATTCACTGGTTGTCAGAAAGGAGAGGCAGCCTTCAGCATCTCTTGCCATGTTGGCTATATTTTTTTTCTCAAATTCAACCATTTTTTTGCGATCATCACACCTGACCCAGCGTGCCACATTAAAATTCACAGGTTCATATATGGCATCCACACCATATTCCGCCTTGAGACGGGCCATAGTCACATCAAACTGGAGGACACCAACCGCCCCCAAAATATAGTCTCTTCCTGTAACAGGGATAAAAACCTGGATAGCCCCTTCCTCTGCAAGCTGGTTCAATCCTTTCTGAAGGTGCTTGGCCTTTAACGGATTCTTCAGACGCACACGCCTGAAATGCTCAGGTGCAAAATTGGGAATCCCGCTGAATTTCAAAGGTTCTTTTTCGGTAAATGTATCGCCGATTTTTATGGTTCCGTGGTTATGGATACCAATAATATCTCCTGGAAATGCCTCCTCCACATTCTCCCTGTCCTGTGCCATGAAGATTGTCGCATTAGCAAAAGTTACCTCTTTTCCAATTCTGTGGTGGACAACTCTCATTCCTCTTTTAAATTTTCCTGAACAGATCCTGACAAACGCAATCCTGTCCCTGTGAGCAGGGTCCATATTGGCCTGTATTTTAAAAGCAAAGCCTGAAAACTCTTTTTCGTATGGCGAAACCTCACGCGAAACAGCCGGTCGCACACCCGGATGGGGGGCCAGTTCCACAAATGCATCCAGCATCTCTTTAACACCGAAATTATTAATGGCGCTTCCGAAAAAGACCGGCGTCTGACTTCCTTTTAAAAAATGTTGGCGCTCAAACGGATCGACGGCGCCTTCAAGCAACGCGATGTCTTCACGCAATTCATCAGCCTGCTCCTTTAAAAGTTCATCCAGAGCAGGATCAGACAGATCATTAATAACGATCCCTTCCTGCCCAAGAGTTTTTCTGCCTGGATCAAAAATATGCAGTTGTCTGTGAAAGAGATTATATACACCTTTAAAGCGGTTACCCATACCAATAGGCCAGGAAAGCGGCGTACATTCGATCTGCAGTTTATTCTCGATGTCATCAAGGATATCAAGAGTCGCCATGCCTTCACGATCAAGCTTGTTTATGAATGTAATGATCGGGGTGTTGCGCATCCTGCATACCTCCATGAGCTTTTCGGTCTGAGGTTCCACCCCCTTTGCGTTGTCAATAACCATCAAAGCGCTGTCAACGGCAGTCAACACCCTGTATGTATCTTCTGAAAAGTCCTGGTGGCCCGGTGTGTCAAGCAGATTAATCTCAAAATCCCTGTAGTTAAACTTCATGACAGAAGTTGTAACTGAAATACCTCTTTCCTTTTCAATCGACATCCAGTCGCTGGTAGCATGTCTGGCAGCTTTCCTTGCCTTAACAGCCCCGGCCTGCTGGATCGCCCCGCCAAAAAGGAGAAGCTTTTCCGTCAGCGTGGTTTTGCCTGCATCAGGATGGCTTATAATTCCGAATGTTCGTCTCCGGTTAATCTCTTTTTTATTAAAACTATCCATAAATTTTTCTTTATTTACTCCCTTTATATCCTGTCTTTTAATTTTAAAATCTCGCAAGCTGTTCAAGCGCTCTGTCATACCCGCTGATAACATTTTCCCACAAAAAGGACGTCATTTTCTTTGCCAGCCTGCTCTGAATTTCTTCATATCGCTTATAATCTGAAATTATCAGTAAAAGTTTTTCAATAAGATCCTGTCTGTTTTTATACAGGAAGTGTTCATGAAACTCTTCAGGAAGTATTTCCGGATATGAAAGCCTGTCAGGCAAAAGTGGCACACATCCCATCAGCATTGCTTCTATCACGGAAATGCCGAAATTCTCCTGTATTGCAGTGCTTATAACAATTGCACCCCGTTTAAGCCATTTTTCATACTCCTCCCTTAAAGGCACATATCCGAACTGAAGTATTCTCTCCTTAAACTTCTTTTCCGCTTCTTTAAACCCTTCAGGGATCTTGCCAAAATTCTCTCCCATAAGAGCCAAATTAAAATCAAGCCCCATGTTGTCTATCTCTTCAATAGCGCTGAAAAACATTTCACAGTTCTTGTCAAAGCCCCATCTGTGGTTCCAAATAATAAGAGGAGGATTTGTCTGTTTTTCAGCATCAACATCCCTGTCAAACGGTACAATTATACCAGGATAAAGCACCTCTGCTTTTTCACGTATTTTATCTGCAATTCCTTTTGGCTTATAGTCACTCCCCCTTTTCAGAAACTCAGGCACGGCATTTAAAAAAGCATCCTTATGCATTTTTGAATTAAATACAACCATGTCAGCCACAAGCGCAGCAGTAATGTTTATTATCCCCAACTGAAACGCTCCTTTGTCTCCAGGCGGCTGCGGATAAGTCAACTGGTTTTCATGAAAATATGCCAGAACAGGCGGGCACCGTGAACCAACAAGCGCCTTAAAATCAGCCAGGTTGAAAAGATCGGTCACAATAATACCATCATATTTTTCAAGCCGCGGGATGTTATCTACAAGATGAAGCGCAGCGCCAAGCATACGCCAGCGCCAGTTTTCGCCAGGCATGGTTATAATATCAATATTATGCGAGGAATGTGCAGATAGTCCGTTTACAAAAAGTGAATGCGAACCTATACAAAATGTTTCTATAAAAAGATAATTCAGAACCGTTCACCGTAATTTTAAAATAAAACCATTGAAAAATGTTTAATCTTGCCTGCCCTGTTAAATCTAAGCCACAAACATCATCCCATGTGCAGCTAATTTTACAGAATTGTCGCTATAGTTTTCGGTGATATCATTTTTTAAGCCCAAACCTGGCACAACAATATGCGAAACTTGGGTTTTTTCATATCAAAAATCTAAGGCTTTTAGTCACAGAAACCTTTAAGTGACTTGCCTTCCAGCCATCTTTTAACGAATTTTTTTGTTACGATTATATTAATTTTTGCCTTTTCTGAAGACTTATTCAGAAGCTCCATTATCTCATGCACTTTACCCTCGTTTCCAATAAGTGCATAAATCTTAATACTTCGGTTAAAAAAGTTTACTGCGGGTTCGTATTTATCCTGATTGTAATAAACTGTCCCAATTGCAGCCAGATCATCTGCAATTCCTTTGATAAATCCTGAAGATTTATCGGCAGATAGAGCTTTTTTAAAATATTCAACAGCATTTTCAGAGCGCTTTGTTTCAAACATAAGTTTGCCTAAGGCAAAGTTAATTGCCGCGATTTCTGAAAAGTTTACAGGTTCAACCTTATTAAGAGCTTTTTTTAATATATCTTCAGCGCTTTTGAATTTTTCCTCTCTGACAAGCAGAATCCCCCTGTTTTTAAGCAATGTTACAGAAAGCTTTTTGTTATTTTTCGCCAGGTTTTCTGCGAGGCTTAAAGCATTAGATGCTTCTTCAAGCCTGCCGCCTTCTATTAATGCGGCAGTTTTGTTTGAAAGAGACTGAACAGCACCTTCAATGTCGTTAATATATAAAAATATACGACAGGATTCATCAAAAAATTGTGTGGCGGAAAAAATGCGGCCAGTTGTTCTGTAAACATTGCCTATGTTGTTCATACTCATGGCAACACCACTTAAATCGTCGGAAAAGACAAACAGCTCATGTGCTTTTAAGAAGTGTTCCAGTGATCGCTCGTAACATCCTTTTTTATACAGATACGTCCCCTTTTTTATTTCTTTAATACCTGAAATAGTTGTATCGAATTTTTTTACTACATTATTACCGGTACATGCAAATAGCATTGATATGAATAGCGACATAATAATTATAACACATCTTTTCATATTGAATTTACCTGGTGTAATACTTGCTCTATGATTAAATAATTTGTAAGCCTTCACGGAACGGTATTTCTAAGGAACGTGGACGAATTAACTTCCTCAAGTAGGGGCACAGATTTGGGTCGAATTTGTTCGATCTCAGATCACAAAAGTTGAAGGAATAGCGAGCTATTTCAATATTTTTGTGCTTTGAGACCGGACAAAGGCGGCCTGAAGCTGTGATTTATAGTTGGGGAAGTTATTTCGTCCACGTTCCTAAGCTAAAATCAGTAAGAGTTTAACGAACTGCTGCGGACCAGTTCATTTTATACTATCACGGAATATGAAAGTCAAAACCAAACAGTATCGCCCTATTAAAGGGCGGGCGCTCGACCAGGAATAATGGTTGCGTAAAAAAGTTATTTGCAAGGCAAAAAATGTCAAATTTTTGACAAAATGTGAAAAAAAATTTCCATAATATGCACTATTTTCAAGATAAACTCGATGTTTTTTGTTAAACTGATTCTGTCTCCTTCCTTGATAACGATTTAGTTCTTTTAAATTAGGTGGTTATGCTATGCCAGAGCAGTTTTGGCTCGGTTTTTGCTTTCCCATATAACTAATGAAAAAAACTGCCGAACATTCATCCTTTCAGAATACAGCATGGAGGCTTAGTTTTGGTTATGTATAAGAACATCGGTTTCGTTTCAACACGTTTTGCCGGTACAGACGGTGTCTCTTTAGAATCAAGCAAGTGGGCGGAAGTTTTTGAAAAAAATGGACACCGCTGTTTCTGGTTTGCCGGAGAACTGGATAGGGAGCCTGAAAAGAGCTACTTAGTAGCCGAAGCTCATTTTCATCATGCACAAAACATATGGATCAATGAACGGATTTTGGGAAAAAGAAAGAGAGAACCTTGTTTAACCGAATTGATTCACGCTTTAAGATCCATGTTGAAATCCCATCTCCATAATTTCATTGAGCAGTTCAATATTGATCTTTTGATTGCCGAAAATGCTCTCACCATTCCGATGCATATTCCACTAGGGCTGGCATTGACCGAAACCATTGTGGAAACACAGATTCCTGCTATTGCCCACCATCATGATTTCCACTGGGAAAGGATACGTTTTTCAGTAAATGCGGTAAGCGATTACATTCGCATGGCATTCCCTCCCAACTCGCCTAATATAGAACACGTGGTTATTAATTCTGTTGCCAGGGAAGAGCTGGCGCTGCGCACAGGTATTTCTGCAACCATCATTCCAAATGTTCTGGATTTTCAAAATCCACCCGTAGTTGATAAAAAATGTAGCAAAGAATTCCGAAAATCCATTGGTTTAAAACCCGACGACATAGTATTTTTGCAACCTACCCGCATTATAAAAAGAAAAGGCATTGAACATGCTATTGAGCTTGTTAAAAAACTTAAAGAAGTCGGAGGTAAGCTGGTTATATCTCATGAAGCAGGAGACGAAGGCTTTGAATATGCAGAATGGCTTAAAGATCTTGCTCTGGAACATAGTGTCGATCTTCACCTGGTAAATATTCGCGTTGCTGATCCCTGGAACAATAATTCAAAATCTGATAGATATTCTCTTTGGGATATTTACCCACATGCTGATTTCGTTACTTATCCCAGCCTTAATGAGGGATTCGGAAATGCTTTTCTTGAAACCATCTACTTTAAAAAACCCATGATGATCAATCGTTATGCCATTTTTGTTAGAGATATCGAACCACTGGGTTTTGATATAGTCTCTATGGACGGATTTCTCACCAAAAAGACTATTCAACGCGTAAAGGAAGTTCTCAAGTCGTCTGAACGAAAAGAAAAAATGGTGAATCATAATTACAAGATAGCCGCTCGTCACTATTCCTATTCCGTGCTTCAAAAGCGGCTCGACTTTATTATGATAAATTTCTTCGGCGAGCCACAGCTCTGCAACAGAATGGAATCCACGCAACACCCAGCCCATTTGAAAATAGTTCCACATCCTTCATCGCATACTAATTTCGACCATTCTATTAAGGGTTTTAAGCAAAGCGCAATTTAGTTTTACACCTAAGTTGAGCGATTTTTTGCGAAGATATGTGCTGAAATCTTGATGCATAAGGATTTGCAAAAACCACTGGCATACCCGTGGATATGTCGAGGATTTTTGCGAAGCCTTTATGCGCAAGAGATCGGCGCAGATTGAGTAAAAAACCGCTCAATTTAGGTTACAGTTTACTGCTAACTATTATTGTGCTATCAGGTAGCCGTTCACGGCTTGAAACTTGAAATTGGAAAATAGAAATTTGGGAGAGATGAAACTCTGTCCAAAATTAAATGCGTTTATCAACAGTACAAAAGCATG
>Ga0255370_1114_pt1 | contig 19231 bp, 9 predicted proteins | sample ANMaggSeSYBR01F4_FD_182096 | JGI IMG/M metagenome (GOLD analysis project Ga0255370, IMG submission 182096) | Sediment cell enrichment communities from methane seep in Santa Monica Basin, California, United Staets - ANME aggregate JGI... | ecosystem: Environmental > Aquatic > Marine > Cold seeps >...
GATTTATAATACTCTCGGGTTGAACAAACTGATTTTCCAGAACATTGTCTTTGTCAAGGAAAAGACGCATACTCGCCGTAACAGCGCTTTCAGGTATAATACAGGACATAAAATATCGATCTTGTACAGCTATCCATTTCAATTCACCATTATATATATTTTTATCTTCAATATCATCTGCCTTTACCTGCTCAAGAGCATTGTTTATTAAAGCACTTGGGCCCTCGAAGCCATACATGCTTCCATCTTCAGAATAGACTTTAAATAAAGATAGAATCAAGTTGTCCTGAATGGTTTGATTTGAGCCGTTTTTAATTATAACCTTACATCCAACCATGTAAGTTTCAGGAGAAAAAAGAAACTTCTTTTCTATTACTATTCCATTAGAGGATTTCCAAAAAAACGACAATTCTCTTGAGTTATCGTATATCTCAATAGAGTCATCTTTAATATCCGTCATAAATAATGCATCATTTAGTGCTGGAACGCTGTTTTCAGCCAGGCTGATTTTTATGGTTCCATTATGTAGCTCAGGGGGTATCATTTCGAGCAAAGGTGAGTCAGGCTCCATGCTTTCTTTGTATTTATTTAAGACAAAGCTCTTAAATACAGCTCCTTTTTCTGAAATAATTGCAGAATATAAAGGTGTATTAACCCTGACAACTCGTGGAGGTTTAATTGTCTTCAGTGCATCTTCTTTAATTAATGCGGTATGATCGACGGATTCAGTATTTATTTCTTTTATATATAATTCTTCTTTAGAGATAGTTTCTGTCTGCAAGTCTTGCTTTGGCTTTTCGACGACTTGTTTATCTACAAAGAAAATTTCCCATAATAAAAACACTGCAAATGAAAGAGCTATAGCTACAAATATTCGAGCCTGTTCCATGCCCATCTCCTATTACATAAATGTTACAATCCTTTTCAAAAGAAAAGGAAAAAGTTAACGTCTAAAATACATCTCTATTCGTAATAGTTCACGATTGTAAGTTTACGGTGAACTATTGAACTTTTGAACAACTACATTTATCAAAAGCTTTAAAGAATAAAGGGCTGAATAAAATTTTTGCGGTCACAGGGGGCATAATTTTATGAGGCAAAACCGATGGGGGGCTAAGACTACCCAAAAGTCTTCATTTAATGTAAGCAGCGTTTATCTATAGACTTTCAGATAATTAATTTCACAAGGCCAGAAGGAGGAAGGCGTATTAGTTATACGTCGACGACTGATAACACAGTGAAATTATTTATCTGAAAGTCTATATGGCTGCTGACAGTTTGCTTGTTAAGGAACAGGATCAATTCCTCCCTTGTTAAAAGGATGACATCGAATAATTCTCTTTATGGCAAAAATTAATCCTTTAAGCGGACCATAACGCAAAATAGCCTCATACGCATAATTAGAACAGGTGGGATAAAAACGACAAGAAGGACCCAGAACAGGAGACAGTGTGTATTGATACAACCTGATAAATATTAAAAAAATCCTTTTAATCATGACCAACTGATATTTTGTCAAAAATTTTTTGAAGCAAAAATAATGCCCGGTCTGAAGTTAGTCCTGCAGCTTCTTTTCTGGCAATTATATTAATATCCCAAAAACCAGTTATCTTATGCCTGTTTAACCGAAAACATTCACGAAAAATACGTTTGATCCTGTTACGTTCTACAGCGTTCCCAACCTTTTTGGATACAGTAACACCCAATCGTGTTCTCTTAAACCTGCCCGAAGTGAATAGAACAACAAAATACCTGTTCTGAAGTTTGATTCCACATCTTGATATTCTAAGAAAATCGGAATGTTTTAAAATTCTATCTGCCTTTGTAAAGGGAAAAAAGCGCAAAAAATATTTACCCTCTGTAGCCGAAATCGACAAATTGAAACCTTTGCAAAACGCCCCCTTTTTGCCCAAATAGCGATAGAAGCGGGAATCCAGAAACGACGGAGTATTAAACCCATGCTACGCAATAAAAACTGTTTTTTAAACAGCTAAACGATTTCTCCCCTTTGCTCTCCGCCTGTTAATAATTCTTCTTCCCTGTTTTGTTGACATTCTTTTCAAAAAACCATGTGTTCTGGCTCTTTTAATTCTGCTTGGCTGATAAGTTCTTTTCATAATTCAATCCTTTGAGACCTCTGTGAACATCACTTCATGCCCGGCACAACCTGATGTCGGCAACAACCGGTCAAAACATAGTTTGGTTTAACCTAAATTGAGCGATTTTTTACTCAATCTGCGCCGATCTCTTGCACATAAAGGCTTCGCAAAAATCCTCGACATATCCACGCGTATGCCTGCGGTTTTTGCAAATCCTTATGCATCAAGATCTCAACACATATCTTCGCAAAAAATCGCTCAACTTAGGTTTAAAAGTGGTTTAAATAAAATGAATATTTTCCAAGGTCTCCAAAAAAATAGCAAGTAATTATATAATAACATATTAAGATAATAATAATTATGATTTTAATAGCCGCAACTCAAATACATAAAATTTTAAAAAGAACACAATGTTTTTATATTGTCAAGCTCCAAAATTACCCGGAAATTTACTGCTATTCTTTGAGAACTTCAAAAATATCAAATTCTTCCATATGAAACTGAGGATTAGGGTATATTACAATTCGTTTGCCAAGAGTTTGTTCTAAAGAGGTTATTATATGATTTTCATCTCCGAGAAGAAGATCAGCAATTTTGGAGTTTACCCTTATGGTCAGTTGAACCCCTGCCATATTGGACGCGTCTCGGAGTATCTCCCTGTAAATATTATAACAAATTGTTTGTCTGGATATAAGGGAACCCTCTCCATCGCAATAAAAACAAGGCTCGCAAAGCATCCTTGTCAGCGTCTGCCTAGTCCGTTTGCGGGTCATCTGTATTAAACCCATCTCCGACATCGGAAGAACATGACTCTTGCTTCTATCTTTTGTCAGCGCCTTCTTAAGGGCTTTAAATATTTTTTCCTGGTTTGATTTTTTTTCAACATCAATAAAATCTATTATAATTATACCGCCTATATCTCTAAGGCGTATTTGATATGCTATCTCTTTAACGGCCTCTAAATTTGTCTTTAAAATTGTTTCCTCAAGATTATACTTGCCAACATATCGACCTGTATTTACATCTATAGATACAAGGGCTTCCGTTTGTTCAATCACAATATAGCTGCCTGATTTAAGCCACACTTTTCTTTTTAATGCACGTGATATGTCGCCTTCTAAATTATAAGCATCAAAAATTGACTCGGAACCTTCGTACAGCTCAACAGAATTCTTTAGGCTTGGCATGAATGTATCGAGAAAAGAAAGAATTGATTCAAAACCGGAACGAGAATCAATAATTAATTTTTCTGCTTCGTTGGTCAAAAGATCCCTTACCGCTCGAAGGCTAACGGTAAGCTCCTGGTGTAAAAGAGAAGGCGCCGGTGCTGACTTGTATCTTCTCTGGATGCTTTCCCACAAATTGTCAAGAAAACCCATTTCTTTTTCAAGCTTCTCTTCATATATGCCCTCACTAACCGTCCTCACAATATAGCCATAAGATTCTTTTTTTAAGGACAAAACTATATTTTTTAAACGTTCTCGTTCGGTTTCGCTTTCTATACACCTGGATATACCAATATGATCAGATGTCGGCATAAGAACAAGGAGGCGGCCTGGAAGCGAAATATAATTGGTTACCCTTGGCCCCTTTGTCCCAATTGCGGACTTGGAAACCTGAATCATAATCTCCTGGCCCTCGGTAATAAGCTCCTCAATGTGACGGCTATCCCGTTCTATGGGGGATGAGGTATGATTAGCAGTGCCTGTGCCGGAAATTTCAGGGTCAACCTCTCTGTTTTTAATAAAAATTTGTTCGAATTCTTTATAATCATTGCAAATTACATCATCAACATATATAAAAGCCGCCTGATTTAAACCAATATCAACAAAAGCTGCCTGCATACCCGGCAAAACTCTCTGCACTCTCCCTTTATATATATTTCCCGCTATATTGGAATCATCTCCTCTGTCAATAAAAAGTTCTACAATTGTTCCATCTTCAAGAAGAGCGACCCGCGTTTCATGTTCTGCAACATTTATGATTAGCTTTTTATGCATGTATTTGATTTTTTATTATATTTTAATAAATCTTGCTTTTTTTGCTTTTTCATCGGTCAGCTTGAAAATTTCCTTAATTACCTCTAAAGGCCTTGCTGTCTTACCTGATTCTGACCTAAGTATCATCTGTAATTTGTCTGGTTTAAGCAACTCTATGTCTAAAACCATATACTTTAAGTCTATCTTTTTCAACCTCCCTTTTTTGTCAATACGAGAAACGATGAACTCCGGGCTTTGTAAAAAAATTTCCAGCTCTTTATTATCAAAAAAGTCTTCTTTTATTGTAACAATATAATTATATTTTTTCTCATTATTATGGACCTTTTTGGTTGAAACAATTTGACAGTCGTGAACAGAAAGACCTTCCGGAAGGTGCTTATTTAAACTTTCTATTATTGACTGTGGTTTAAAATTCACCTGAACAACCAGATAAAAATATTCTTTTAGGCTTTCCAGGCCTATAGGCAAAGTATCTTCAAAAGAAATTTTGGGTTTAGGATGAAATCCTTCTGAAAACTTAATCGGTATCCCGGCACGCCTTATGGCTCGCAAAAAGATATTAACCATTTCAAGATGTCCAAAATATTTAGCCTGATCAAGTTTTGAAAAAGCAACTTTAAGTGTTTTCAATAACCCATCTTTTACAACCGGCTTGATACTATCCGGGGTTAACAAACCACTGCCAATATCAAATGCTGATTTCTCCGCAGGCATTTCAAACACTTTTGGTTCTATAACATTAAAATCGCATACTCCGCAGTCGTTACAATTACCCGTACGACAGTCCGGAGTAAGTTCGCCCCTTGTTGCTTTTTCCCATTCTTCTATTAAATATTTTTTTTCAATCCCAACATCAATGTGGTCCCATGGAAGCGGCTCGTTTGTGTTCCTTGACCTGCCTGTATAAAAACCTATATCCACCCCCTCATCACAAACAGCCTCCTGCCACAAGCTATATCTAAACCAGTCACTCCAGCCATCCAACTTGCATCCCTTCTTGTGCGCAGCTACCAGTAGATGTGAAAGCTGTCTGTCGCCGCGCGCCCAAAGACCCTCGATCGAACTAACCTCCGGGTTTTGCCATTTAAAATTAATACCGGACATTTTAAGATTGTTCTGCAGCCAGCCAATCCTATCCTTTGATTCAGACAGAGAAATCAGTGGTGCCCACTGAAAGGGAGTATGAGGTTTTGGAATAAAGGTTGTAAAACTAACATTTATTTTATTTTTGCGCCGCCCTTTGCCGGTATTAATCCTTCTAAGTTCTTTTACAAGATTCACAATTGATTTAAGATCTTCACTTGTCTCTGTTGGAAGACCAACCATAAAATAAAGCTTTATAACCTGCCAGCCCAAATCATAAGCGTTTTTCACTGTATCAATGATATCTTTCTTTTTAATATTCTTATTAATAACATCGCGAAGCCTTTGGCTGCCGGCTTCGGGAGCTATGGTGAACCCTGTTTTTCTGACTCGCTTAATATGTTGCATGAGTTCCGGCGTCAATGTTCCTGCCCGTAGAGAAGGAAATGAAACAGCTATATTTCTTGGCTCGCACAAAGTCATAAGCTGTTCCATCAGGGGGTTTATACATATATAATCTCCAATGCTCAATGACAATAAAGAGATATCCTCGTAACCGGTTGCTGTTATTGATTTGTTCGATAGAGCAAGAATTGTATCCACAGATCTTTCCCGTACTGGACGGTATATCATCCCTGCCTGACAAAATCTGCAACCCCTTGTACACCCCCTGGAAACTTCAAGACGAAGGCGATCGTGTATGGGCCTGCCATAGGGTATGATCGGGGCTTCAGGAAAAGGTGCTTTATCAAGATCATCTACTATAGCTTTCTTAATTTTTTGGTATTTCGAAAACCTGGGCAAAAGAATCTGAAAACCTGATCCGTCAAATTTCGGTTCAAAAAAAGCCGGTATATAAACGCCCTGTATATCTGACCAGATTTTATAAAGGACTTGTTTTTCTCCACGGTAATTCTCTTTCCATTTAAGCCAGGAACGAGACATTTCCATTATTACGTTTTCACCGTCTCCTATAACAATAGCATCAAAAAAGTCGGCAACAGGCTCGGGGTTACAGGCACAAGGACCACCCGCAATTATTAAAGGATGTGAACTATCTCTTTGCGAAGAAAAAAACGGAATTTTTACAATGTCTAGAATGTTAAGGACATTAGTATAATTCAGTTCATAAAGGAGGCTGAACCCGATAATATCAAACTCTTTAAGAGGTTTTTTAGATTCCAGGGACATTAATGGGGTATTGGACGACCTGAGATATGCCTCCATATCCGTACCTGGAACAAAAACCCTTTCCGCTGCTATTTCTTCATGACTATTTAATATATGATAAAGTATGGTTAGCCCTAAATGAGATGTTCCTATTTCGTAAAGATCCGGAAAAACAAGAGCAATGCTGAGCTTTACTTTGCTTTCATCTTTTTTTATACAATTAATTTCCGTGCCTAAATAGCGACTTGGTCTCTCAACCAGCGGCAGGATGTCTTGAATGGATTTAATGTTCATGATATATATAAAATAAGGTTCAAGGTTCAAGGTTCAAGGTTCAAGGTTCAAGGTTCAAGGTTTACAGTTTACCAAAATAAAAGATGACAAAGCTAAACGCTCAAAGCAACAAAAAACTTATTTAATGGAAATTCTATGAACCGTATAAAAATTATCAGCCTTTTAAAATCAGAAACACCACGGGATAAGATTACTGTTAAAGGGTGGGTAAGAACCAGGCGCGATTCAAGTAATTTTTCGTTTATAGAAATAAATGACGGATCCTGCCTTGAAAACCTGCAGATTATTGCCGATGAATCTTTAGAAAATTACGAAGATATAAAAAAACTTACAACCGGATCAGCCGTAGCGGTTTTCGGCAACCTGATTGAGTCACAGGGAAAGGGCCAACTATGGGAAATGAAAGCAAAAGCATTAGAAGTAATAAGCCTGGCGCCGGACTCATACCCTTTGCAGAAAAAACGTCACACAGACGAATTTTTAAGAACAATCGCCCACTTAAGACCAAGAACAAACAAATACGGCGCTGTTTTTCGCATTAGATCAGAACTTTCATTTGCTATTCACAAATTTTTCAGAGAAAGGGATTTTCGCTATATTCATTCTCCAATAATAACCGGCTCTGATTGTGAGGGCGCCGGAGAACTGTTTAAGGTAACTACAATTGATTTTGAAAACCCCCCGAAAAAAGATGGGAAAATTGACTATTCCAGGGACTTTTTTGGAACAGAGGCAAGCCTTACGGTATCAGGACAACTTTCCGCTGAAATGTTTGCTTTAGCGCTGGGGGATGTTTATACATTCGGCCCAACATTTAGGGCAGAAAATTCAAACACAAAAAGACACGTTTCCGAATTCTGGATGGTCGAGCCTGAAATGGCCTTCTGCGACCTTTTTGAGGATATAGACCTTGCAGAAGAACTGGTTAAGTATCTTACCGTATATATACTGGAAGAATGCTCTGACGATCTTAAGCTTTTTACAAGGTTTGTTGATAAAAATTTAAAGCCTGCCTTAGAAAATATTGCCCGGTCCGAATTTAAAAGAATTCTTTACGAAGAGGCTGTAGAAATTTTAAGAAAATCCGGGAAAAACTTCAAGTTCGATATAAGTTTTGGAAAAGATCTTCAGACAGAACACGAACGCTATCTAACCGAAGATTTCTTTAAAAAACCTGTAGTTATCTATAATTATCCAAAAAACATAAAACCCTTTTATATGAGGCTGAATGATGATAACAAGACAGTGGCAGCTATGGATGTTCTTGTGCCACGTATAGGTGAATTAATAGGCGGAAGCCAGCGCGAAGAACGCCTGTCGATGCTTGAAGCTCGTATGAATGAAACAGGTCTGTTAAAAGAAAATTACTGGTGGTATTTAGATTCCCGAAGGTTTGGAACAGTTCCCCACAGTGGTTTTGGTCTTGGGTTTGATAGGTTAATAATGTTAATGACTGGTACAAGCAACATCAGAGATGTAATTCCATTCCCAAGAACCCCAAACAGCATAGATTTCTGATGGTATTTTTTCAAACTTCATACAGATGATCAGCAAGGCAAAATCTACCGAAAAGAGCCTTGATTTCCCATGAATAATTCAAACCGGATCATACAGAATCCTGCGCCGGGAACACGCGTTCTTCTATTTCGGGGCGATACAAAAACATTTACCCTTTTGCTGCCTTGTAAAGAAGAGGGGAGCGCATGGCTTCGTACCAACATCGGACATGCCGGAATCGCGCGGGAAGAAATAATCAGAGAGGTGGTCAATGATGAACCTCCGCTGGGACGGGACTGGTTCGACATTCCCATGTCCCGTGTTGACGACCTGCGCTTTCAGGTCACCCTCCCTCTTTGTGAAACAGGGCATTTTGAAGCCAAGAGCTTTTTTTTGAAAAAAGGTGAAGTTGACCCGATATGGCCGGATGGACCTAACACTGCTATAAACGTTGAACCGGCAGACACCTGTTGCTCAAACATAATCTACAATACGTTCGTGCGGCAGTTCAGCCCGTATAAGGGCGGCGGCGGTCTTCCCTGTCCGGCCGAAGAAGGATGGATCAAGGCGCTTGACATGTCCGGTTATGCTGTGATCCCGCCATCCGGGACATTTCGGGGACTGCTCAGAGAACTTGATTTTATTGTGGGAGAACTGGGGTGCAGAATTCTCCAGTTGCTCCCGGTCCATCCCACACCAACCACTTACGCGCGCATGGGACGGTTCGGAAGTCCATATGCAGCATTAAATTTTACCTCGGTTGATCCGGCGCTGGCGGAATTCGACCCGCGGGCAACTCCTCTGGAGCAGTTTATCGAGCTGGTAGATGCAATACATGAACGGAATGCCAGGGTTTTTATTGACATCGCAATTAACCATACAGGATGGGCTGCCGGCCTCCACGAGACCCACCCGGAATGGCTTGTCCGGGACAAAGACGGACGTATTAAGGTTCCAGGAGCTTGGGGGGTAATCTGGGCGGATCTGACAAATCTTGATTTTACCCATAAAGGCCTGTGGCAATATATGGCAGATGTTTTTCTTACATGGTGTCGAAGAGAAGTAGATGGTTTTCGTTGCGATGCAGGATACATGATTCCTGTCCCTGTCTGGAAATATATTGTTGCCAGGGTCAGGGATCAGTATCCTGATACGGTTTTTCTCATCGAAGGGCTTGGCGGAAAAATTTCCGTAACCAGAGAAATTCTGAACAAGGCTAATTTTGACTGGGCATACTCGGAGCTCTTTCAAAATTATGACCGCAGCCAGATTGAAAGCTATCTTCCGGGAGCTGTCGAAGTCTCTCAAAGTGAAGGAATCATGGTCCATTTTGCGGAAACCCACGATAATAATCGCCTCGCTGCCCGCTCAAATACCTTTGCCAGGATGCGCACTGCCCTGTGTGCCCTTTGTTCCAGCAATGGAGCTTTTGGTTTTGCCAATGGGGTGGAATGGTACGCAACGGAAAAGATCAATGTTCACGAAGCTCCTTCACTTAACTGGGGGTCGGCAAACAATCAGGTCAATCACATACGCCGGCTCAACACCCTGCTCAAGCTCCACCCTGCTTTTCATGACCGGACCGAGCTGAAACTGGTGCAACAGGGCGGAGGAAACTACATTGTCCTGTTGCGTCACCATATATCTTCCGGAAAGAAGCTTCTAATTGTGGTGAACCTTGATGATAAGAACCAGACCTGCGCTGCATGGAATCCGGAACAGGTGGGCATGGGAAGCCCTGTGTTTACGGATCTCCTTACGGAAGAGGAGGTAGTTGTTACCAGATCAGGAAGGCAACAGACTTATCTCCTTGATCCAGGCCAGGTTCTCTGCCTTACACCCGACCAAAGTGATATCGACCTGATTCAATGCGACGCTCGTCGAAACTTCATGCTTTTGGATCGAATTAAAAAACAGCGACTGCGCGCCAAAGCCCTTGATGTGTTCCGGTATTACAATGACCGGGATCTGGAAAAGTTTGATCCGGATTCTGCCGAGCGGCAATTGGCTGAAGATCCTGTTGAGTACTGTCGCAATCTCAATTCCTTCTGCCGGGAGTCCAGGGTAATAACCTGGCAATGGCCCCGTGACTTGAAGCGTGAAGTAATGGTACCTCCCGGTCATTTTTTACTTGTGCGCACCGGCAACTCGTTCCGCTCCAAAATTATGAACAAAGACCGGATCATGGCATATGAAGAGAGCCTGCCCTGCATTGACGGGTCATTTTTTGCACTTTTTTCTCCGCTTCCTGCTCCGGCAGCACATTGCTCTCATACCCTGAAATTGTCGGTTTATACACCAGGAGACTCTGAACACGTTGATGCGCCTCTTTTTTTTCTGTCAGGTGCGGAAGATGCAAAAGTGAAAAGGATTTTTCACCGGTCGGAATTGTTGCACCGGCCCATCTCGCTGCTTGGAACAAACAGCCGTGGAGGTATGCTGCGTACAAACGTTTTGTGGGAAAAACTATGCAGCCGGTACGATGCCCTGCTTGCCGCAAATCTGAATCCAGAATTTCCCGAAGAGAGACGGATCATGTTTACACGATGCCGGGCGTGGCTCGTGTTTCAGGGCTACTCCCAGGAGATCTGCTTTGATTGCTTTGATTCTTTTTGCTATGACTACAATTCCCGCGGATTCTGGCTATACCATATCCCGGCCGGCCAGGGAGAACATGTATCGCTCAGCATAAGAATCGAGATGAAAGATGGAGAAAATGCCTGTCGTATGGTCTTTTTTCGCGACAGAGCCGGAGGTCGAAACCGGATGCTGGCCGACTGCCGGCAGGTTCAGCTAATTCTCCGGCCCGATATTGAAGATCGCAATTTTCACGAAACCACAAAAGCGTACCTGGGGCCTGAACATTTATGGCCGGAATCAGTGTCAACGCATCCTCATGGTTTTACCTTTTCACCGGTACCGGAACGTCAACTCCGTATCCAAATTTCAAAGGGCTCCTTTGTGTGGGAACCGGAATGGCATTACATGGTACACCATTCCATGGAGGCTGAACGAGGCCTTGATCCTGATTCGGATCTCTTCAGCCCCGGTTATTTTTCCTGCGTTTTAACAGGAGGGCAGACTGTGGAATTGACAGCCGACATCATTAGCTCGCAAGAGCAGAAACTCCTGCAGTATAGTTCCAGTCAATATATGAAATCTTTTGCTTTTGAGGACAAAGCATCGTATAAACTTGATGAAGCCCTTAAACAGGCACTTGATCACTACGTGGTGAAAAAAGGGGCTTTAAATACAGTAATTGCCGGATATCCCTGGTTTCTCGATTGGGGGCGGGATGCGCTGATCTTTGCCCGCGGTTTAATTGCAGCAGGAAGAACACAAGACGTACGGACTATCTTAAAACAGTTCGGGCAGTTTGAAATTGACGGAACCCTACCGAATATGATATTAGGCAAGAAGCCTGCAAATCGTGACACATCCGATGCGCCACTCTGGTTTTTCGCAGCATGTTCCGATCTGGTCAAGGCCGAAGGAAGCGAAGACTTTCTCGACGAAAAATGCGGTGGCCGAACAGTGCGGCAGGTTCTTCTTTCTATTGGACGTTCCATGATCGCAGGCACTCCTAATGGTATCCGGATGGATCCGGAATCGGGCCTGATTTTCAGTCCGCTCCATTTTACCTGGATGGATACCAATCATCCTGCATGTACTCCACGCGAAGGGTATCCTATTGAAATCCAGGCCCTCTGGTTCTTTGCTCTTTCCTTTTTAGCGCGCATTGATCATAAAGAGACCGGAACTGACTGGAAAAACAGGGCAAACCAGGTTCAATCATCGCTTCTTGACCTTTTTTTGATCAAAGAAGATGGGTATCTCTCGGACTGTCTCCACGCTGGTCCAGGCAAACAAGCCAGGCTGGCCGAGCAGGATGATGCTCTGCGGCCAAACCAGCTTTTAGCAATCACGCTGGGAGCTGTCACCGACACGACAGTCTGCCGCAATATCCTGGCGGCCTGCGAAGAGCTTCTGATTCCCGGCGCCATTCGGAGTCTTGCAGATAGACCTGTTCGCCGTCCGCTAACGATCATGCATAACGGAAGAAAGATCAATGACCCGCACCATCCATATCAAAAAAAATATTTGGGAGATGAAGACACAAAACGGAAGCCGGCATACCATAACGGCACCGCCTGGACCTGGCTCTTTCCCACATTTTGCGAGGCATGGGTCAAGACGTATGGAAAAAATGCAAAAGAGACCGCTATGGCATGGCTTAACGGCAGTACCAGGCTCATGAATCAGGGATGTGCCGGCCATGTGCCGGAGATTCTGGATGGAGATTTTCCACACACACAAAGGGGATGTGATGCACAGGCCTGGGGGGCAAGCGAACTTCTGCGGGTGTGGCTGAAAGTGATTGTTGATTGTTGATTGTTGATTGAAGGTATTCTATTAATTTTATAAGAACAAAACGCCCTTCAGGCGGATTAAAAAAACAGCGTGAACGCTTATATTCACTAACTTTAAAGGAATTTTTATTTTATAATTTCCTATACAATCGAAAATCATCAATCATCAATCAAAAAGGAGGAGTTATCATGAGTATCAAGAAACAATATCTTAAAAGCAAACCTGTATGCAAAGTCACTTTCAGGCTGCCTGGGGAAGTGGCCGGATCCGCCGAATCAGCCAATATTGTCGGCGAGTTTAACGACTGGAATATTTATGCTACTCCAATGAAAAGGCTGAAAAACGGCTCGTTTGTCGTGACTCTTGATCTTGAACCGGATAGAGAATATCAGTTTCGCTATCTGCTGGATGATGAAATCTGGGAAAATGATGGAAAAGCTGACAAGTATGTATCACATCCATACGGGGATGGTGAAAATTCAGTAGTTGTTCTTTAAACTCGAGAGTCTAAAGTTCTTTTAAGGCATTGATATTCTTGGCGTTGATTCAGACTGGAAATTGCTAAAAAAACTTTGCGCCTTTGCGTGAAATTTTTCTTTTTTAAAAAGGATATAAAAAAATGGATCATTTGCAAACATTTCAGGTATTCCCAAACATTCCTGAGCAGCTCTCTTTTCTCGAAGTGCTCTCCCGAAACCTTTGGTGGTCATGGAAGCAAGGTGCTGTGGAGCTCTTCCGCCGGATCGATCCACGGCTTTGGGAAGAGTCGAAACGGAATCCCATTGTTTTTTTAACACATATTTCTCAAGCCCGCTTTGAGGAACTGGCAAAGGATGACAGTTTTCTTGCACACCAGGAGCGGGTGAAAGAGCGCTTTGAAAAACGGGCTTGTGCTGCTGCGGACTGGTCTGAATGTTTATCAGGAAAAGAGGGAGTAATTGCCTATTTTTCCATGGAGTTCGGAATTCATGAGAGCCTTCCTTTATTTGCCGGGGGGCTTGGCATCCTTAGCGGTGACCATTTGAAAGCCTCATCCAACATGGCTCTTCCTCTGGTAGGAATAGGCCTTCTCTATCGGCAGGGCTACTTTCGGCAGTTTCTTGATCAGGAGGGATGGCAACAGGAGGAGTATCCGGAAATCGATCTTTATAATCTTCCTATAGAAAGGGCCAGGGATCATTCCGGAAACGAGATACATGTTTCTTTGACAGGGCCGGATGGTGAAATCCATGCGGTTCTCTGGATGATCAGGGTCGGCTGTATTCCTCTTTATCTGCTCGACACCAATCTGGCAGAAAATTCCCACAAAATCCGGGAGATCACCTCCAGGCTGTATGCCGGCGATCCTGAGATGCGGCTGGCTCAGGAGATGCTGCTTGGAATCGGTGGGATACGTGCTCTTGCGGCTATAGGGATTAATCCGGCGATATGTCATATGAACGAAGGGCATTCCGCTTTTTCCAGCCTGGAACGGCTCCCTCAAATCATGTCAAAGTATAACGTAGATCTAAAGACAGCTCTTGAGATCGTTCCGAGCACCACTGTCTTTACCACACACACACCTGTGAACGCCGGTTACGACAAGTTTCCTGCTGATCTCGTAAAACCGTACCTTCGCCCATTGCAGGAGCGACTAGGGGCTACAGAGGATGAAATTTTATCATGGGGTCAACCACCGATGGAGCCTGATCCGAACGGGTCTCTTTCCATGTTTGTTCTGGGGCTTCGTATGGCGCAGTATTGCAACGGGGTAAGCCGGCTGCACGGAAAAGTTGCACGAAGAATGTGGTCGCATGTCTGGCCTAAGAGAACAGAAGATGAGACTCCAATATCCCATATTACAAACGGAGTACATTTCCAGTCGTTTCTTTCAAATGAAAACACCATGCTTTTTGAACGCTACCTCGGGCCTGACTGGTTCATGATTTCGCAAACGTCGGATAATATCAAACGGATTGATGAAATGTATGATGAAGAACTGTGGCGAGCCCACGAAATGAACCGTTCCCGTCTCATCGGCGTATGTCGCAAACAGATGGCAGAGCAGTACGGACGGCGAAATGCTCCCAGATCGATTATGAAAGAGGTAGAATCAGTGCTGGATCATGATATACTGACCGTTGTTTTTGCTCGTCGCTTTACTACTTACAAGCGCGCCAACCTCCTGCTGAATGATCCGGAACGATTCGAAGCGCTCCTTAATTCCAAGACACATCCGGTGCAGTTTATCTTTGCAGGAAAGGCCCATCCCAAAGACCATGAAGGAAAGGAACTGATCAAGCGGCTTATTGAGTTTTCCCAAAGATTGAATGTGCGCCACAGAGTCGTCTTTCTCGAAAACTACAATATGTACATTGCACGGCACCTGGTGCAGGGGGCGGATGTATGGCTCAACACCCCAAGACGTCCTTTAGAAGCATGCGGCACGTCCGGCATGAAGGCCGCTATAAATGGCGTTCTCAACGTGAGTATCCTCGACGGATGGTGGGATGAGGCATACTCTGAAGATAGGGGATGGCGCATCGGCAAGGGTGAAGAGTATGCCGATACGAACTATCAGGACTCTGTAGAAAGCCAGGCTCTTTATAATATACTGGAAAATGATGTGATTCCCCGTTTTTATGAAAGAAAGAAAGGATCCTGTCCCGTCAGTTGGGTTAAGATGATGAAAGAGTCGATGAAGATGGCCATGAGAGGTTTTTGCAGCCTTCAGATGGTGAGCAAATACAATGAACATTTTTATATTCCGGCGAAAAAATGCTTAAAGTCCCTGCTTGAAAACGATGCCGGAGAAGCGAAAAATCTGGCTGCCCAGCGCGAACGGCTTTGTGCTAACTGGGACAGCATCCGGATTGAGCCTCCTGTGAGAGAGGGAGACGGTCCTTTTCGAGCCGGAAAGGCCTTTCGCGTGAATGCTATCGTACATCTCGGAAAACTCAATCCGGAAGAGGTTGCAGTTCAGCTCTTTTACGGAAAGCTGAAAGCTATAGACAAATTGTCCGAGAGCCATACGGAAGAGATGTCTATAAAGGAAGATCAGCGAAATGGAAAGCACCTTTACACTTGCGCCATAACCTGCAACGCTTCAGGCAGGTACGGTTTCACTGCCCGGGTAATACCTCTCGGAGATGACAGAATCAAATTTACTCCAGGACTCATTACCTGGGCGCCGTAAGACAGAAGAATTAGGGATTTAGGAATTGGGGTACAAAAAAGTGATAAGATATTAAATTGGGTAATTTTTTTGAATGTCGAAGTGCGGATGCTTCTATTTTGAATAAATTTTCCTTCCTTCATTATTCGACACATTCCCTGTTCGACATTCGACATTCAATCAGTATGTTCAATGGCTAAACTGCAAAGCTAAAGGCTAATAGCTAAAAGCTTTCTACTTGAGAATAGCATCAAACTAACTATAATTTCAGGTGGTTTGAGTTTTCGTTCAGGCACTGATTAGTAAAGGAGCAGGCCATGACAACTCCTTCGAGAACCTCTCGTATTCTTATTGTGACCCCTGAAGTCACATATCTGCCAAATGGAATGGGTAATGTCGCCAATCTTCTTTCCGCCAAGGCAGGAGGGCTTGCTGATGTTTCAGCGGCACTGATCAGTGCTCTGTTTGATCAGGGGGCCGACGTTCACGTGGCTCTTCCGGATTACCGTACCATATTCAGCAGAGGCGCTCCGGCGCACCCTCCTCCCCTCATCATAAGGGAGCTGAACACCATCAGGAGTGGAATGCCTGACGAAAGGCTTCATCTCGCCGAAGACAGAGACTTGTTCTATATGGACCATGTTTATTCTAATTATGGGAACGAAAACATTAAGATCGCCCTTGCTTTTCAACAACATCGTCCCGCATGTGTGGCCGGATCTTATCCATTGCAACGATTGGATGACCGGCCTGATTCCGGCAATGGCAAGACAATTAGGCATCCCATGTCTTTTCACTGTCCATAACATTCATACCGTGAAAAGCCCCATGTCTCACATCGAATACGAAGGTATTGATGCTGCATCATTCTGGCGACATCTTTTTTTCGAGTACCCTCCATCCTCCTATGAGGAAAGCAGAGACTCCAACCCGGTAGATTTCCTTGCGAGCGGGATATTTGCCGCCCACTTTGTCAATACAGTAAGTCCAACCTTTCTGACGGAAATAGTTAAAAACCGGCACGATTTTGTAGAAAGACCGCTGCAACAGCAACTGACCAACAAATGGAATGCCGGATGTGCTGTAGGAATACTAAACGCTCCTGACCCCTCTTTTGATCCTGCTTCTGACAAGGCTCTGGTTCGCCGGTACAGCGCAAAAAATCATGTTGAAGGAAAACTGGAAAACAAGCGACTTCTCCAGAAAAGATTAGGGCTTATCCAGGATGCAAGCGCTCCGATCTTCTTCTGGCCTTCCCGTCTTGATACTATTCAAAAGGGATGTCAGTTGTTAGCTGAAATCCTCTACAATGTTGTTTCCAGCTACTGGGAGCGGAATCTGGAGATCATATTTGTGGCTAACGGAAGTTTTCAAGAGCATTTCAAACAGATAGCGCAGTTCCATAAGTTATACAACCGTGTGGCAATATGCGACTTCGACGAACAAATAGCCCGTCTGGCCTTTGCTGCTTCAGATTTTATATTAATGCCTTCCCGTTTTGAACCGTGCGGTCTTCCTCAAATGACAGGTCCAATCTATGGGTCACTTCCTGTGGCTCACGATACAGGAGGGATACATGATACGATCATTCACATGGATGTAGACAGCAATAGAGGCAACGGCTTCCTTTTTAAGACTTTTGATTCAAACGGTCTGCTCTGGGCCATCAAAGAGGCCTTGCGTTTTTATGATCTGCCTCAAAAAGTAAAGAAGCAGCAGATTGAGCGTATAATGATACAAAGCGCTGCCACCTTCAATCATGCTGTTACAGCACGCAGGTATATTGATCTTTACGAAAAGATGTTAAAGCGTCCGTTGGTTTAACTGTAGGGGCAGGCCCCTGTGCCTGCCCGATTACAAATTGATTACGCAATGCTGGGCAACCACAAAAAAGGGGGCAACCACAAGACTGGGCAACCACAAGGGATTGCCCCTACTTTAGGAGGATTAACGTGACATCAGACAAAGAATCCGTCTTTAGCGGAATAGATGATCTATTGCAGAGTCTTCTGGAGAGAGATCCATTTCTGCGGCCGTATGAGGAAGCTCTTAAACGGCGGATAGTAAATATCCACAAGATGGAAAAGATGCTTACTCAGGGTAAAACAGACCTGGCTGAGTTTGCCGCAGGCCATGAATACTTTGGACTGCATTTTTCCGATGAAGAGTGGATATTCCGGGAATGGGCGCCTAATGCCACCGCAGTCTATCTGGTAGGAGATATGACAGGCTGGCTGGAAAAAGAGGCGTTTGCCCTGGATCGGATCAAAAGAGATGGTGTGTGGGAAATCCGTATACCTGAAAAGACGTTGAAGCATGGGGATCTCTACCGGCTTCGTATCCATTGGCATGGCGGGGAAGGTGATCGTATTCCCGCGTATGCGCGACGCGTGGTGCAGGATCCTGAAACATTGATTTTTAATGCCCAGGTTTGGCTTCCTTCTTCCATCTATAAATGGCAATGCAATGATTTTCGGTGTCCATCCGGTGCTCTCTTCATATATGAAGCACACGTCGGCATGGCCCAGGAAGAGGAAAAGATCGGTTCATACCGTGAATTTACCAGGCATATTCTCCCGCGGATCATTGATAGCGGTTATAATATACTTCAGCTAATGGCAATCCCTGAGCATCCCTACTATGGTTCATTCGGTTACCATGTATCGAGTTTTTTTGCTGCTTCCTCAAGGTTCGGAACACCGGAAGAACTAAAGGAATTGATCGACACAGCCCACGCAGCCGGTCTTGCGGTGATAATGGACATAGTCCATTCCCATGCTGTATCCAATGAAGTGGAGGGGCTAAGCCGCTTTGACGGGACTTACTATCAATATTTCCACGAAGGACCCCGCGGGTTTCACGAAGCCTGGAATTCCAGATGCTTTGATTACGGCAAATACCAGGTCATTCATTTTCTTCTTTCAAACTGTCGCTTCTGGCTCGACGAATACCGCTTTGACGGTTTCCGCTTTGACGGAATTACCAGCATGCTCTACCGGCATCACGGCCTGGGAAAGGCCTTTACTTCTTATGAGCAGTATTTTGATGACAACGTGGATGAAGACGCGCTCACGTATCTCGCTCTGGCCAACAGGCTCATCCATGAAGTGCGCCCGGATGCTCTTACCATTGGCGAAGACATCAGCGGAATGCCGGGGCTGGCCATGCCGTTATCTGAGGGCGGAATCGGTTTTGATTACCGGTTTGCAATGGGCATTCCTGACTACTGGATCCGGCTGATTAAGCATCTGCCGGATGAAGAATGGCATATTGGGCATCTGTGGCGTGAGCTGACCAACCGGAGAAGAGACGAAAAGACTATAAGTTACTCTGAATCGCATGATCAGGCTCTTGTGGGAGACAAGACCCTCCTCTTCCGGCTCATTGGTTCAGACATGTTTAGTCACATGCGCGTATCTGATGAAAATATCATGGTTGACAGAGGTATAGCCCTGCACAAGCTTATCAGATTAATCACCCTGACAACTGCCGGCAGCGGCTATCTCAACTTTATGGGCAATGAATTCGGACATCCGGAATGGATTGATTTTCCACGTGAAGGG
>Ga0255370_1119_pt1 | contig 18568 bp, 16 predicted proteins | sample ANMaggSeSYBR01F4_FD_182096 | JGI IMG/M metagenome (GOLD analysis project Ga0255370, IMG submission 182096) | Sediment cell enrichment communities from methane seep in Santa Monica Basin, California, United Staets - ANME aggregate JGI... | ecosystem: Environmental > Aquatic > Marine > Cold seeps >...
TACCGACAATCACAGCATCGGGAACCAACCTCTTTATCTCTTCCTCGAAGGCTGCTTGCTCGCGGTAGCCGAACTCGTAATCCTGATTAAAACAGTAAAATTTCTTAGCGTTGGGAAAATCGCGGTGTATTCTACGTGCTTGGCCACGCCCCTCCATATAGGTATTGACTACCACCTGCAAGGTTGTTCCATTGTAATTATCAACTGTTTGAGCTTCAGTTTGCGCGATTGCCGAGATGCGAATTATGTTGTAGTCTCCGGTCACCGCCTGTAACGCCAAAGCTTCACTACTGCTACATGGCCCAAGAGCGAAATCTATTTTCTCCCTTAGTATTAAGTCCTTAAGCTCCCTGACACCAATATCTACGTTAAGCGCACCATCACGATCAAGATACTCCAATTGCCGGCCTAAAATACCACCAGCGGCATTTATTTCCTCAATAGCCAACAACTGCCCCTTCTTTTCCGAGGTGCTATACATCTCGCATATGCCGTTGTAATCTCCAATGTGTCCTAGTTTTATAGGCTTTTCTTTGGCACAGCCAATGAGAACCGATAAAAGAACCACTGCCGTGAAAATAGCAATAACCTTGGTTTTGCAAAATTGAAACATTATTTCCTCCTTATCTTTTTGAAAGTGGAAATTGGAAATTAGGAACTATCCACTCCCCTCTTCTCCAAACAAACCAGCGTTACAGAGCACACATTTATTATCTGGCAGGTCGGCACCTAATCAACCTGCCTATGTAAGCACAATCATAAAACCATCTCCTTTCTTTTCTCTTCATTTGAGTTTAGGGCTTGGTCAAAAATAAAGTCACATTTTTTGTCTGGGTGTAATGGTGTAATTCAAATTTGGAAAAGTCTCATGTCGTATGATTGAAAGAGAGTCCATCTGTTTATCAGAGATCTTTCTTCCTGACTTGTAGTTCTTTCGCACAAAATGGGCCTTAACTTCTAATCCTGTTGATGTTTTTGTTGTTCGAATAAACTTGAGCATCGTTTCATAACTGGTGAGGGGCTTCCCCGCCCAGTTTTTGGTGATTTCACTGAGCAGACGATATTCAACAGGGTTCCATTTTGATGCTCCCGGGGATAATGGCAAAGTGTTATGTATAAGCCATAGAGGTCGCAAAGTTTTTCCATCATACTTCCATACACGAGATCGTGCGGGGAGTCAATTACAACTGTTGGTAACTGGATAAAGGAACAACTGAGTTTAGACTTGCGGGACGTACATTAGTTTATAAGTTGACGTGGTAATTGAACTGCGCGGGACTTGCGGGACATCCATTTGTAAATCAGTTGTCGGCTTAGAATCTTGATAATATTATAAAATATGACTATAATTATTCAATATCAATTCGTAAAAAGCTGCGGAAGGAAGACTAATTCAATGGAGCAAATGTGTTAAGGCTTGCTAAAACATCCTTGGCACGAATATTTCCCTTAACACCCATTTCTACTAAAAGGTCAATAGTCTCAGAAAGTATCAATTTTAACAAGCTCGAAGCCTCCCTGAGTGCAGCAATTCCCGCTGCAAAACGATTTAACCTATTCAAATTATTACAAATTACCAAAAATAGTTTACGACGAAAACTTTAACGGCTTGATATTACAACAAAAAATTTACTTACGAAAAACTAACAATATCAATATGTTAGACTTTCGTTTCGTGAACTTATTTAAACAAAATACAGTAATTTCAACAGGTTAAGCTGTTTTGCAGCGGGAATTGCTGCCCTGAGTGTAACCTTTCCTTCTTTATAAGCTTTAGCAACATAAGATTCGAATCCGACCCTGGCCAGTTTTCTCAATGATTGGGCCTTCTCCATTATTTATATTGCTTAGGTTCGATCCGATATTTCTTTAATCTGAGCCCGACGATTCTCTCAGATGTATCGAGAAGCCTTGCTGCTGCGGTTATATTCCCTCTATTGCTCTTTAGTGCATCAACAATTATATCTCTTTCAAATGTAGATATAGCTGCCTCTAATGAGCCGGAGGAAACTGTACCCGATTCTTCGGCTGTCTGGGTAGTGGGTGGTAAGTGGTAGCTGTGAATTACATGATCACTACAAAGAAGTACTGCCCGTTCCATACAGTTTTCAAGCTCCCGCACATTGCCTGGCCAGTGATAGCGCATGAGCATATCAATGGCGGGTGTGGAAATCCTTCTTATATTTTTTTTATATTTCTTGCTGTACTTTTCAAGAAAATAATCTGCCAAAAGAAGAATGTCTGTCTTTCTTTCCCTCAAGGGTGGCAGATAAATTGGAAATATATTGAGACGGTAATATAGATCTTCTCTGAAGCTACCATCCACTAACGCCTTTTCCAGCGGCTTATTGGTAGCTGTTATAATCCGAACATCAATCTTGATGGCATTAGCTCCACCCACCCGATCCACCTCTTTTTCCTGTAAAGCTCTCAAAAGCTTGGCCTGAGCAGTGGAGTTTAGAGTACCAATTTCATCCAGAAACAGAGTGCCCTCGTTGGCGCATTCAAATTTACCGATCCTTCTTTCTGTTGCACCGGTAAAAGCACCTTTTTCATGTCCGAACAACTCGCTTTCTATCAAAGTTTCGGGCAATGCAGCGCAGTTTACCTTGATAAATGCCTTTTCCGCCCTCATGCTATTGTAATGGATTGCATTGGCCACAAGCTCCTTGCCTGTACCGCTTTCTCCCCTGATGAGCACGGTGGCATCGCTGGCGGCAACATGGTCGATCATTTCAAAGACCTCTCGCATTTTATTGCTGCTGCCCACGATGTTATGAAAGCTGTATCGTTCTTTGAGCTTTTCTCGAAAGGTTAAATTTTCGTTTTTAAGGCGGTTCCTTTCGTCCTCCATCATTCTACTGATTCTTATAGCCTGCGCTACATTAGAAGCAATAATGGTCAGCAATCTCAGATCTTCTTCAAAAGAGATTTCCTCGCTAAAAAGCCGATCTACACTCAGGGCTCCGCAAGCAAATGTCCCTATCTTAATGGGTACACAGATAAATGAAATGTTGTTTTTCCGGATGTCTCTTCGTGCTCCGGTCCGATTTAAGAATAACGGTTCCTCGCCTACTCTTAATACAATAATCGGATCTCCATCTTCCACTACCTTCCCTGTAATCCCCTCACCCACATGATACTGCCCTCTTCTCATTTCTTCATCCGTAAGACCATGTGCCGCTTTAATGGTCAATTCCTCAGTTGATGGATCCAAAAGAGTGATAGTACCTCGCTCCATACCCATTCTGGAATGAAGTATGTCAAGAATAGATCCTAAATTTTCCTTTGGATCAGAAGTTGATACAAGGAGCTGGCTGATTTCATAAAGAACAGTTAACTCCTGTACCTTTCTTTCTAAAGCTGAACGGCTGGAAGATTGCATCTTACCTCTATAATAGACGGAAAAAAATAGAGCCGCGTCTGTCCGAAACACCGTTGTAACTGACAGACACGACCCTAAATCTCGTGCGCATCTGAAACGCTGTTGTAACAGACGGGCACGATAAATCAACAAAACTTTAAAAAGCAATAGATACAGTAGCCCCGCCATACACATAATCAGAATCATCGCTATAAGGATTAACCGCAGCAATATGATTGTCTGCATCGCCTGTTAACGGGAATGAATAAGACACCACAGGACTTAAGGTCATATATTCCGTAACCGGAATTGTCAGACAGATGGAAACAAGGCCATCATGAAAACTGCGATATGGATCGTTAGAAGCTACGAGCTGACTGTTATATTCAGGAAAATCATCTGCATTGTCAGCATAATAGTAACCAACTGAACCCGCCAGATCCAGGCTTATGTCCTTAGGCAGCTCAAATGAATGAGAAATTCCAAAGGAAAGATACCATGACGGAAGGTGAGCTATTTCACGGTAAGCAGTAAGCGTTGGAGATAATATGGTATCAATTCCAATGCTTAAATAAATTTCCTCGCCATCATTAGCATCATCAAGACCGTAATAAATATAACCCACTCCCAAACAAACCGGCCCGAATTCTTTATCATATGAAAGGGTCATATCTGTCTCGTTAAACTGGTTCGAATGAGTATCATCATCCATCCTTGTATCAAGGTTGCCCCAAAGGTTTAAGCTAAAATCCTTGTAAGACATCGTGATTGATGGCTGAATTACTACACTGTCGTCACTCAGCTCATAACCACGCCATACGTATTTATCAAAAACTCCTACATCAGCAGACGCCGTTGGTTTATCTTCTCCAGCCATAACAATAGAACTACTTGCGATTAATACTAAAATCAATGTTGCGAGTCTTAAGATTACCTTCTTCATTTTTAATTCCTTTCAATTTTTAAATTTAAACCGATAGAAGAGTCATACCCGCACATAAGGAACGGGGACGAAATAACTTCCCCAACTATGCATCACAGCTTCAAGCCATCTTTGCTCGATCTTAAATCCCAAAAATATCATAATAGCCTGCTATTCTATCAACTTTTGTGATTTAAGATCGAACAAATCTGACCCAAATCTATGCGCCTACTTGGGGAAGTTATTTCGTCCCCGTTCCTAAGCAGGTATGACTCATCAATTATTATTTCTGCGAATATGCTGAAACCTCAAAGTCAGGATAGGCATTGCCGGCATGCTCCGCAAGATCCAGACCTTTAGCTTCTTCTTCAGGTGAAACTCTCAGGCCTATGGTCATGTCAATTATTTTAAACAAAATATAGGCTACTGTGAATGTCCATACAAAACAGGCTGCAATCCCCAGAAGCTGCACACCGATAATTTTTCCTGTTGTGCCTCCCATATTGAAAATACCGGCTGCCAGTGTGCCCCAGGCACCATTTACACCATGGACTGATATGGCGCCAACCGGGTCATCCACTTTAATCCTGTCAAACATGATGACTGCAAAGACAACAATAATCCCCGCAATAGCTCCGATAATAATCGAGCTTGTTGGTGATACGTTCGCGCATCCAGCGGTAATCGCCACCAAGCCGGCAAGCGCTCCGTTTAAACTCATACCCACTTCTGGTTTACCGAACTTAATCCATGATGTGATCATCGCCATAACTGCTGCGGCTGCCGCAGCCAGGTTTGTATTTACAAAAATCATGGCAATGTCTTTTGATGCTGCAGTAGTGGAGCCAGGGTTAAAACCAAACCATCCAAGCCACAGAATAAAGACTCCAAGAGCAGCCAACGGTATATTATGCCCCAATATCGGCTTTATCCCCCCGTCTTTTATGTATTTGCCCAAGCGCGGTCCAAGGACAATGGTGCCTGCCAAAGCAGCCCATCCGCCCACAGAGTGAACTACTGTGGACCCTGCAAAATCAATAAATCCTAGCCCTTCAAGCCAGCCGTTTCCATGAAAAAGGCTTCCCCATGCCCAGCTTCCGAACACGGGATAAATCAAAGCACTTATACAAACGCTGTAAATTAAGTAGCCAACAAACTTAGTTCTTTCCGCCATTGCTCCAGATACTATAGTTGCTGCTGTAGCAGCGAAAACTACCTGAAACATCCAGAATGCCAGGACCCATGGATCACCATCCGGCGAAAAATCGCTTAAGAAAAATCCGGATGTTCCAAGCCAACCGGAGTTGGACACACCAAACATCAGGCCAAACCCGATAGCCCAGAATGCCAGTGATCCAACTGAAAAATCCATAAGATTTTTCATCATTATGTTCACAGCGTTTTTAGCTCGCGTAAATCCTGCCTCAACCAGGGCAAAACCAGCCTGCATGAAAAAAACAAGCGCCGCTGCAACCATTGTCCATACGTAATCAGCGTGGGCCTGCACCAAATCAATAGCTGTTTTATTTGATTCCGGTGTGACCGCCCCATCCCCGGCCCAGGCAATGGAAAGGTTGCTCACTGTTAAAAGTAAAGTCAGTATAAGAGTTTTCATAATTGTTAACCTCCTTATTAAATGGCATCCTTGTTGGTTTCACCGGTTCTGATGCGGATTACTTTATCCAGTGACGATACAAATATTTTGCCGTCACCGATCTTGCCTGTATTGGCCTTTTCAGAAATAATGGACACAACTTTATCTGCCATGGATGAATCAACCACCACATCGATCTTCATCTTTGGTATAAAATCTACCTGGTATTCGGCACCGCGATAGATCTCTTTGTGCCCCCGCTGTCGCCCGAACCCCTTGACCTCGCTGATAGTCATGCCAGACACACCGATATCGTTCAGTGCGTCCTTTACTTCGTCCAGTTTAAATGGTTTAATAATTGCTTCAATTTTTTTCATTTAATGCTCTCCTTTTAGATCATAAATTGTAAATGTTTGTATAAATGATAAAGCAAAGGACGTGCCACTTCGCCGATAACAGCACTATTTTGGGTTAACTATCTTTAATTACTAAATATTTACATCTAAGATACAACAGGAAGCAAATGTTGATTAATTATAAATATGTTGGATTGGCATATATACATTACATAATTGTAGTTAAAATGAGCTAAAATGACATGTTTGTATATTGTGCGAGCACCTTTTTTCTCCAAGTCCCCAAAATCGGCAAAATAAAGCATTTACCAAAACTTTTCAACCTGTGCGGTTAGGTAATTGCCGAGCCATTCCGAATGATCAAATAGGATTTAAGACTTAAAACTTAAAACTACACTTGACGTTGACAACCATTTGATGTTATTTTATAAATTAACAACTCACAAAAGTTATTGCGAACCTGGATGTAATAACTTTCTCATCTCTGAAAATATGGTGGTACGACAATGAAAAAAACCAAACTATTACTTGTATACATGGTTTTAAGTCTCTTTTTTACCTCATACGCTTTTGCACATACACCCTTTTGTTCGTGTTTGGATAATAGGGATGGAACTATTCTTTGCGAGGGTGGATTTCTTGATGGTTCCTCGGCTGTTGGTGTAAGAATACAAGTGGTAGATGCCAATGGAAAAATACTAATTGAAGGATATATGGATAAAAAAAGCGAATTCAGATTCAATAAGCCTTCAGGCGAATATACGGTCATTCTTGATGCAGGCTTTGAGCACTCCGTGACAGTACCAGGCTCAGAGATTACGGAGTAGTAGTGAAAACAGTATACCATCCCTATATACCATCAAGGCAGGATCCCGGTTTTTTGGAAAGAACGGCAACGGGTCGTGATAAGCTCTTATCAACCTTGCTCGCCGGCATTGAACAAAAATCACGACAACCTAAGCACCAGCTTTTGATCGGTCCTCGGGGTATCGGGAAGAGTCACATCATTGCATTACTTCATCACAAGATAAAAAACTCCTCGCGCTTAATGGCAAAATGGCTACCTGTCTCTTTTCCTGAGGAGGCAGCAGGAATTATTACGCTTAGAGACTTCATGGAGAAAGTGACAAGGCTTTCCGGTGAAGAACTGGAAAACGAGGGATTATCTGATGATGCCATGAGACTCAGGGAAATACTTGAGGTTACGGATGGAGAGTCAAGCAACCAGAAGGCCACAAATCAGATTAGGTCTTTTTTGATCGAATGGACAGAGAAAAATCAGAGAAAAATTTTGATATTACTGGAAAATGCAGATCGAGTGATCGGAGATCGCATAACAAAAAGGCTTCCGGACGAAAGATGGCTGGCCGATCTTTTGATGAATGAGGACATATTCTATCTGATTGCCACCTCAGCCGCCTTTTTTAAACAGACAACAGACAAGGATCATCCTCTCTGTGGGCTTTTCCAGGTCGACGTAATTGATGAATTGAGTCTTGAGGAATCAACTGAACTGCTGATAAAGTATGCCGCTGAGGAAGGACGCACAGCGCTTGCAAAGAAACTTAAGACAAGAACCAACAGGGCTCAAGCGATATACACACTTGCAGGAGGAAATCCCCGCTTGCTGATAATGCTCTATGTCCTTATCCGGAATTCGGATGCAAACATAACGAACGTTGAAGCCGGTTTTTTCAGTCTGCTGGAGGATCTCACACCCTATTTCCAGTCATGCATGGCTCAGTTGACTGCTCAGGAGGAAAAAGTCCTGGTGGCTTTTGCAGAGGGACCTGAGTTTCTTGGACCTGAGGAAGTTGGCCGAAATATTCATATGTCGACCGATGAAGTGACAGCCCACCTGCAAAGACTTAAATCGACCTGTTTTGTCAAAGAGATAGAAAAATTAATCAAAGAAGATGAGTGGGCGCTATATCGGCTTTCCGCAACCAGCTTCCGTTACTGGTACCAGATGAATTCAGAGCAGAACAGAGAGATGAGTGAAATATTCATCCGATTCCTCATTCTCTATTATACTTACTCTGAGATTGAGCAGATATATCTCTCCCGGAGCACAAAATTACTGGAAGGTAAGAACGCCTCTACTGTGGGAACAAACGCGCGCAGGGAACTGCGGTATCTTGAGGTAGCGATGCGTTTGGCGAAAAAGGAGGAGATACAAACACTTTTGACCTCACTGGAAAGGGGTCTCAATAAGAAAGGTCCTTCTGAGGGAATCAAACACATCTATGAGGACTTATTAAAATCAATCCGGAACATCCTTCGATTCTGATATGCATACACAAGTAGTAAAACCGGCCGGTTCAAGTCGTGAGGGCCTGTATTTTGTTTTGACCACTGCTGTAGTTATTGCAGTGGCAGCAATCTGCATTATGCACAGGACCAAAGCTGAACCTGAAAGGGTTCTGTTCGAATACCAGATAAGCGGGTACAAAGATCTTAACAGTTTCAAGCAGGGGACGTTTGTCGCCCTCTATACCGCAGCCATGGAGATTGATGCCGCCCACGACAATAATGAGGGAACGTGGCTTTCAGTGAAAGACCTGCAAGAGCGATTTATGCCTCCATTCGCTCATGATCGTGCATGGGCCATGAGCGGAAAACTTATCTGGACACAAAAGATATTAAACAATGATATGATACATGCAACAGCGTATCTTGGGAAACCGTCCATTTCTGATATCTCAGGCTCTTTTTTGCTTGTCCTGCTACATAACCACAGCACAGAAGGAGACTACCAGATCGGAGAGCCGGAACACGATGAGGAGCCATTTAAAATATGGTATTCTGGCGAAACTGCTGTGGATTTCCCTGAAAAGTTGAGCGTACGCAGTCTGGCTATAATGGGATGGAAAGAGGTTATCCCGTATACAGGTGATGATGAGATGAAACGGATAAAAGGATAAAATGTTGTGAAATGAATTATCTGAAAGTCTATGAGGATAGGCACTATGCAAAGACTATTGTTAATCATGTTATTTATGCTGGCTATAATTTCAGGTGGAACTAATCCCGCAATTGCGGAAAAAAGACTCTGTATCGGAATTACTTTACATCCATATTACAGCTTTGTGAAAAATATAGTGGGTGATAGGGCAGATGTGGTGCCGCTGATAGGGGCCGGATTCAACCCTCACAGCTACGAGCCTAAACCGAATGACATAAAAAAAGTAATGAAAATGGATGCAATCGTGATAAACGGAATCGGTCACGATGAATTTGTCTTTGAGATTATCGAGGCAGCCAGGATGAAGGACAAACTCGATATTATTTACGCAAATAAGGGAGTTGCCCTTATCCCCATACCTGGAACCGACCCCGCCGACAAGATAGTCGATTCCCACACTTTTGTATCCATAACCACCTCAATACAACAAATATATAATATTTGCGCCGAATTGACAAAGCTTGATCCGGAAAACGCTCAAATCTATCGGGAAAATACCCGCAACTATGCATCAAGATTGCGCCGGATGAAGGCTGAGTATATGAAAAAAGTGGCTGATATGCCGGATATTGATTTTCGCTGCGCTACTATCCATGGCGGCTATAGCTACCTTTTGCAGGAATTCGGCCTGGAAGTTACAGCGGTAATAGAACCGAGGCACGGGTTAAAACCGACTGCCAGTCAGTTGCGGACTACTATTGATCTCATTGAGAAATCAGGTGTGGATGTGGTTTTTTCTGAGATGCACTTTCCTGACAAATATGTAGACACAATTAAAGAAGCCACAAGTATAAGGCTTTACGCATTCTCTCATATCACCGGAGGGGATTATACAGTCAAAAAATTCGAAGAAGAGATGAAATTCAACCTTGACATTTTGACCATTGCCTTGATGGATGCCTGCAAGTAGCTTACTTGAGAAAGTGAGAAAGTGGGAAAGTGAGCAGGTGAGAAAATGAACAAAATTTCTCACTTATGCAACCAGTAACGAGTAACGAGCAACGAGAAGAAAGAGATGTGAGATGCTTACAAAAAATGAGGACCCGCCTCGCGGGCCGTCCATATGCTTTGAGATGGTCGGTCTCTGCCTGAGTAATATCACTATCTTGCAAGACGTAAGCTTTACCGTAAAGGCAGGAGACATGCATTGCCTTATCGGGCCGAACGGAGGGGGGAAAACCAGCCTTATCCTTTCACTACTCGGGCAAATGCCTCATACCGGCCGTATCGAGATCAATTGGACAGGTGGAACAACAATCGGATATGTGCCCCAGGTACTCGATTTTGATCGGACACTTCCGGTTACGGTAAATAACTTCATGACAATGATTTGCCAGAATATGCCTGCATTTATCCGTACAAGGAAAAGATATAAGGATATCATAAATAATGCGCTTCGGCTGGTCAGTATGGATACCAAAGGAGAACGGAGACTGGGGGAGTTATCAGGTGGTGAGATGCAACGGGTCTTATTTGCCCAGGCGCTTATTCCGTTTCCCGATCTCTTGATCCTTGATGAACCGGGCGCAGGGATAGACAGTGTCGGGGCAAGGGTCATTGAGGAGATCATCCTTGTTTTGAAAAAACAGAAAGTTACTATGGTCTGGACAAATCACGACTTGAAGCAGGTCAAACATATGGCTGATGCTGTTACGTGTATTCATAAACAGGTGCTTTTCTCAGGAACTCCGGATGAAGTCCTGACAACGGAAAGAGTCTTTCAGGCCTTTGGCACGACCAGCACCGGGCCATGAAGTTCGTCAGGAGAAATCAAAAAGGTGATTAGTATCTACAATTCTATAATGCCGGTTGTGCAGCGCCTGGCAGAGTCCGGCTGGCTGCCGGAGTCGCTCAAATACGCATTTGTGTTCAATTCTCTTGTAGCTGCCCTTATCCTGGGGCCGGTGCTCGGCGGTATCGGCACACTGGTTGTCACAAAGAGACTTGCTTTCTTTTCCCAGGCGATCGGAAATGCCGCGCTTACAGGTGTTGCTATCGGAATCATACTGGGAGAGCCTTATACCTCTCCATACGTTTCATTGTTCAGTTTTTGCATCATTTTTGGAATGGCCATGGTATTCACCAAGAATAGAACAAAAATGACTACTGACACCCTGATTGCCGTATTCCTCTGTATCTCATTGGCGATCGGTGCCTGTATCCTGCTCTATGTGACTGCCAAGGTAAATGTTCACGTCTTGGACAATGTCCTTTTTGGCTCGATCCTCACTGTAAACGAGCTTGATCTGAATGTTCTGTTTGTAATTTCTTTTATCTGTATATTCTGCGGATTGCGCTTTTATAACCGGATGGTTCTTTCCAGTTTTAATCCTAACCTTGCCCGTGTACGAGGGATAAAGGTAATCTTTCTCGACTATCTCTTTATCCTCATGGTTACCATAATCACTGTAGCTTCAGTAAAAATCATCGGAGCGATCCTGGTGGAAGCACTGCTTGTTATACCCGCGGCCTCAGCCCGCAACTTGAGCAGGTCAATGAGAGGTTTTTTCTTTTACAGCGCCACCTTTTCCACATTGAGTTGTGTTATCGGGATTGTTGTTCCGATGGAATTGGAGATACCGGTTCCATCAGGTGGAGCCATTATACTGGTTGCAGCCTTTTTCTTTGCTGTCACAACTGCAATAAGGTGGTTGAAACAGGCCTATCCAGCGTTTGGGAAAATATGATTCAGCTTGAAGTGTTTCCTTTTGAAAAATCTTGGGGAGAATATCATGAAGATTAAAAGATTGTTTTTTGTCGGAGTTGTTTTAGTTTTTTGTCTGTTAACGGCAAGTTCAGCGTGGGGTCACAAGGTGCACGTATTTGCCTGGGTGGAAGGAGATACAGTCTATACCGAAAGCTACTTCTCGAATGGAAACAAAGCGGTTCATGCTCAAATAGAGGTCTTTAACAACTACGGAAAGTTGATCATGTCCGGTAAAACCGATAAAAAAGGCAAATTCGCTTTTAAATTGCCGGCGTGCACGGATTTGAGAATAGTGCTCAACGCGTCGGAAGGTCATAATGCAGAATTCGATCTCGCAGTTGACCAGACGGATTGAGATTAGACAACTTCCATTTTTCATAGTGTTATTGTTTTATCGGCACAATGTAGGGGCGAATCTTGTGTTCGCCCTAATCAGGGCGATTCGAGCCCTAAGAGGAGATATAAATTGAAACATGTTGGTATTGTGCTTTCTCTGTTTGTTTTTAATATATTTGTCCTTTTTGGAGCATCCGGACAGGCAAGCCAGGAGTGTCCGCTTGTGCTTGCCTGTCTTCAGTCTACTTATTCCTTTGCAAGTATCCTGACCAAAGGCACATCAATAAAAGTCAGCAACCTGGGTCCGGCCGGATACCCCATGGGAAGACTTGGACAGTATTTCAAGAAGCATGAAAAAGAAGTTAAAGATTATGCTGCAAGGGCTGATGCGGTTATTACGATCAGGAGTGTATGGAAACATGACCCACTTTATATCTATGCAAGAAAATGGAATGTCAGGATTATTGAAATAGATGCATCTATGCCGTTTGACCCTGCCCTCACGGGTGTTTCCATTCTTGAAATTCCGGATAGCTGCCCTCTTTTGCCGGGTACACAAACAGGTAAATCTCTCCGTAAAGATCATCGGAACATCTCTCCCTATATCTGGCTCAGCCTCTCAAATGCCTCAAAAATGCTCAGCATCATTGCCGGAGATTTGAAACGCCTCAGCCCAAAAGATGCTGCGGTGATTGACAAAAATCTGGTTACTTTCAAAAAAGAACTTTTCAGGCTCAGACTCAAATATGAAAATATGTTTGCAGAAATGGAATCGCTTGAAGTATTTGGCCTGACAGATGTCTTTCCCTACTTTACAAACGACCTGAACCTACATGTAGCAGGCTATTTCTTAAAAGATGATTTCCACTGGACAGAAGAAGATCTATCCAATCTGAAGACAAGACTTCAACAGGACAAGATTAAAGTTGTAATTCACAAATGGGAACCAAAGCCAGAAATAATCCGGGCTGTAATGGATGCTGGAGCAAAATTGGTAGTGCTCAATTCGATGGATCCGGCCTTAGGCAAGGAAGGCAGGATTGACCCTGATGGGTATTTAAAAAGTATGCGCAATAACCTTGAAATCATTGCCAGTGCGTTTATGGAAAACCATAAATAACTTTGGCTTATCAATTAGCACGCCAAAGGCGTACCATCAATTTTCACTTTTCAATAGTCAGTTTTCAATCTTAGGAGAAGATGATGAAAAAATTTGCCGGTAGTTTACTTGTTGGATGTATGGTCTTTTTGTTAATGGAGCTTAATCTCTTTGCCTGTGGATTTGATGAATACAGAGAAATAAACTACAATAAGGAAATGGTCCAAGCCATGAATGCGGTTTTTAATGCCCGTAACAAGATAGGTCTTGAAAAGGGCGATGAAAGGCTTCTCGCTTTAACCAATGCAGGATACGGAACTGTAAACGGAAAAACCACAGAGGCTTTCCTTGACATAGTGTCGAATGTTACTGCCTGTACTATGGGTACAAAAAGTCTTTTGACAGTTCATACCCCGTTTACTGAGCCGTTGTGGTGTGCACTATACAGAAAGGATAACGGCAAACTGATTTTTACCAAATGGAGTGAAAAAGGATTTACACAACAGCAGATTGATATTTCTCCGAAAAAAATTTTTAAATCCCAGGACTGGAAAAAAGCAGCCTCAGGGATAATCGGCAGTAAAACCCTTTTTTCCGTTGTAACGATTTCTCATTGCTGGGCAGCAGATGTTTCCTGGTCTTTACTGAAAACAGCCGAATTCCACAATCACATCTGCCCCGGCCTTAATACCGGTTTTATTATAGGGGAATATTTGCAGAAAAAATACCCGCTACGCAAGGGGGAAAAATACATGTTCATAGGCGCACCTCCAGGTTGCTTACTTGATGCCCTCCAAATTATATTCGATACCACAGCCGGAAAATCGGCTGCTTTTTCCAAGGCTGTCAGTAAACAAAAAATAGAAAAATATTCGCAAGACCTGTGGTTTAAGGATGCCCCTATACCTCCCCTGGCAGTCATAGTCATGCGAGTCAATAAAAAAAGCAATTCTTGCGAGGGAGTGGTACTGGGTGTAGACTGGAAAAGTATATTTGCAGATGCAGGTCAGAATTATCAGGATTTTGCTCCGTCCGGAGGAAAAGCAAACCCTGTTTATTTCATTTCCAGGGCAAAACTGTCTGTCAAAATGGCCTCTATCAATATGGCCAAAAAACTGACATACGTAAAAGAGATAAAAAAGTTTTTTGGGCAGGCAGCGTTAGCTCAAAAGCTTGCAATGGAAGGAACAGACCCCTACGCGGTCATCCAGAGTCTTCAGTAGAGCAGAGATAGGAGTCAGGAGTCAGAATTCATAACCACGATATATTCTGACCCCTGACGTCTTTTGATTAGAACTTCCCACCTATGCTGAATATCACCGTAAATGGAGAACCAGCATAATAGTCTACGTCCGTTGCTGTGTCGCTCGCATAGATTGCGCCGACATATTTTTCATCGAACAAATTTTTTATTTCAAACCCGATGCTTGCATGTCTTAACCACCAAAAATCTTCTTTTGAGTATTTTATGCCCAAATCGACAACAGTGTAGTCATCAACTTCTTCTTTGTTTGCAGCATCGCCGTATCTTTTGTCAACCCACCTAACCATGGGACTGATTTCAAAATCGGAAATAGTGTAAATCAGACCTGATTTTATGATCCATTTAGGAGTATCAGGAAGCTGATTCCCCTTGATTTTCAGCACGCTGTCTCCTGTTTTAAAGTCATCGTCAAAACTCATGTTGGTATAACTGGGATTGAAAAAAACAATTAGATTTTTTGATGGACAAAAACTGGTTTCCAGTTCAAACCCATAAGAAGTAGCATCGCCCACGTTTTGATGATAACTGACCGGTTTACCGGTACCGGCATTAATTACATTCTGATCATCAACGGCTACCAACAAGTCATGATGTTTGCTGTAAAAAGCAACAGGAGCTATTGAAAAGTTTTTGCGATGATATCTGAAACTGACATCAAAGTTATCCGATGTTTCCATCTCCCATTTGTCCATTATGTCCTGCAATGTCATATTAGCAATTTTAAAAAATGATCTGTTTTTTGCATAGGTCATGGTAACCGGAACATAAGCATATGGCCTCATATAGTTTCTGCCGTAATTAAGGTACATTTCACTGTTTTTGTTAAATTCCCAGCCAATGCCCGCTGTAGGAAGAAACTCATCATAGTCAACTGCTTGTAGACTTATATCAGGATCTTCTGTTAATTGCAGTGCAGCATTGTTTGTTGTGTATCCCATGCTTGCCGGCTCTTCATAATAAAAATATTTCAGGCCTGCCTGAAATTTAAATTTATCCAGGCCACCGGATATCTTGGCATAAGGACTGTGAATTTCACCATTTCCGTCATTTTTTGCATAATAAGGATAGCCAACATACTTTCTTCCATTGGGAATGGTTAAGTACTTTTTCACGTATTTTTCCAGATTATGCGATTCAAACCAATAACCGGCGGTTATTGTATATGCTGAAAAATCAAGGCTAAGTTCAGGGATAATCCCATACCGTTCTAAATTCGTGGTCTTGTCCAGTATCCCCGGCTTGTCCTCCTTCACATTGGGAACAGGAAATTGCGCTTCCCCTTCCGTGCTTGCATCTTCATTGGAATAATAAGGTTTCAAAGATAGATTAGCATTGTCAGAAATGGTTACATCAATAATCGCCATAAGGTCTCTGTTTATTTTTTTCTCACGATTGTAATCATAATAGTCTTTATTTATTTCGGGATCAGATGTGAGTTCTGAAATAAACGATTTATCATAATAATCATCTATATCTTTGGCTTCCGCATAAGTCAGGCTTTGAAAGGAATGCCTCTCAATCTCGTTAAAATTGAAAAAGATATCGCAATTCACCTTGTCGCCAAATTCCTGGCTTAATCCTAATGTGACATGATCCCTTGGGCCAAGCTCTCCTTCTCCTTTCCATTTATCAGCCTTTGAATAAGAATATGAGGCAAAAAACTTTGTTTTTGTCGGCAGCTTTCCGGAATCAAACCTTAAAAAGGTTCTCATATACTCATCGGAACCAAAACTTTGACTTATCTCGGCTCCAATTTTGTCTTCCGGTCTTCTTAATTGTAATTCTATCGCTCCCCCTCTATTGCCTGAACCTGTTCCAAGGTCAGCAGGGCTTGCTCCCTTATACAGGCTGACGCTTTTTATGTTTTGCGTATCAAATATTTGTTCCCGCGCCCCTATCGGCATAATGCCGTAATTGGGAATTCCCTCAACAGTCATGCCGATAAACATCTCTTTTAATCCCCTTACGCGTGTATATGAATAACTCAGGCCATAAGGGTCAAAACTTTCCACATTAGTTCCCGGCAGGATACTTAATGCACTATAGATGCTTGTTTCAGCAGGTGTGCCGAGAAGTTCAAGCCCTTTCCTGGTTACCGAACTTCCTGTATAAAGAGAATCTCCGGCTTGCCTGGTAGGAAGAATTAATTGGTCCTGCACTGTAATCGTTCCCAGTGAATAAACCTTTTTACCTTCATCACCGGCTATGGAATTAGTTGCCAAGATTAGAAAAAAAATACATGCAATGGATAAAATCAGTCTTTTGTTCATTTTTTTACCTCCTTGAAAAAACCGTGAACCGTCAACCGTGAACCGTGAACATATTTAGTTTGCACATTCTCCGATTATCAGAAGACCAATCCACTTTTCATCAACCTTTTTCAAATCATCCAGTATTGTTTCCAGCGTACTCCTCAATACCTGCTCTTTTTCCGAATAGCCCGCATAATAGACTACAGCCATAGGAAGTTCAGGCGGATAGTATTTTTTAAATTTTTCAACAAGCTTATCTATTGAAGAAAGCGCCATATAAAAGACCATTGTTGTTTCATATTTTGAAATGTCTTTTAATATTTCATCCCCTTTTTCATAGGAATCTCCAAACAGGGAAGATGGCGCAGTCAACATAACAAATTTTGTATTTTCCCCGGTCATAGTCCTTTTCAAAGCAGCGCTTGCCGCATTGAATGCGCTCATACCTGGAATAACCTCAAAGTATCTATCGTCAAATCCCTTTAACAGACGGTGAAGAGATGGACCGTAAACGCATGGGTCGCCTCCGTCCATCATTACTACTGTTTTGCCTGCCTTAATCTGTTGCAATACAAAATCCTGAACCTTTTTTGTTTGATTTTCAACTTGTTGAAGCCATTTTTTATAATTTGTTTTTTTTAATTTTTTTGCTTTTTCGTCATATATTCCTTCCCAGGGATTAAAAGCTACCTTTTTCGGATCTATACTTTTGCCAAATCTCTCAAACTTTTTAGGCATTCCCGGGGAACATAGAATAACATCCGCCTTTTCAATTACAGCAAGGGCTCTTGGCGCTGTAAGATCGGGCCCGGCTGGCCCCATTCCCACTACGTAAAGCCTCCCTTCCTCTCCTGCATAACTGACAGATACAATAAAACAAATAATCAGAAAAAAACTGGTAATGCCATCTGATACTTTAATCTTGTCGTCGTCATTTTTCTTTCCATTTTTTACCTCCTCTTAAAATCGGAATTTGACCTTACCCATAACAACTCTTCCTGGTGGCACTGAATCATAATCATCATATTCGGCGAATATATACTTTTTATCAAAGATGTTCTCAACATTTAAAGAGAGCTCCACATGATTAAAAAATTTTCTGGAAACAGATAAATCAAAGGTAATGAAGTCTTCAAGCTCAATTGTATTTTCAATATCCTGGTATCTCTTGCCGCGGTAATTGCAATTAACGTTAACATCCAAAAACCTTGGATCCGAATACATCACACCCGCGCTTGCTTTATGTTTTGGATAGTCGTCTATAAGATTGCCTTCATTTTCCGGATCAGCAGGATCTTTCTCAATACGTGTGCTGTTATAAGTATAATAGGCTAATAGTGACAACCAATCAGTGGCAGCCCACTTTAGTTCAACCTCCACTCCATGTATTTTCACTTCATCAAGATTATCCCTTTCATACTTATTTGGAGATACTATTCTGCCGGCAATCAATTCCTCGGCATAAGATTGATAATAAGTTATTCTGGCCCAAACAGTGTCAAAAAATACTTTCTCAGCCCCAAGTTCATAAGAGACAATTTTTTCAGGCTCCAAATCAGGATTGGCACTGGTCACATTACCGCGCCGAGTATGTGTCTTGTATAATTCAAAAAGTGTGGGCGCCCTGAATCCTTTTCCCACGGAAGCTCTTATCGCCGTATTTTTATCAGGACGGAAGACCACTCCGCACTTGGGTGAAAATTCCTCCC
>Ga0255370_1120_pt1 | contig 18432 bp, 19 predicted proteins | sample ANMaggSeSYBR01F4_FD_182096 | JGI IMG/M metagenome (GOLD analysis project Ga0255370, IMG submission 182096) | Sediment cell enrichment communities from methane seep in Santa Monica Basin, California, United Staets - ANME aggregate JGI... | ecosystem: Environmental > Aquatic > Marine > Cold seeps >...
AAGCGAATGGGTGAGTTCGGACTTACGGTCTCTGAAGAGAAGAGTAAGATCATTGAATTCGGTCATTGTGCATGCCAGAGAGCAAGGAAATATGGCATGAAGTGTGAAACCTTTGATTTTCTTGGTTTTACACACTTCTGCGATAAAAACAGAAAAGGCAAATTCAAGCTTGGGCGGAAGACGTCACGCAAGAAGTTCACACAGAAGATGACGGATATGAATATATGGTTGAAGAGTATCCGAAATCTTGTCGAACTGAAAGTATGGTGGAAGGTGCTGGGGCTAAAGTTGCTCGGACATTACCGGTATTACGGTATGAGCGGTAACATACGATGGCTACAGAACTTCTACTATCAGACCGTGAAACTTGCCTTCAAATGGATAAACCGACGCAGCCAGAGGAAAAGCTATAACTGGGATCAGTTTAAGCGTTTCATTCAATTTAATCCACTCCCGAAGCCGAAGATATATCACTCGTTATACAACCTGAAACCGTAGAGGATGTGCTTCTGAAGAGCCGGATGAGGTAAATCTTCATGTCCGGTTCTGTGAGGGGGCTTATAGTAACCTCGGGGCTATTACCCTAGCAAGAGGTGCGCTATGGGCTCTACTCGACGATCGACAGGATATACCGCAACGTCAATATCCTGTAAATCCAGTCAAAATACCATGCTTTTTGAAGTGGATACCTATATTCCCTGATGGAACGTGAATTGGGTAAAGATGAAGCAATCGATGAACTATTAATGAAAACCAAGGCATATTTTCCAAATTTTACTCATTTCATGGATGATGTTCGAATACCAAAAACTAACAACAAATTAGAAAGTTGGTATTCAACAATGGAAGCGAATTATAACAACAATCGACGGTTCAAATCTATAGAAGGTGCAAATAATTATTCCAGTTGTCAAACGCTTTTTAGAAATTTTTACGAAATCAAAGGGGGAACATATATAAATTCAAGTCCATATAGCCGAGTTGGTTTGAATCACGGAGATGATGATTGGTTAAATGTATTGGGATTTGGAGATAAGATTTATAAATTTATTAAAACCATTAATAAGAGATTGTCGGAAAAGCCTAATTTTCGAATATTTCAGCTTTACTGTCTGAATATGACCGGGCGCAGCATAGTGATTTAGTCTTAACAATAATTCATGAAGTTTCAATTTAGGCGCTTTTCAGGTACTTTTCCGACAATCTCAATAAAGCTATTCTAAATAAAATAGGTTTTATTTAATGGACAAATCTAAATCAAAGGATTTCAAACGATCTCGAAATCTCCTGCCACCCTTCTTTTAGATTGACTCCATAATTTCGGAATACTGGATTTTCTCCATATCCACTCTTCGAAATTAGGCTGATTTTTACAGTAGTATCTGGTTTTGATGAAAATATCCATATTTTATTAAAATATGAAAAGATATAGTCTTTAGTTGGATGTTTCCTGTTTATCGGAGTTGCCATACTGATTTTGATCGTTGAATGCCATTTACTTATTTCTTCCCTTCCCTTGAGCCCACATTCTTTTCGGGCTCGAATATGAGTGTTAGTATCTGTGTTAACTTCAAGGGCTTTTCCATGTATTGTTTCCACAATATTTAGATCAAGTGCTCCTTCAAGCACATCAAAATCATCCACATTAAATATTGTTTGATTGAATCCATCGATAGGTACGGGCAATAAAATAGTTACTTCTTCTTGAGTATCAATAGCTAATAAATATTCTATTTTTGTTTCTCCCACTGGACTTGACACACTGGAAAGACCAGCCACCACGAGTCCAGCTACTAAAATAAAAGTACTTAGCTGCAGACCTCTTACCTTCCATTGTTTCATTCCTTTTGGAAGACTTCCTTTGTTCTTGATCAGTATATATGCTGAATTAATACCGAAAATAATTGTGAGAATTCCAATTAAATCTACAAACAAAGATGCTAAGAGAAAAAAAAGTGGACCAAACGCCAAAAGTATTCTCCATAACATCAAAGCCCACCTAACCGGTTCAGGTATTGACGTAACTCCGTGAAATATTGACGTTATTATAGACTGAATCCAGTATATACTAATTAGTATTATTATCAAACCAGAGACGATACACATTAGACTGATGAGTGAACCTGGCAGTAAAGAACATACGAATTGTTCAGGTTTTTTTTTGAAATAATCAAGATAAAGATAAGAAAATAGTGTGGTTGAAATAACTCCCAGAATTAATAGAAAGGCCATTAATGCAAAATATCTAGGGGTACAAAAACCTGATAATGTATCTCTAAATAATAAATTTGAAAAAAATAAATATATCCAAGTTAATAGGAATAGACTTCCTCCAGATATATTAGCTACCTTCATTGCGGTAATTTGGTCGCTGTGGACGACTCTATATCTAACGAATATACTAATGAAAATAGATGTGGAAATAATTACAATTAACTTTAAAAGATAAAATTCATTGTATTTTTCTGTAGCAGTTTGCTCATCAATTGGGGATGCAATAAATAATAAAAAAATTAGGCCAATGATAAAAATATAAAAATTTTTTTTCGTAATAAATGCCACAATCGATTTATGTGGATTAATAATGATAAATCTTTCCATTATTAAAAACAATATTTGGAAAATCTCATAAAACCAGTTTAGATTTTACCTGGACTTAGCTTCGTTATTCGAGCATGAATCCCCCATTTCGCAGGTCACGAATCGGCTGGATTGGAAATCCAGGGCACCAGAAGAATGCTCTTTGTATTACATTTCTTTTGGATTGTTTTATTGTTTTATTTTTCGTAACTATTCAGCCTTCCTTTAGACCGGATGCCGATGACGAAAATCAGCTTATTTGTGTCTATGGCGATACATTTTTTAGTTTTTAATACTGAGTCTACGTCCATCGATTCCAAAGGCATTTGACAATTGTGTGCAATTATCTATTTTTGGACTATTCAGTCTACCGATAACGTTTATGTATGGCTGAATAGTTACTATTTTTCTATATTTCTCTTCAGGCGCAAGAGTCATTTTCATAATTTATAGTGCAGTTTAAAGTTAAAGTCCTCCCATCATGAGGATACTCAGTTACAATTTTATTATTTTCTTCACATTCTAAGTGGGCAGTTGACAAGAAGCCCACGCTCATCGCCTCTAGCAGCTAATCTTCCATTCTTGTCATAGAACTGACCCTCGATGTATGTTATTCGCCTGTCTTTTTCATCACGTGTTACTATCTTTAGAAGAATTTGCCCGTCATCAACAAAAATTGCATACTCATTTGCATTTTTTTTAATACGAAGTTCCTTCTCTCTATGTGAAATTTTATTTCTTTCCATCGATAAAAGAAGATGCCCTTTAAAATCTAAAATCCTGCATGATACCAATGGTTTATCACCCACAATTTCGCCTTTAAGATAAAAATCAGTAGGGTCGTTTTCATATCCAACCATAAAAGGGCCGTTTGTAAGGTTTGTCGCTATGTTAAAAAAATGCATCTTTTTACCTCAAGTTTGCATGGAATCTATATTTCTGAGTCTATTTTCAATTCTATTTTTTAGTTCTACAATGTCATCAAATTGCTCAATATAATTATCCTGTGCCCTAGTAGCCATGTATTCAATAAACTCAAAAACTCTTTTATCTTTTGCATAGTAAGGTTCAATATCGATTCCTTTTGTCTTATTCCAAGTGTAGGTTGCTTTCTCAAGCCAAACTTCTTTTCGGACAAATGTACAGATAATCTTTTTATTTTTCAAAGCCACTTCCACCTCAGCCCATGTTACACTTTTTTCATTATGTTCAGCTTCTGTACCCTCATATTCTGTACCAAAACTTTCGTCAATAATTAAAACATAAATGTCACAATCAGGGACATTATCTAGACACATATCATGAGCATTTTTTCCTGGATTCTTTTTAAATTTAGGGTCTTCAAAACAAATAAGTTCGAAATCGAGAGAAGGTATGAACTGTCTAAGTTCAGCACGCACATCTTTCAAATCTGTACTAGTTGAGCCCAAAAAGACCTTCATTTGTCTTTTTAATCTGCTTTCATGTTATATCTACATACCGCGTTTCCAAGATCCTGGCTCACGGCCCATGCTCCTCTTCCCCAGGTCGCCCCGGTAGCCAGCAGCTCTTAACCTGAAGAATGTCTCACTTCCCATCCCGGAGGGCGAACAGGGCACGAAGTGCCCCCCTATCCATATGATGTGCAAGTGGAGGGCGTTGGGGGGCCAGTCCCCCCCCATAAGCCCGGAACGTTTGATTGAATTACTACTTACCTGACCTGTTTAATCCCGCACAATAGCCGAATGCAGGGAATGAGGATTTTGTGCATTCTGTAAAAGGTGGCCTGAAGCATGAAGGCGACCTTTGAATCCTCTAACAATATCCAATAGCTTCGCCCCAGGTCCAGGAGGAGGCCGGTCTCTCCGGCCTCCTCCCCTGGGGCAGGCCATGGGAGGGTCGTCCCCTTGGCTCATATAGAGTAATTGATACAAATTAAGAAAACTTAATAAATTATGATTTCTAACAAAGTCTTTGAGTAAGAAATTACTATTTGTATTTGATAGAAGAAATGTAGTGAGAAAATGACTATGGAAAATTTAATCAAAGAAATAAAAATGATTACGGAAACCTTTGAATTTGGTGATGAGTCTGGTGCTCTCTGTATAATAGAAGCTTTGGATTCAGATCCCTTACTTATAAAAGATGTAAAGTTTGATGATCGCCAAAAAAATAAAGAATTGGTGAAGACTCTTAATGGATTATCGAAATATAAGGACAAATTTGAAGATGAATTCCCAAATTTCGCTAGACATATTTATATTCTTAGAGGTAATGCCAGATAAACTCTAAACATTTGATAGAAAAGGGAGATTTGAAATAGTGATAGAACCTACAGGTTTTAACGATTGAATTATTTCAACAGATAACAAAAAAGGAATAAACATAACCTCAATTTACTATAACCCCGGACTTAAGTCCAAGGCCTGTTTATAATACTCTGCATCACGATTTTCTATCTTGTCCAGCGATATATTTCTCAACAACTTCCCAGCCATGCCCAACACTTCCATGATAGCAGCTTGGTGCCCAAAAACTCTTCTTGCAACATTCCTTCAGTTCAGGGAATTCCTGACACAATATCCTGCTGGCTCTACCTTTGAGCCTCGTGGCAATAAAATTTACGGAATACTTTGGTGGATATTGAATAAAAAGATGGATGTGATCACTACTTACTGACATATCAATAATCTTTAAGAGGGCCTGATAATAACCGAAAAAGAATCCGGTAAACTGAAAATCGATGATAGAGAAATACAAATAAAGCCTGTTTACGAATGGCTTAACGATATACGAAAGTAATTGAAAAATGCCTGCTGTAACTGGTTAAACCGCATTCATCCGCAGCCCCGTCAATCTCCACTCACAGGAAAAACAATATCATCAAACCCAGAACCACATATATCCCCACTGCTGCATAATCCCGGTTCGCCAGAGTTTGCCTGTAATAATAATATCGTCTTTTTGAATGAAAACACCGCGATTCCAGGGCATCCGACAGCTCATCAACCCTTTTCAACGACCTGTTCACCAGGGGGACTATCAGGGCAGTAAACCCTTTCATCCCCCATGGTTTATATCCCCTGGCGGCCTGGGCCTTCGTAATGGTATCTTTTTCCCTGAACAGCCCGGGGATCAATGTCATTGCCGTCCCGGTCATAAAAGCCAGGTCAGTGCCAAAGGTACCGAAAGGCCGTAAGAAGAATGTAAGAGCATAGTTCAGGCCCGATGGTGATGTGCTATACGTCATGATGGATGTATACAGCATCAACAGGATGAATCTAAGGATCAGGACACTACCCGTGGTGACTCCTTCGACGGTGGGAACTACCAGTCCTTCAATGAGCGGCTCTCCGGGTGTGAACAATAGATGTGCCAGGAATATGGCCAAAAAAAATACCAGCACAGGTCTTAGCCCTTGTACTAACCTTGTATAAGGTAACCCGGATGCACGGGATAGCAGCAGGACAAGGGCCAGCAGGACTGCCAGGGCAGGGAGCTGTGCAGAATAAATAAGCAGGCTCATCCCCACCATCAGTGCAAGTTTCGTTCTCGGGTCCAGCAGGTGCATGTACGACCTGCCGTGACTATATATCCCGATCATGTTCTCTCCAGTGATAGTCGAATCTGCTCAAGTGCATCTTCCAGACAGGCTACATTCAGGTCCACATCAAAACCCTTCCGTTGCAGTCCGTACATGACCTGGTTCAGGACAGGCAGATACTCCCATGCGTCCTGCCCTGTTGCCCATTCCAGATACCCGGGAACGGTACCTGTAAAGGCCACCTTTCCCTGTTCCAATACAGCCAGATATTCGGATACAGCCACGACTTCCTGTAACCTGTGGGAGATATAGATGATGGCAATATCTCCTGATATGCGTTTAATAACCTCCACTAACCTTTTCCTGCTTTTTGGGTCCAGGCTGGCTGTAGGCTCGTCCAGGATGAGATATCCGGGCCTCATTGTCAGCACCGTGGCGAAAGCGGCAAGTCTCAGCGTACCCCTGTTCAGGTGGAAAGGCGACCTGTCAAGTATCTGGTGGTCAAGCCCAAGCAGGTCCAGTGTGGAGTGGATGCGCTTATGGACCTCTTCTTCAGTGAGACCCAGGTGTAAAAGACCTGAAGCCATGTCCTCAAACAGCGTCTTTTCAAAGAAGAAGTCTTCTGGCTGCTGGAACAGTATGCCCACATTCCGGCCCGGATAAGGTGGCTCCCCATCAATGGTAATACTACCGTGGGCCGGAGTTTCAAGACCTGCCATCAGGGAGGCCAGTGTGGATTTCCCGGAACCGATACCTCCCACCAGCCCGAAGACAGTACCTTTGCTTATGGTAAGGTCTATCCTATCCAGCGCTATGGTCTCCTGGGGAGTACCGGCATCATATATGTGGGTCAGTTGCCTGATCTCGATCGACATAATTCCTCCAGTAGAGCTTCTGTGGTCAGGGCAAGTGGCAGTCCCAATTTCCTTGATATGGCATAAGGTGCAGGGACATCCATTTTCTTTTCATCCAGCAACTGGCCGAATACCTCACGGGGCGTTCCCTGGTTCGTTATCCCGCACAGGGAAAGCACAATGAGCCTGTGGCACCGGATCAGTTCTTCCGGGTCGTGGGTGATATGTACAATGGCAGTACCTTCGTGGTTCAACCTGGCTATGTGTTGTAGAATAATTTTCCTGCATCTGGCATCCACCATGGAAACAGGTTCATCAAGGATGATGCACTCCGGCTCCATGACCATGACCGCTGCAAGGTTTACCAGTTGTTTTTGCCCACCGCTCAGTGTCCTGATGTTACGGTGTCGTAATTCCCGTATCCCAAGCAGGTCCAGGTATTTTTCAATCCTCGTATTGATTTCAGGCACGGGCAGTCCCAGGTTTTCCAGACCAAAGACCAGGTCCTCTTCCATGGTCTCCCCAATGGCCTGGGCATCAGGATCCTGGAATACCATACCTGTTGACCTTCTGATATCAAGCAGCCTCTCACTGTCCGTAGTAAATATTTTGTTCACTCTAACATGTCCCTTGCCAGGAAGCAGCAGACCTGTAATAAGCCTGGCAAGGGTGGTCTTTCCAGAGCCATTATGGCCCATTATACCGACATATTCTCCTTTTTTGACTGTAAGGTCAATACCTTCCAGAACCGCTCCGGAAGGATAGGAAAAATATACATCTTTAAGTTCGATCATTGAGCACGATAAGGGGTTTTACTTTTTCTACTATGATCAAGGCTGCTGCCATTTTGATAACATCCCCTACTAAAAAGGGAAGTACCCCGATTACTACAGCCTGCTGTAGCGGCATGTCTGCTGCAATGGATAATTGTGCCACGCCTGACAGGTAGATCACTGTAAGACCTGCAATCATGGCTGCAACTGCGGCAGGAATACCTTTATTGGATCTTTCATGGATCAGTCCTACAATGAACGCACCTGCAATGAATCCTATAAGATACCCTCCGGTTGGTCCCATCAGGACGCCTATACCTGCCGAACCTCCTGAGAATACAGGAATTCCGATGATCCCCAGTAGTACATACACTAACATACTGGTACCACCCCACCGACTACCCAGTACCAGTCCTGCGAGCAGTACAAAAAATACCTGGAGGGTAATGGGGACCGGACTTATGGGGATGGGTATCTTAATGAATGCACCGACTGCTGCCAGGGCTGCAAAAAGCGAAGCATAGATCATTGGTTTTACATTAACATATTGTGCCATGGCCTATGATTGATTGTCAACCTATATTTAGTCAGTGGTTGACAATTGAGGGGCGGGATACAAAAAAAATTAGTAACTATTCAGCCATACATAAACGTTATCGGTAGACTGAATAGTCCACAAATAGATAATTGCACACAATTGTCAAATGCCTTTGGAATCGATGGACGTAGACTCAGTATTAAAAACTAAAAAATGTATCACCATAGACACAAATAAGCTGATTTTCGTCATCGGCATCCGGTCTAAAGGAAGGCTGAATAGTTACAAAAATTAAAAGAAAACAGGGGATAATAGGCCTATATACCTATCCCCATGGCCTTGTTGGTACTTGCTATGGACTTTGCCCCATCTGATTCCAGTTCACACATGGCCCGGATCGCATCCACATTCTCAGGCACAACATCCGACTCCTGGTGGATGGCCTGGAAGAAATACAGTTCGCCGTGGTACTTGCTGATACTATCCTTCCACATCACATTCTCGAACATATCGCTGCGGCTGCGTCCCAGGTCCCTTGCCAGTTCCATGACCTCTGCCGTACTATTGATGTTATCTTCACCCGATACGAACCTGATACGGGGCCTGCCGGCATACAGGTCAATGATATCCTGCGGCTCAAAATCTTTTTCCAGCTCAACATTCAGTGCATGGAAATGCATGATAGTGGTGGACAGTTTCACAGCCACCGTAGCAATTTCGAGATGCGGCAGGATCGAATTCAGATCCGGCCCGTGATGGCTGGGTAAGCTGATAGGATTGGGTACAATAGCGTTTATCGGGCCGCTCTTGATATTTCCCGGGTCTGCCCCCCTTCGCATCAAGGTGACCCTGGACTTCTTAACACCGAATTCCTTGTCCAGGGGATATAGTGCCCTGGTCAGTCCGGTGGTGTTGCAACTGACCACGCGGGTCAGGTCCCTGCCAATGGCATCATCATAATTGGCTTCCGAGTTGAAACTAAATCCTGCCAGTTCATGGTCTTCACCGCCCTGCCAGATAGCCTTTACACCATGTTTCACATACAGGTCCTTGTATGTGGCACCTACTTTGCCGGGGGTGCAGTCTACTACCAGGTCTGCCTTACCAAGTAGCTCGTCCAGTGTACCCGAAACTTCAATGCCTGCCTTGCTAAAGGCTTCTATCTTATCGGAAGTTGATGCATACAGGTCAAAACTCCTGTCTACTGCCAGTTTAGCTTCAAATGACGGGCGGGTTTTCACTACACCCACTATCTCCATATCATCCTGGGCAGAAACTGCATCTCCTACTCGCTTTCCGATGGTACCGTATCCATTAATAGCTATCTTTGCTTTTGACATTTTATTATCCCCTCATTTTTGTTATAGTTGTGGTCATTTTTTTGATGTATTTTAATCAATATTTTCTATCAATGCTTCATTTTTCGTCATATCCACGCGCAATATCCGTCCGGGTAAGGTCATGGTATCTCCAAAAATTCCTGTGATGGTGATCTCATTCCCATCCACAGCCAACCGTACAACATCTTCCATTAATGTTGTTTTATCCTTCCCGTTAATTAGAATAGCAGTTAATTCACACATGATGATCAAATAACTGATAAGCGGTATAAATAAATAAAATGTTCTAAATAGCGCTTGAATTGTGCTACCATCCGTCAGTAAAAGCACCAGGTTTTGTTACGTACACCAGCACGATAGGGCAATTTTGAGCATTAAGGCTATTGCAGTATTTCTTCATGTGTGCCTCATCTGGAAAATAATGACTTGCACTTGCTGTGCAGCGTGAACCTACTAAAAATATACATGTATAACCCGTATTATCTCACCTGCCATATTTTGTTAATAATTTGCGATTACTATTATATCCTATGATTTGCTCCCTCAAAAAACTTTGTTTTTCTACCTCAGCCTTGAAATATCATATTCGTGTCGCCATACATCACATTAACCAGCAGCTGCTTAAAGCACATCCTCGAACAACCACCCGAACTCCTGCGGCCTGTTAAGGAAATCCAGCTTACCCAAATCCTTCACGAGCCCGTAGATCTCCCTACCCCGGGCCAGCCCCACGTCACTGAAACTCTTGGGCTTTACCTCCCTGACCTCAGGCACATCCCTGTAACCAGGGTTGGCAACAAAACCATCCTCTGTCAGATAGTAGGCTGCACCATGCAGTTCCACATATGGCTCATATACAGATGCGAACTCCCTGGACACCCAGTTTGCCATCTTTAGTTCCTTATTGCTGGTATTGATGGTAACATGGCCGTAGTCCGGCGGAATGATCACTTTATCTCCGACCGATGCCCGTACCAGCACTACATCGATCACCGAACCGCCGCCGGTGCGCTTTTGCAGCAGGTAATGCCCCTCGCCAGCGAGTACCTCGTACACTTCCGGATACGATATGTCAGTGCCGGGCACAGCAGGGTGGTAATGTCCCACGGTCTTCACATATTCCCTGCCCAGCATGGCTGGGGGGATAATGGTGATATCATAGCGCAGGCCGTGTTCGAGCATGGTCTCGCGATCGCGGCGGCTCAGTGCCAGGTCCCGGTACATATAATAGAGTTCCCTGTCCCTGCCCTGGAGTATCTCCCTGTCAAGCAGGACTGCTTCAATATCAGACAGCATGCGGATATCCGGTTCCTGCGTCCTGCCCCCGAACGTCAGTGTCCTGTTCATATCTGGCCCCATAATTACATTGTACAGGATACTATATATTGTATTCGAACAGCCAAAAACAGCGGCACAGCACTTCAGGAACTCCTGCCGCCCGATCGCAGTAACCTGGCAATGCTTCCGACCTCGCCCGGATAGAACGACAGCACCGTACCCACGGTTATCAGGATGGTTGCCACCCAGAACACTGGAATATGAAGCTCGCTGCTGCGCATGCTAACGAAATCGAATACAAATATTACTGTGCCCAGGTGCAGCATGGACGAGCCGGTCCGGACAAAATACCCTTCCCGCTCATAGGTCAGCCCGCCCCGCCCCAGCATGGTCAATACCATAACCGCTGCCTGTACCACTATTGAGATGGCAAGCAGGAATGCCAGGCTGGTGCCTATGTTGGTAATTAGTGCTATAAAGAAAGTAACTGCCAGTATGCCGGTTCCCGCGGCCAGGAGCGACTGCCTGGGCACTATCCGTTTGGGTATACACAGTCCCAGTGCCACCAGCAGCAGCACGACGAACGGGTAAATAAGCTGGTTCATGCTGTCGATATAATCACCGTACATTTGGGTCTGGGTCCACTGGGGTGCAGTCTCGTTGGTGTACGTATAATAGCCTATACCGTACAGGCACACCAACCCGATCAACGCCAGCACCGCTGATGTGAGGATCATCAGGTAGAAGTCATAGGTCTTTGGTTTAATATTTAATTCCAGCGTCATCTTCTTTTCTCCTATTCTCCTTTTTCAGTCTTCCACTCTTCCTTTCATCCCGCTTCCATTCTTCTAACTCTTCCAGTCTTCCACTTTCCTCTTCATTGTGTTATGGCATGTACCCCTGGCGCAATGTATGTCAGCAGGTATGTGAACACCAGTGACAGGAAACAGATAATACCAAGTATGGCAGTGGCCTGCCACATATTGCGCCGCTTCAGGTATATCCGTGTGTGCAGGTACGCACTGTACAGTACCCACATCATGATGCTGCCATTGATCTTTGGGTCCCACCACCAGTCCGTCCCCTCCCATGCCACCACAGCCCAGGGGTAGCCGATGAGCATTCCCACTGTAAGCAGTAAGTACCCGACCTTGGCATGGTTGTATGAAATGCGGTCAAATATCTTTTCGCGCCGAAACAGCATGAACACACAGCCCACAAAGGTGACCACCAGGGATGCATATGCGATAAAGAGCATCGGCGGATGGGTCCACATATACTCTGAATTGTAGAAATATATGATGCGGAAATACAACTGGTACAGTGCACCGTATAACACATTGGGGTCGCCTACACCTGCGGCCTGGTACCAGCCTGTTATCTCAGAATGCAGGCCGGGCAGGGGTTCCCTGAACGGGTTAGAGGTATAATATGTTAGTATGCCAAAGGCTGCAAGCATGATGTTCAGGCTTGATGAGAACAGTGCTGTTATTTTTGTCTTTATGAAATCATAGCGGTAATTGGTTACTGCAAGGAAAATGGACAGGCACAGGGTCCAGAAATATAATTTTTCGGTTTCTATCCATAGGGGCACGGCAAATCTCAGGGACGTTGCACTGATACCCATGGTACTGGCCATATAATTTGCCAGTTCAGGCGGGTAGACCAGTTCTATGGTCTGGTAGATGCGCAGGTGGAACCAGGCAATGATAATAAATCCTATGACCAGCAGTGCCGTATTGATCTCCCTTAACTGTGATGCCAACCTGAAGGCGCGACTGTCGTTTGAAAGCATGTGGTAGATAGCAATAATACCAAGAGCGAGCGAAAAGATGAAAATAACAGAAATAACAGGCTGACCGATAGTGGTTACGGTGTCCCTTGCAGCAAGGTATTCCTGGTACGACATTTAAGGTTTAATGATTTTTATCAGATAAATAATATGCCGAATTCATAATTTCTGGAATAACGCCGTAATATCCTTCATGTCCGGATATATTCAGATATATCCAGTTGTTTTCGTCTATAATGATCGTCTCACGATTTGCGTTCCTGGTGTTCTGGTATTTGATTTGTATCAACCAAAAACCGACGTATGTTTTCCCCTGCTATACTATAATTTGACAAACTATTTCAATACAATTGAATATCAATATAGAAATACAATAACATAAAGTTTCATTTTGTGAATGGTGTTTGGTTTGAACGACAATACCTACAATGGCCTGTATGATGCAGTAAGTGAAATAGGGCAGTCCAGGACTGTAAGAACTGGTAATGAGTGGATACTGGTATTCAGGACCTTTACACAAGAACCAGATGTAATACAGGATGTAAAGGATGTGCTTGCCAGCCTGGATATCGAGGATATACGCTACATTGATTCACTGCTGCTTATCGGCAGTAAGAAGTCAGTAAAGGTTGACAGCAGCCTGGTGGAAGACCTGGTTGGGGACAGGACCAGATCGCCTGTGATAATCAGCAGCATAAAGGATGAGATAGATAGGGATTTCGGGTTCAAGATCTATGACAGAGGTCCGCACAGACGGCTTGCAGCCAGGATACCCATAATCGAGATCAAGGATTTTAAGGATGAATTCACAGACAGGATAAAGGACAACATCCTGGATGACGGCAGCATTACCCCTGATACCCTGGATGATATACTTTCAGTTTACCTGATAGCAGATGAGACCTATGTCAGGATAGATCCGGGGACGTTCTTCCAGGAGATATTCGATCTTCCGCAAAAGGTCACGGCTAAAACCGATGGATCCGGAAGACCGATACCGTCTGACCGGATAATAGTTGGCGAATCGCCCAGGGAATTGGTTGAACTGGCACTTAGCAGGCTAAAGCAACATGATATATACCGTGATGTGCAGTTCGTGGAGGCGGCAGGTCTGCCTTATAGCTTTGATGCCATGGCAGTGCAGGAAGATGACGGAGTGTTATTAAAATACATTGATGCCCCCTCGGATGATAATGTATTGCCTATGAAACTGTTTATGGAAGCGCTGGATGTCAGGCAAGGGTGGATACTGACAAGCATACCCGACAGTGATAGTCAACCGCTCAATAAATGGGAAAAGGATAACATCTCTGTATTGACAATAAATGACCTGTGAACATAATATTAACAATACTAATAATACGAACGGAGCATTCACCCTGATGGCAGATACTGATAATGAAAAGAACATGGCCATTGATAAACGCATGCAATCGGGAAGCGTGAACCTTGACGACCTGCTGGGAGGTGGGTTCGAACACGGTATTATCACACAGATATATGGTGCTTCTGCGACCGGTAAGACCAATATATGTATGCAGCTTGCTGTGGAGTGTATAAGGACCGGGAAGCGGGTAGTGATAATCGACACTGATGGCTTTTCTGCTGAACGCTTCAGCCAGATAGCGGGTAGTGATGCAAGGGAACTGGCAAAGGACCTTATCATCTACGAACCTGCTGATTTTCATCAGCAGTATTCTGCGATCACGGATGTTGAAAAACTGGCAGGTACCGGTATCGGGCTGATCATCGTGGACTCAGCCACACTTTTCTACCGGATGGGCCTGGTTCCGGATGATAACGGGAATGTACACATCAGGCGGCAACTGGTCGAGATGCTGGCAGGTCTTCACAGGCTGGCAAGGAAGTTCAACATGGTTGTGGTGATCACAAACCAGGTATATACTGACGTGGATAGCGGAGAATTGCAGCCTTTGGGCGGCAATCTCAGCGAACATCTGTCAAAGACTATTATCAAGATGGAACGAGCAGGCCGGGATAAGCGCAGGGCTATCCTGATCAAGCACAGGTCAAGGGCCGAGGGACAGTCTGTGGAGCTTACTATTTCCGAAAAAGGTGTAGAGTAGGGATTGCAATGACTGAATTGTTGTTTACCGCTGCCATGCCTTTTAAACGCAAAGGGACAGATACCATTAAGGAGACCGAGTTTGTCATGGCTCTTTCAATGGACCTGGGCTGGTTCAAACCGGATACTGCCAGAGATTTTATCAATTCAGCCATTGAAAAGGGTATTATTTCCAGGGAAGGAGACATGCTCAAGGCACAGTTCGGTATCAATGACGTACAGATACCTATGGGTTTTAAGCCCGATGTATCCGGGTTCCAGAAGAAAGAGGTGTTCGAGCAGATCATTGAACGCATTATGATCAATACAGGTCTTGAAAAGCAGAAGATCATTGCCGAGATCAATAAGAGCCGTAATGAAAAAAGGGGGCTGTTCAGTATTGAGGTGTTGGGGATACTGATGGCACGGGAATATGGTATCCAGGTAGATGACCTGATCGATAAATCGTACAGGGGTTTATTGAAGGGATAAATATCAGAAATTGAAATATGGATGGGAGCGGGAGTCGAAGTCAAGAAAAACCAAATGCAAAAAAATACAGGCTTTGTCTTAAGTACGGGGTTTGGTAGCTGCAAAATGGCTGATTCATGCTCGCTAAGGGAATATAGAAATTTATAAAAACTACTTCAGACTTTTATAAAGCGTATAATTTGATAGTGAAATCAATATTAATAATATGTACAATGAATTAACTAATTCAAATTCAAAATATACTAATATTGCATAATTTGAATTTCCAGAAAAATAGGGAGGAATAATTGATTTCTTTTGACTTATTACATTCGATAGCATCAAAATTTCATTATCCATATAATATATTGTTTTTATTAATCTTTCTTGTAATAATTTCGATTTATTGTATTAATAAAAAATCCATTTATGAACGGATTAAGCTAAATCGTAAAAATATAAATTATTTGCTTATTATAACCTTGTTATTACTAATTCTTTTTAGTGGACTATTTTATATCTATGATCGCTATTATTTCCCCGAGCCTTCGGAAAATCAAATAGTAGTAGCAATCTCACCATTTTATTATACTGACAAATATGGGAACATAGGGTCTAATGTTAATACTGCAAGAGATTTTAAGGAAAGATTAGAGGCAGAGAAAGATCTCAAACTAGATATTATAATGTTAGATGAACCTCTTTATGATATTGAAGATGCGAAATTTCAGGGTAAGAAAGTAGGAGCACATTTGGTCGTATATGGGGAAACATTTGAGACCCCCGGGGGTATAGAAGAAGTAATATGTTATATTCTCCCATTGATAAGTATAAATAATACACTTTCAGAGTTCTCAATCTTAAATGATAAAACCGAAAATAATCTAATTATCGAAACAGTCACATTCACCAGATTCACGGAACCAATTGAACTAACTGAATCATTAACAAAAAATGTGTCTTCAACAATATATACCATCTGTGCATTCGAAAGATATATCAATTCTGATTATGTTTCAGCGGTTAAATTTTTTAAAGCAATCCGAAATTATGACCTTGACTCCGTTATTCTTTTTTATATTGGTACCAGTCATCAACGTGAAAATAATTCAAATGAAGCCATAGAAACTTACAATAAAGCCATTGAAATAAATCCTCAATTTGCAGAGGCATGGAACAACAAGGGCACTGCTCTTGGGAATTTAGGACGATTTGAAGAAGCATTAATAGCTTTTAATAAAGCCATTGAAATAAATCTTCAATTTGCAAAGACATGGAGCAACAAGGGCACTGCTCTTGGGAATTTAGGACGATTTGAAGAAGCATCAATAGCTTATGATAAAGCCATTGAAATAAATCCTCAATTTGCAGAGGCATGGTATAACAAGGGCGTTACTCTTAGGAATTTAGGACGGTTTGAAGAAGCATTATTAGCTTCTGAAAAAGCCATTGAAATAAATCCTCAATTTGCAGAGGCATGGTATAACAAGGGCATTACTCTTAGGAATTTAGGACGATTTGAAGAAGCATTAATAGCTTATGATAAAGCCATTGAAATAAATCCTCAATTTGCAGAGGCATGGAACAGCAAGGGCGCTGCTCTTGGGAATTTAGGACGGTTTGAAGAAGCATTAATAGCTTTTGATAAAGCCATTGAAATAAATCCTCAACATGTAGGGGCATGGATAAACAAGGGCGCTGCTCTTAGGAATTTAGGACGGTTTGAAGAAGCATTAATAGCTTCTGAAAAAGCCATTGAAATAAATCCTCAATTTGCAGAAGCATGGTATAACAAGGGCACTGCTCTTGGGAATTTAGGACGATTTGAAGAAGCATTAATAGCTTATGATAAAGCCATTGAAATAAATCCTCAGCATGTAGGGGCATGGATAAACAAGGGCGTTACTCTTGGGAATTTAGGACGGTTTGAAGAAGCATTAATATCTTTTGATAAAGCCATTGAAATAAATCCTCAATTTGCAGAAGCATGGTATAACAAGGGCGCTGCTCTTAGGAATTTAGGACGGTTTGAAGAAGCATCAATAGCTTTTGATAAAGTTATTGAAATAAATTCATCATTGAAAAGGTAAGACACTATGAACGAGAAAATCCTCGCTACATCCAGATTAATTCAAGTACACAAAGTTATACTTTATGCAGTACAAGAAAATAGAAATTTCGGACAGGACTGACAGGATATGATCCAATCCTGTAAATCCTGTTAAAAGATTTGATTGGAAGTAAGAAAATTACCTATATCGATATGCGTTTATGCTTTCCCATATGTTATAAAAATAGGGGGATGGGGGAAGGATTGTATGACGGATACGAGGGGGTGTTTTATCCAAATCCTTCCCGCTTGTTTATTGTACGATCAATAATTGGGCTTTGAGTAAATATACTCGAGCCAAGAGCGGGGTGAAAGTAATCTGGATTGCCTGGGAAATTCCTGCTATTCAAAAGATATTTACAATTTTTCGATCAACTGGATGGCTCCTGTTCTCAATGGAACTGGAAACATTCCCGAGATACTTGCGTGCCGTATCTCCTGCATCCTGTATCTCCTGCACTCCGGGTCTGCTTGAAAAATTATTGGCTGGTACATACCTCATGATCTTGTACCTGATGTCCCCGACCCCTGACAGGAAGCGGGCTATATTCTCTATCTCCATGGTCTCCACAATTCCTGGAATATAGACCGTGCTCACTTCAAAATCGAAATCAAGGTCATGGAGCATCCGTACTGCCGCAAGCACAGTAGCGTTATCTTTTCCTGTATACCACCTGTGAAGTTTTGGGTCAAGGGCTTTCAGGTCAATGTGTACGGTGATGCCGTCAAGGTCCTCCAGTAGTGACCTGTCCAGCAGGTATCCGTTTGTGGACAGGATTACCTTTTTCCCGTCCAGTTCATGTATAAGTGACAGCAATTCCTGCCTGTAAAGGGTGGGTTCGCCTCCTGCCAGCATTACTTCATTTCCTGGGGGGATGTGTCCGGCTATACGGGCCGCAGATACTTCTACGCCGCCGTTGTGCCGTTGGTTACTGAAACAGCCCCGGCAATTGAAGTTGCAACCCGGTATCTGCACTGTACATCGTGTATCTGACAGGGCAAGGTAGGATATGCGCATTGTGTGGAGGGTAATACCTGATAAAATATAACCTGTTCGTCTACTGCTTGATATTTACGGGAAAATGCTCACTCGTTCGCATATTCTAAT
>Ga0255370_1117_pt2 | contig 18076 bp, 15 predicted proteins | sample ANMaggSeSYBR01F4_FD_182096 | JGI IMG/M metagenome (GOLD analysis project Ga0255370, IMG submission 182096) | Sediment cell enrichment communities from methane seep in Santa Monica Basin, California, United Staets - ANME aggregate JGI... | ecosystem: Environmental > Aquatic > Marine > Cold seeps >...
TGTCACCATTGTCAAAGCCGGTTCATCAACATTTCCACCGGCCTTGAAGAACGGCGATATCGACGGCGGCATCGCTCTCGAACCCTTTGCCTCCGCGATGGTCGAGAACGGCGATGCATTCGTTTTACAACGCCTAATCACGATGGATGACACGCTGAAGGCATTCGGCGGCCATTACAATCAGGCCGGGATTCTCACTCGCCAGAAAGTAATCGACAATAATCGGGAGTTAGTGCAGAAAGTTACCTGTGCATTGGTTAAAGCATTGCGGTTTATCAAGGAACATACTTCTGAGGAAATCGCTTTTGTGCTTTCTTCGGAGGTCACAGGCTCTGATGAAGAACAATACGTTAAAACGCTGGATTTGCTCCGGGAGTTCTACAGTCCGACCGGAAAGATCGAACCATTTGGTGTAGCGAATGTTTTGGGTTCCATGCAAACGTCCAACGTACTGCCAAACGACTTCATGATCCGGCCACAACAGTTCTACGACAACTCATTTGTTCTTGCAGCAAGGACCTCCAACTTCAAGGCGGATCAAAAGACGGGTGTGCCCTCTGATTTATCAACATCGATAGACTATTCCTTGTGTGGGATGATACTTGGGCTGATACTGGCAGTCGCAGGAAATATCTGGCAGTGGCGTCGGCATAGGAAGAATGATAAAGAAATGTTGAGTCTTCAAAAGGGTAACACAGAAATGGGCAAACAAATGGAGACCCTTGAGCGCCAAATACATTACGTTGATTTCATTGACACGCTCGACGAGTTTTGCGACGCAGTTCTGGAAAAAGCAAAGAACGTAAGAACAGATTTCAATTTGGCTTTGCCTCTGCCTGTTCTGTATGCCATACAGGACCGTGGATTTACGAAGGATGATTTTGAGAAGTCTAAATGGTGGGAAATATTCTCAGGAAAACTCATAGAAAACCTGACCTCTGCGGCTCAAAAACAGAAGGGTTTTGCCAATATTTCCGTCAAATTGGTGTACCTCCGCGACAGTCAATTGCGACTACGAGCAAAAGAACTACTGAAGGACGTTACAAAAGCGGACGAGTATGTCGAAGTAGTCGAGGCCTTTGTCAAGAAATTAGACGCCATACCGGGAATTAGGCTTGACGCGGAAACGAGAGTATTCGATCTCCCGTTCTGGTCTTTAATCATAGACCCTTTTTCATCGAGGAACGGGACTGCCGTTGTCTGCTTTACAAATCCTGGGGAGGTAGCGCTAATGGTAGAAAATGGCGATTTTCCGGAGGATATTGCGCAAAAAATATCAGGTATAAAAATATCTGAGCCACATGCGGTTGCTTACTTCCACCAAAATTTCCTGGATATGAAATCAAGACTTTATTTCTATGAACTGATCCAGCAACTTAGGGATGAATTGAAAGGGTCTATCCCAGAAATAGACTTAGCTTTCATTCACAAGCTGGAAAAGAAACTTAAAGACGATAGAGATTGGCATCCCCACGAAGTATTAGTAAGGAGGAAGGATTTGGATGCCTAATAATAATGTAATAGTACTGGCTGGGTACCATTGGCGCCAAGCCGAGATGAAAGGAAACGAGCTTGGCAATATTGTTTACGTTGCATTGAACATGACCTCAGCATGCAACTACCAGTGTTCCTATTGCTTTGTCGGACTCAAGAACCTGAAGGCCGCCAGGGATGAATTAGTACTTGGTGATAAGTTGCGCGTAATTCGTGAGGCGAAGGAGTGTGGTGTACGTGTGGTTTCCATACCGGGGCGTGGCGAACCGATGGCCGACCGGAACTTCTGGGACATATTAGAGGAAATGAAGCGATTGGGCTTGTGGCTGGTGGTTTATACAAATGGCTATCTTCTGGATTCGGACAGGATCAAGCAATTGAAAGACTTCCCTGTTTCCCTTTACCTGAAAGTCGATTCTTTCGATCCGGATATTTATGAGCAAATGGTGGGGAAGCAGGGCGTGTTTGAACGATTACGGCGAAATCTGGATGTTCTGTTGGAACATTTCCATGAACCCAAAATTGATGGGGACCGCATCATCACACGCTTGGGCATCAACTCGGTCGTAACCACGCAGACAGCAGAGTCTATTCCAACGATTCATCGATGGTGCCAGAATCATGGAAGCTACTATACATGCCGATCACCGGTAAAAGTCGGAGAAGCAGCGATTACTTGGGATATGTTGGTCCAAGATCAGGCCGAGCGGCTTCGCGCAATCGGCCAGCAGTATACAGCGCGCAACTTCACCTCATCAACAGAACTTGGCCAATGCGGTATCTATCTTTTTGGCATTACGGTGGACAACAATGGTGAAGTACTCGTCTGCCCTGACGCCCACAGTGACTTCGGGCGCATTGGCAACGTAAAGGAATCGTCCTTACGGGAACTAATCCTCCGCCGTAACGAAAAGTTCCCACTGAACTTAGCTTCCGGCTACTGCTTCGTAAAAGCGCGCATGAATTCGTAAGAAAAAACAGGAAAAGGATGAATTTCAATGTCGCTTCCCTTGTATGACGAATGGTGCCGAATACTCAATGCCGCGACTCCCGACCGGAAACCGACTATCGGTGTGGGGCTGAACGATCCCTCCAAGGTGACGGAAGAAGACTTGGTGCAAGCACGTTCCGTGGCGGAACTTATCATCGTGGGCGCCAATAACGCAGGTCACGAGGATGTGGTTTCAGAATATCCTGAACTCAAGTTGGTGCAGATGCTAAAAGAAGGAGAAATTCAGGGAATTGTGAAGGTTCACTGCGGAGGCGTAAAACTGCGGAACGCTTATATGGAAACGTTTGATTTGCCTCATGTGAATCGCGGATGCCTGGTTTCCTTCCATGCGAAGAAACCAAATTCGGATGACCGCTCGGAGCGAACAGCAATGATATTTCCCGTATCGCCCGAGGAGGGTGCGACCCGCGCAGATCGTCTAACAGGCATCCGTGAGGCCATCGACGAACTTGGCATTTTCACAAAGGGGCCGATTCATGTTGGTTTGTTGTCATTATGCAGACTTGGCACGTCGAAGGATTGGTCATATGACGCAGAATCGCGTAGATCCGATGAAGACGCGACGTGGTTGAAAGAACAACTGGACGGAGCTGGCGCAGGCGTCACGGCCCACAACTATGGCATTGAGCTGGAAACAACCTTGCAGAGAAGTGATATCATAAGCCCTTTCCGCGGAGGCTATGGTGGCCTTCTATACAGGACCCTTGCTTTTCTCGGCACAGCTCGCGAAATCGCCTCTCCTTCATTCACAAGCTTGCCGTATGTCGGCGGCACGAATAATTTGGGCAATCTTGCCATGCGTGTCAAGTACGCAGTTGCCAAACACAGCTTACAAACCACGAGGCCGAGCCGGATTCCCTGAATGATGCTGTCGCTTTCGATGTAGTAAAACACCCAAGGTCGAAATTACGGTTCTTAATCAGGGCATCACGTTGATGATGTCGGATGACGAATGTGTACGGCGCATTCACATGGGTCTATACTGGGCTGATGGAAAATAGTTCATGCAGCCTCTTTTAATTGATCCCATTTTTGTTCCGTTTTATCCCTACAAGCAAAAGCCTCTTTTCTCTTTGCTTGAATAGATTGGCCGATATTTTTCTTGCACCAAGCATGAACTCTTTTTGTGGAGACTTTTTCCATGGCGTTTTGAACAACAGACTTTGTCGTTTTGGAAACCATTGTAGCAACGCTCAACAAAAGACCAGTAAAACCACTCTTGGGGAAAGAACCGGGACGACCGCAAGTAAATAACTATCATAAACATAAGGCAGTAGCGGGTATGGCGTTACTGCCTTTTCTTTTTTAATTGCTATAAAATTGATGATTCCATTCTTTTTGGGTTGGCGGGAGGGCATAAGATAAGCCAGCCGCTTACCTTAATTCCATTAGCCCTGCCTGGCGTGCTGGTTGCGGTCTGATTACATAATCTGAATTATCACTGACTCTGCAACCTTTTAAAAATAAAATTATGCAGAGTCTGATAATTAAGTTCAGATTATGTAAGAAGATGCAGGGAGCATGACAGGCAGGGCTTTACAACAGACAAGCGGCTTCCGTTTTGTTTTTTTTAGCAATGGTTATTCTCCTATGATAGATTGTATGGCCTTCTTAAGCTCTTTACGGTCATTATCGCTTATGCTTCCGAGCTTCTTTAATACAAGTCCTTTCTCTACTGTAGTAAAAATTGGCTTTATTACTGATGGTTTAAGGAGACCAGCTTGTTGCCACTGGCTGATCGTCATATCCCCAAAATAATTCGCAGATTGCATCTGGCTGGTTACAGCCATGAGGATGATGTCCGGGCGTTGCCGGTTATATGCTCTTGAGCTGATGATGACGGCAGGGCGTTTTTTTGTAATGACTTGATCGGTAAAGGGGGAACCAGGACGATATCACCGAAGCTATAAGTTGTCATATTCGTCATCCTCGGGGTTATCCCAGACTTTTCTGAACACATCCTCAGCCAGCTTGTTGCTTGCTTGAAGAAAATGGCGGTCACGATTTTTATAAGTCAAAAAATCCACAAAATCTATCACTTCAGTAATTTTATCCGGTGATAGGGTGCGAATTCTATGGATGAGGATTCTTTCCTGTTGATTGGTTGATATTATATCTTGTCGTGGTGTATTCATGGGCTTCCCTTTTAATAACTGACTCACTAACTATTACGATTGTGTGGCATAGGTTTGCCTATCTTTAGCATCCCTTAACAGACAATGAGCCCCGTTACATTATTCTGTTCATCTGAAATATATTGGATTTGATTCATTGCCATTCCTCCTGTCAATTCTGTGCCAATTCTTCAAACCTGTGGCGTTTGATAAATGAATTGAGCACGGAAACAAGTATTTCCTGATATTCTCCAGGGAGCTTTTCCAGATCCTCAATTTTTTCAATGCGGTGGAGCGCCTGATTGATCGGCGTTTTTATCACTCACTATTTCGTATTCTTTCACCTTTTCTGTTAACCATAAGTTAATCAAAGTTTTCGGCAATATGCCTCTTTTATGTGAACAGCTTGTAATTTTTTTGTAAAGTTCTGGATCAATAGTTGCACGATGCCTTCTTGTTGCCCGTATTTTAAATTCAACCTCTTTTGTTTGATCCCAATAATCGGCCAAGCTATGATTATCCCAGAATTCACCGATCTCCTCTAATGTACTTGCTTTTGAAATACTGGTTTTATTATTATTATTTTCTTTCATTTTTATCCATATCTCTGGCGCTTAAGATTAGCGCGAGATTTTTGTATTTATAAATGAATATGACAATAATGTATCTTCCGGAATCAGACTGCCCGAAAGCAGAATATACATCTTCCCCTTTTTTATGCCCTTTTTCAACGAATCGAAATCGAGGTCTGTTAAAGAATACTTCCTCGACATCGTCCTGAGTAATATTGTGTTTTATTGCCGCTCAACGACCTGTTTAACCTGCGAGCGGTGTTGGGCAACAAGCCTTTATCAACACCTCACAACTTTATGTTTTCCCTTAAGGAACGGGGACGAAATAACTTCCCCAAGTAGGCGTATAGGTTTGAGATCGGGCAAAGGTGGCCTGAAGCGAATATATTTTCAAAACCCCGATTCTCTGTGAACAATTACATATTTTCTCAGTCACCAAACACCTTGACCGGTTTGTACGGATGGCTTCCTTCAATAACATCCACACCCGCTTTTGCCTTCACTTTTTTCATGATAGTATCTATGTAAGGACAGTTGTCGAGAAGACAGGTCCCTATATGAATTGCATCAATAGTCTCTCCAAGGGGAGCCATCCATGTTTTCAGCATAACCAGTCGAAGAACCGGTGAAGTTCCAGGGCACCCCCCACAGTGGACCAGACCTCTTAACTTGGCATCAGTACCCTTGTATCTCTCAAATTCTCCTTCCTTCTTATCAAAAGCCATTAAACAACGGTGACATCCGATACATGTTTCATCCTTGATGTTTTTACAACTTAAAATAGCGATGTTCATTAAACCTTCTCCTTTCTTGAATTTGCAAATTTATGTAAAATTGCCTGGGGCAGTTAAATTTTTTTCAATGCCACTTCAAGGTTCTCCCCGTTTTTAACGATCTCCGTGTAACCGCCATCACTTAACATGCCTGGGTTTGCAATAATGGTGCTGCCTATTTTATCCTTTCCGACTGCTTCATGAATATGCCCTGTAAGACAAAGCTGAGGCTGATATTTTTCTATAAATTTTCTAACAGCCGTACTTCCAACATGAATTCCCTCGCCAACAATATCCAGGGCGGTGTTATGTGGAGGAGTATGAGAGACCATAATTTTTATTGGAAGGTTCTTTATGCTCTCATATCCTTTATAAATAAATTCTTCTATTTGTTCTTCGCTGTATTCACTTGGGGTGTTGAATGGCGTAGAATTGGAACCTCCAACACCGAAAATTCCTACATCTTCGATAATAATGCCTTTGCTGTGAAGATTGATTCCGATTTCATCAAAGTAATTATTCACTTCTTCAAGGTCCATGTTGCCGAACTGAGCATAGATAGCGGGATTATAACGCGATATAAAGTCTATAATATTTCTGGCCTTTTTAATCCCGCCGTAGTTTGTTAAATCTCCGGTAATAACAACAAAGTCCGCATCTGAGATTCCATCTATTTTTTGTACATTTTCCGCATGATCATGAATATCACCAAATGAAATAAATTTCACAACAGCCTCCTCGTAACATCTCAATTGCCTTTTGTGTAATAGTTCGGCCACAAAGACACTAAGGCACCAAGATTATAATATAATTTTCTAACAAACTTCATAAACTCTTTCGAGCAAACCAGGTCCTGATATCTTATGTACAGTATATGCCGTATATACAATTTTTTCAGCAATAGATTCTTCTCTTTTTGATAAAGATTTAAAATTCATATCCCTTCTTCGTGCCTTTGTGCCTTTGTAGCTGAACTGTTACTTATTTTCTTAAGGATATCAGCAGATTTTTTTGAAAGAGTGCCTTTTGATTCTGCAATGCCTATTGTATGAAAACCAAGAGTATTATAAAGATCAAGCAATTCAGGTGATTTTTCCCCTATTGCCTTTATATGTCTCTCCACGGTTTTAATATCTCCTCTGGCTACAGGACCTGTCAGCGCTGCTGGAATTCCGGCCTTTTCTATATTCGAAAGCGTACCTTCAATTAAAGGTTTTAAGACCTTCCAGGTGTCACTGCCGGATATGCCTGCATGTTCAATAAGCCTGAAACCAAGAGAAAGAAGGGTTACAAGGTAGTTTGATGCAACCACGGCGGCAGCATGATAAAGGGTTTTATCTTCCGTGTTTATTGAAATACAATCTGCGCCAAGATCAACCGCAATTTTTACTGCTATATGTAAAGCTTGAGCATCACCTTCCACAGCAAATATGATTCCGTGAAAAGGGCTTCCATTCCCTTCATTCAGGGCAAAGCTCTGCATGGGATGCATTGACCCGATAAAAGCGCCACAGCTTTTTGCCGATGATAAAATCGTTGATGGAAGTGCTCCGCTGCAATGCAAGACCACGGAATCTCTTTTGAAGCCCTCATTAAATGCAATATTGCTGCATGTATCAGATATTTCGCTGTCCGGAGTTGTTAAAAAAACAATATCTGCTTTTTTTGTTATTTCCCAGGGTATGGTAGTGAAACGCCCGGCTCCTGTTAAGTCTGCAAGTCTTTTTGCGGATGAAAAGCTTTTACTTGCAAGGCCGGAAATTCCATAGCCGGCTTCTGATAAAAATTTAGCAAGAGCGGTTCCGACTCTTCCGCAACCAACTATTGCAATCACAGGTTTCATTATTTAATGCCCAACCTACATTTCTCATAAACAAGCAAATTCTCAATAAATACATAAACGAGCCTGCTGATAATAAAATATAAAAAAGCTGGCTATTTGAACATTTTAGTGAGCTTTAAGAAAAAACAGCGTATAAGAGATAATTCATACTTAAAACATATGATCTGCTGTTTAATCAATACGCATTAAAAGGGTTGGCTACTGTTTTTTCTTTAGGCTCACTTAGATGTGAGTTCCAGATATTTTATTATCAGTGGGCTCGTCATTTATCGCGTAATTCACCAGAATTTTTTGAGAAGTTGCATAAATAATTCATAGTCTCGTGGTATCCTCAACAATAAAAGGAAAACCTTTTATTCCTATGCTCATTTTTTTTATCCAGATTCTGGACATTGTAACGGTTTCACCTTCCATGCTTACAAGGCTGGGAAGTTCTTCTACATAGGAAATATCCTCAATTTTAAATTCATAGTAAAAAGCATCGGAACTGTATGGGTCAGGCACCAGAATAATCTTATCAGGATCATACTGATGCTTTTGAGGTGATCCAGAGTAAGAAATATGAGTTTTTTTAATGTTTATCAAATCCTTTGGCTTCTTGTAAGCTTGAATCTCAAATTTTTCGGCCTTCCGTGGAAAATTTTCTGACGACATGTTAGTTGTCTCCTTGCCTTTGCCTGGTTCCCATGCTCCAGCGTGGGAACCCACAAACCGTGAACCGTTACCCTTGAAGGGATACTATAAATTCCCCTATCTTCTCAGCAGACCTGCCGAAAAGTTCCTCTATCTCAACAGATTCAAAATAATTATCGTCCCAGGCAATGCTGTTTTCTTGAACAATATTCTTTATGTGCTCATACTTGCCGCCAAGCGCTTTTATCCTAACTGAAAGGGATACTTCTTTTTTAAATGTAATATTCAATAAAAGAAGATATTCTATCATATTCGGCATTTCAGGAGAATCAGAGATTATTGGAATAACAAGAATACTTCGGTTATCTTTACGACCTTTGCCGATATATACATTCCCATGTCGAACAATTATCCTTTTAGTACCCTTAAGTATGTTATCCTTTTCAACTCTTGATGGAATGGGTTTTAAAGAACCCTCTTTCTCTAAAACCTCTATTGTTGACTCATCTGTCGGTTCACCAAGGAGGTTAAGATTGCCTATTCTGTATAAAGTTAACCCCTCGATATGTGAAATAATTCTCTGAAGATTTTTAAGAACAACAATATTTCTGTTTATAAGCTGTGAAACACCTAAATTGTGTTTTGCTAACTCATCAAAAATGAGGCCCTCAAGTTTTTCACTTATACGACTTGTACCTACAGTAACTGTCTTGGCCTGGTGTTTTATTGCATCCACAGGACGAGACATATAATTAATAGATTCTCCAATAGATTTAAACAGAGTATTAAGCATGTTAAGTGCAGTACCTTTTTTGTCAAAGTCGATCTCAAAATCCGACACAGGCAGCCTTCCAGCCAGGTATTTAAAAAGAAGAGTCAAATCTGAAGCATTGGCAATAAAAGTCGGGACTTTTTTCCCAGATCTTTTTTCCCTGAACTGTTTGTAAAAATGTGCAATTTTTTCTCTGAATGTTTTTTCAAGTACAACTTCGTAAACATCAAGGCCACTCTCTATATAATCATCAATAGTATTCTGCAGTTCCTTACTAAATGCATATAAAAAACGCGATCCCTCATTAATGGCAAGGGCTGCATAGTATCCCCAGATATGCCCGACCAGAGTGTTCAGGATAGGTGCAAAATGCTGGTTTACAACCGGAACATGAAATACATCTTCTGCATAGGCATTAAATCCGCTCTCTCCCTCGTCAGCTATAACAACAGGCGTGGCCTTGTGTGCCTGAAAAATGGCTGTATCCTTAATGATGTCACCTATAACATTTCGTTTTGTGCCGGCAGCACACACAATTATAAGAGGCTCGGATGATAAATCTATATGTTTTTTGTCCTCTATGTAATCAGAGGAAATTGTCTTGTAGCAGAGTTCGCTCAGTTTGATACGTATTTCATCTGCAGAAGCTTTATTGGGACCACTGCCTACCGTTGCCCAGTAATTTTTTGTTGCGGCAAGCCTTTTGGCGGATTTTTCTATCTCTTTTTTCATAGATAGAACTTTTCTCATATGTGATGGAATTTCCCGCATCTGTCTTATTTCTTCTGTTATAAACTCATCATTCCGCAAACCCTTTAAGCTTGCAATTTTAAGGCCCAAGAGAGCTCCCGCTATAATCTGAGAATAGAATGCCTTTGTTGAAGCCACCGACATCTCAATATCCCGCCCGCTGCTTGTGTACATAACACCGTCAACCTTAAACGTAATGTCTGAATCCCTGCGGTTGACTATGGCGATGGTATGGGCTCCTCGCTCTTTAACCATATCCACGGTACGATTTGTATCCGTTGTTGTTCCGGACTGACTAATAGCAACAACAAGTGCATCTGCCATACTGTTCTTGTCATCATATTCATTAAGCTTAAATCCGCTGAGTTCTGATGCCTTAAATGAACGCGCAGAAAAACATGGCTCATCAATGTAGTAATTTAAAATATCTGAACATACTTGAGCAGCAACTCCGGCCGTACCCTGACCGACAAAATAAATTCTCCGTATTTTATTGTTTATAAACGCTTGTTGAATGGATATCGGAAAAACTTTTTCATCGAGCGTTAATACGTACCTCTGTTTCCCGTTTTCCTCGATTTTCCAGCGATTCTGAAGAGTCTTTTCCACTGAAACAGGGGATTCAGAAATTTCTTTCAGGAAATAATGCGGAAATTCCTGACGGTCTATATCTCTTGATGTTATCTGCGTACGTTTTATATCCTTTTCCCCAATTTCAACCTGGGTTCCGTCATAAAACATCGCTTTAATGTCCTGGAGGGCTCCACCGGATTCCTGGCTAAGCACAAAGATCTGTCCCTGAGTTTTGCCATCCTTTCCTTCAACAACCTTTTCTCCGTTCATCTTGAGATAGAACGGAGTCTGCTCGACAAAACCGTAAACTTCAGAGGTTGGCAGATAATGACCTTCAGATAGTCCTATAAAGATAGCCTGACCGCTGCCTTTCTGAGCAAGAAAAAGTTTGCCGGGGGCAAGGTCTGAATGCATAAATATGGCATGTGAACCTTCAAAATCATTGACTGCCAGACGGAATGCTTCTTCCAGATCATTCCCCTGTAATATATATTTTTCAATTTGCAGCGGGATTATTTTTGTATCGGTTGTAATGTCCTTATGTATAAGATTGCCTTTGTTTTCATATTCTTCGTTAAGCTCAATGTAATTGTCGATATCTCCGTTAAGACAGACATGAATTATTCCGCTTTTATCTGATATGTTTCCGGTCCCTTTATTATCAACCGGATGACAGTTCGGTTCAGTAATAGCCCCGATTGAAGCCCAGCGAGTATGGGCTTCAACAGTATGATATTTGTGCGGGCACGAGATAAGTGTTTGAAAAATCGGATCATTTCTTATCTGATTCCTCAAGAAGCTAACATTGTCTCCAAGGCTTCCTATCTCAGCGGCAATCTTATAGGTAATGGCAATGCAAACACATTTCTCTCCGCTTTCATCTTTTGTTTCATGGATATCTATGCCCATGTTGACAAGGACATCATGGTTTGACCGCACCCTGAACTGATCAAGAAGATCGATATTGTCTGATTTGCCCAGCTTTTCTTTAAATCTTTCAAACTCTGCTTTTTCAAGGATAAACATAAGAGATATGCCGGCTGAATCACGGCCTCTTACTTCAAGACGGTCTATACTGTTTAGAACTGCATTAATATTTTTTGCGATTTTTAAGGCAAAAGAAGTAATAGACTGAAAATCCCGGTTTAAAATCTCCCCGACTTTGACAATATTATCTAAGAATTCAAAAGTAATGCACCATGAAATATCCTTTAGGTCTTCAATTCTGCGAGACATTGTATCAACTATATCAGCATCAAGCCGTCCCATATTATCAGACAGCAATCTTGATTCCCTGTCTATGATGTTATTAAGATTGTCAGATAATTTTGAAAGTTTGTTTTGGATATCTTTTCCAGCAAAACATTCAGCAAAATAATCGTCTGCCTTTAAAGACTGCACAGAATGCAGAAATGAGTCTATAAATTTTTGGCCACCCAAATAATCAATCAAATAATCATTAATTAAAAATTTATTATTTTGAGCGCAGTCCAAATATCCTTTTTCACCGATCTTTACGGCCATATCATTCAGGGATGCCATATTTATATGATCGGCTTTTTTTTCTTTTCTCTTAAAAGAAACAAGCCCTGCAATACCGCAGCAAAGGATATTTTCACTGCAAGGGAAAAAAACAATGGAATTGTCCGGCAAACCTGCGGTGCTCCTTCCAAAATAGACATCAGATAAAAGATAAGGAAGGACAAAGCCGATTATTCCTTTAACAATGCTGCTGATTTTCTTTAAATATTTCATTAATATTTTCCTAATAACTCGATAGTATAGATGAGTAAAAAGTGCCTAAAGTGAGCTAAAGTGCCTAAAATGCCTAAAGTTAAGGAATTCTGCCATTTGATATAGGTCTCTTAAGCCATTAATACACAAGACTTCTGGTATAGTGTTATAAATTAGCACGCCGAAGGCGTACCCCGACTTTAGGCACTTTAATATACTTTAGCTTTTAGGCACTTATATTCGCACCGAAGGTGCGCTAATTTATCACTCACATCTGTTGATATAACTCCTTAATCCTATCTCTTGTCATTACCCTTTTCCACTCAGGTCCCAGAGCATTTTCCCATAAGGGCTCGAGTATCAGAGCTACATCCACCATTTTTTCCAGTTTTGAGTCTTCAATGCCGGCTGTAATATTCTGAGGGAGCTTAATATCCTGTTTTTTAAGCATCCTGCGGAATTCACGAACTCCTTCCGGATAAAATTCCTCCAGATAATCAAAAACTATGCAGTTGCCGATTCCATGGTGAATACCAAGAACAAATGAAAGACCGTATGAAAGTGCATGGCACACTCCGACTTGTGAATAAGCTATGCTCATACCTCCCAAATATGAGGCCATCATCAGTTTGTCTGCACTATCCTCGTCGCTGGCCAGAAAAACTTCTCTGCAAAGAGCAAGCGCCTTTTCACCATATGACTTGCTGAAAGCGTTAAGATAGGTTCCAGTTAAAGACTCCACACAATGTATATAACAATCCATGCCTGTATAAAAATGCTGATCTGCCGACACCCCGGCAGTTAACTCAGAATCAAGTACTATCTGATTAAATACGGTATAGTCTGAATTTATACCAAGTTTTTTCTCAGGACCAGTAAGTACAGTTGTACGGGAAACCTCGGCTCCAGTGCCTGAGATTGTAGGAATCCCAACATGATAGACAGCCGGATTTTTTATTAGATCCCAGCCCTGGTAATCAGCAGAAGAACCCGGATTAGTCAGCATAAGAGATACTGCCTTTGCAAGATCCAATGTGCTCCCGCCGCCTATGCCGATAATTCCATCAGGCAAGCGACTTGAAAAGTTTCTTGCCTTGTCTGCAAGTTCATCAACATAAACTGTTTTAGGTTCATCATCCACGTTGACTGATATAATATGATCCTTGCTTCCAAGGGGGATTCTTTTTATTAAACTGCTGGATTCAAAAACATCATCCACAAGAAAAACCATGAATGAATCGCTATCTCTGCGTTTTTCAGCAAGAATAGATTCAAGCTGGTTAAAACACCCCCTACCGAAAACTATGTAGGAAATCATTTTGAAATTTCTAAACATATATTACTCCTCGATCATGATCAGAAACCACTCAGGTGGATAGTCCGAAGCTACCTGATATCCTCTTTAACCTTCAGCCTTCAACCTATTTTTTTTATAACATCAACTATCTTCTCTATCCGTTGCGTCAGCTCTTCCTCGGTCCATGACAGCTTTATCAGCATTGATATCGTCCTGCCCATTATATCGTCGGATTGAGGAAGATTTACCTTTCCATAATCAGGACAGTAATCAAGCAGCTTGACAGGCAGCATTGCTGAAGATTTAAGCTTTTTAAGATGATCCCAGTTGCGTACATAATGCCAGTTGTTGTCATACCAGTAAAAACATGAATCAACGCCGGCCTTGCATAGATCTGCCGCCACCTTTCCGGCCTTTGATTCATCAGGCATTAAGAAAGAAAGAAATGTTGCGGAATCTCCTTTTTCATCTGGAATTTTTCTGAAAGCTATTTTTGCCGATTTTAAATCCGGCTGAGAAAGTGCGTCCTTTAGGACTTTTTTGTTTGCACGCTGCTTCTCCAGCATAAAATCAAGTTTTCTCAACTGAGCCAGCCCTACTGCCGCATTAAGCTCACTGATACGAAAATTTGTTCCAAGAACAGGATGCCCCTCAAGTCCCCTGTCATTGCCTGTATGATCATGCCCATGGTCGGCAAAGTAATCTGCTGTAGTATAAAGTTCTTTATCATCAGTAATAACAGCGCCTCCCTCGCCGCATGTAATTGTTTTGACAGGATCAAAAGAAAAACAACCCATTTGACCAAATGTGCCCAAAGCCTTTCCATTCAAAGTCGCACCTATAGCCTGGCAGGCATCCTCTATAAGAATAAGTCCTTTTTTATCACAAAAATCCTTGATTTTATCAATACGGGCCATAGCACCGCACATATGAACAGGCAATACAGCCTTTGTACGTGGAGTAATAACTTTTTCAATGGCGTCAGGGTCGAGGCATAAAGTCTCATCTATTTCAGAAAATACAGGAACGGCACCTGCTGTCAGTACCGCTTCAATCGTTGCTATAAATGTAAAAGGCGGAATAATGACTTCATCTCCTGCGCCGACACCGCATGAGGCCAGGGCTATACTCAGGGCGGCAGTACCGCTGGAACATAAATGACAGTATTTTGCCCCAATACGTTCCGACAGTTCAGCCTCAAACGTCCTGGCCTTCCAGTGTCCTTTTCTTGCCTGATCAAAACCATAACGGAAAAGCACACCTGTATCGAGGACATCTCCAACTTCTTTACGCTCCTCATCACCAAATATTTCAAAACCCGGCATAACAAATCTCCTTAGTATATTTTTTAACCGCTCGCTTTCTCAAGATCTGTCTCATTTTTTGCAAAATAATCGCGAAAATATCGTTTTATTGCCATGCGGGCATATTGACTTGCCCTTATTCCTATATATTTTTCATGAGTCACAACAACAGATACGACAAGCTTTCCGGATCCTTCCTTTTCCTCAGCAAAACCCACAAACCAGTCGTATCTGCCATCGTGTTTTTTAGTGCCCATAGAACCCGTTTTGCCGCCTATGTTCAGCTTTGAAAGAACACGATCTGTTCGGTAACCTCTAAACAGTTTACTGCAAGTGCCTGAACGTACCGAAGCCCTCATGAGGTGGTTAACCATCTCTGATGATTCGGACGTTATCGCCTGGTTCATAGTAACCAGATGGCTGCGATAAATGGTATGACCCTCGCCATCAATTATTTGATCAACAATCGTGGGTTCTACCATCCTGCCCTGATTAAGAATTGCCGAGCTTATAACGGCTCCGTGAATAGGTGACATTGTGGTTTCATGGTTGAAACCACAGGCAACTTCAGCCCATTGATAAGGATCATCAGATAAAGAAATAAAACTCGGAGAAAGTGGAATCTCAAAATTAATTTTTCGGTTAAAGCCAAATGCTAATGCATATTCTTCAAGATTATTTTTACCAAGGTGGTGCTCTCCAATTTTTCCGAATACAGGATTGACTGATTGAGCAAATGAGGCCTTTAATGTTATCCTGTTGGTGTATTTGTTTGTCTTATTTTTCAACTGGGATTTATATAAAGTGTATTTCCCGCCGTTGTATGAAAATTTGGAGTTTAAATTAAAACCGCATTTTTCAATGGCTGCCGCTGCTGTAACAATTTTAAAAATACTCGCGGCAGGGAATGCGCTGTCTATACATGGATTGTTTGACGGATCTGTTTTATCAAAACTAACCATTGACAAAATCCTGCCCGTAGAAGGATCCATAGCAACAATTCCAACATATCGAGATGTGGACTTATCAATTTTTTTTTGTAAATAATTTTGCAAAGAAGGATCAAGGCTGGTGCTAACTATTAATTTATGGCCGTCTACAACCAAATCAAAACTCTTGTCCTTAAGGTTGACAAAGACCTGATTATTCAGCATAGCCCGCACATCATTTTTGTCAATCAGCTTTCTGCTTGAAATCTGCTCTTTAGATGCACGATTATAATCTTTTTGTGAGTAATTAAATGCGGTTTCGCCAAGATTGCCGGATATTAAATAAAAACTAATCAGCGTTATTATAAGGAAAAAAAAATATTTAATAAATCTTTTGCTTAATGTATTTATTAAGACAGATCTTTTCAGCTTTGCCTGATAGTCTCTCCAGTCAGGCTTCTTAAGGATTTTATGCTCGGATTTAAATCTGTTTTGTTTCATTATTAATTATTGCTATAAATAACGAATAACCAGGTTGTCAGGTCAGAGATGTCCCTGACTTAATTTTCTTATCAACAGTTCCGAGAGCGCAGATATTATCATCAAAGCCTGCCAGCAACATACCGTTTGACAATATCCCCATAATTTTGGCTGGTTTTAAATTAGCGACAACAATTACCTGTTTGCCGATAATGTCATCTGGATTATAGCCTTCTGAAATCCCAGCCACAATTGTTAGCTTTTTCCCTAACTCGACCTCTATTTTAAGAAGCTTTTTTGCCCTTGGAATTACTTCAGCGTGAACCACGGTAGCTATCCTTAGATCAACCTTATTAAATTCTTCCATAGATATCTCTGGTTTAAGGTCGGGCAATATTTTTTCTGAAGAGTTCTCACCGGAATAAAGCTCATTTTTTTTTAAGTCAACTCTTGGGAAAAGAGTAACTGATTTGGGAAGCTTGGTGCCTGATTTCATAGTTCCCCATTTTTTGAGAATTTCTAATCTGTAATAACTCTCATCAGGATTCATTCCAAGATGCTTCTGCATGTTTGCAGAAGTGTCCGGCATTACCGGATAGATAAGACCGGATATGACTCTGAGTCCTTCAAGAAGATTGTAAATTACAGCTTCAAGCTGTTTTCTGCTGGATTTTTTTTTCGCAAGTTCCCATGGAGCTGTGACATCAACATATTTGTTCATCCGGCTTATAAATTCCCAAACAGCTATGAGAGCCTTATGAAATTCAAACTTTTCCATGGCGCTCTCGAATTTATCAATAGCCTTAGTTGCATCTGATCTAAGGCCAAACTGTAACTCCTGCTCTAAAACAGGATCAACTTCAGGAATTTCCCCTGAGAAATATTTATGAGCCATTGCAAGAACTCTGCTAAACAGATTCCCCAGGTCATTTGCCAGATCAGAATTAATGCGCTGCACCATAGACTCTTCAGAAAAACTGGAATCAAGACCAAATACCATATCCCGCATGATAAAAAACCTGAACGCATCCAGTCCGTATTTATTTTTTATTTGAAGAGGTTCTATCACATTGCCGAGGCTTTTAGACATCTTGCTCTGATCAACATTCCAGTATCCATGAACATTCAGACGCCTATAAACCGGAATGCCTGCCGCCTTCAGCATAATAGGCCAGTAAATAGCATGGGGCTTAAGGATATCTTTGGCAACAATGTGATTAACATGCGGCCAGAATTTTTTAAAAAGTTCTCCATCCGGGTATCCTACGGCAGAGATATAATTTATTAAAGCATCGAACCAGACATATGTAACATAGTTATCATCAAATGGAAGACTGATACCCCATTTAAGGCGTGTTTTGGGCCGAGATATGCACAGGTCTTCAAGCGGTTCGCTTAAAAAAGACAAAACTTCATTTCTGTATCGCTCCGGGTATATGAAATCAGGATTATTATTAATATGGTCTATAAGCCAGTCCTGATATTTGCTCATCTTAAAAAAATAATTGGATTCCTTGATAACTTCAGGTTTTGTTTTATGATCAGGACATTTGCCGTCAACAAGCTCACGCTCAGTGTAAAACCTTTCACAGCCAAAACAGTAAAGTCCTTCATATTCACTAAAATATATTTCACCCGAATCATATATCTTTTGCAGTATATACTTCACTACTGCAACATGATCCGGGTCTGTGGTACGTATAAAATGATTGTATCTGATTTCGAGTTCCGGACAAAGATCTTTAAAAAGGCCGCTTATTTTATCTACGTATGCCCTGGGGCTAAGATTCTCATTC
>Ga0255370_1128_pt1 | contig 17669 bp, 12 predicted proteins | sample ANMaggSeSYBR01F4_FD_182096 | JGI IMG/M metagenome (GOLD analysis project Ga0255370, IMG submission 182096) | Sediment cell enrichment communities from methane seep in Santa Monica Basin, California, United Staets - ANME aggregate JGI... | ecosystem: Environmental > Aquatic > Marine > Cold seeps >...
TGTGTCGGCATAACGTTTGACTTTCAAAGTTGTAGAGACTGTCCAACAATTTAAAAATCCAGAACGAGAAGTACATTATTTTGCAGCTTGAAATCATCTTGGATAATATTAAAAAGGAGATCAATGATTGTACATATCTTGATTTTTTTTACAACTGCCTTCTGATATAACATTTAAGCAAAAGATTTTTAACAGAACAAATCAGACGGCAACAAGGGACCCCTGGGCAGACCCGACTTTTGCTCAAAAGACCCGGAGCTCGTCAAACACCTGCAAAAGATACTGGTAACACGGGGTTACGACCCGGGCACCTACGGCCTGGATAAAGACGGCGTGGACGGGTCCTTCGGCAAGCTCACAGAAACGGCAGTAAATGATTTCCATGAAAAAAAACCGGGGCCGAGAGGTACCGATTAGTCATTTGGGAATTTAGTAATTTGTTTTGTTTTCAACTATAGTCAGATTATGATGGAATTGTGTATTGGAATTTTTTTAAAGTGGTTGAATTAGCCGGTAGTCTGCTTTTATTTCAGTCACCCCTTCACAACCTTTATGAACAAAGCATTATCATAATTAAAGATATGAAACGGGAATTACTAATCATCATTACTCTCTCATTGATCATCAGCGGTTGTGTAGATCAGGAACCTACTCCTGCTGATAGTACACAAATGGGACTAATTGAGACCGAACTGATCGATCTATCTGATATCACAGGAGAAAATACCGAATTTATTAAATATTATTCATTACAGCCACTGAAAATTAATGTGCAGGTTCCTCAATACCAATTACCGCTACCAGTAGATCAGATATCAAACTATGATGCGTTCTCTGAGAGTATCCCTCTTAGCAGCGAGGCTCTGGACCTGCTGGAAAAGAACGGATTTGTTGTGATAAAAAATCCATTTGATCCAGTAGAAGATGACATTATCCAGCCATATGATACATTGAAGGATGAAGAAGTACCGGTCTTTATAACAACAGATTCGCTGCTGCATCTTTATCATATCCAGTTCGATGAAACGCTGCGCTTAATCGAGGAGAGGGAGTTCTATGATACCATCTGGAAGATCAGTGAAGAACTGTTGGATGAATCAGTTAAGACCTATCAAAACAGTGATGCGGATGTAAAAGAAGCAGCAAGAAGAAATGTTGCATATTTTTCAGTCGGTCTGAGTCTACTTAAACCGGTTCCTGAACAGCTCTGCCCAAACCAGAACGAATGGGAATGCACAGATGCTTATTTTAGCAAAGATGATCTTGAGAAGTATAGTTTTGAGGTCCCGTCATATGTAATAGATGATGTTGAAAAAGAACTTCAACTAATAGATGAGCATTCGGGATTTGTGGTATCACCAATTTTTATTTATTTTGAAGATTATTCCCAGTATGTTCCGAGAGGGCACTATACAAGATCAGAAAAACTAAAGAACTATTTTAAAGCGTTCATGTGGTATGGAAGAATGAGCATGCTGCTTAAAGGCTCTGATGCAATAGCACCGGGTACAACCGATCCGTCAGATAAAGAAGGTTTTATCTCAGTAGAGGATGCCAGAATTCAGACGACAAGTGCATGCCTGATAGCATCCGAATTCGGTGAAGATCAATCACTTTTGGATAAATGGGACAGGATATATTCAGTAACCGCCTTTTATGTGGGATTATCTGATGATCTTGGACCTTATGAGTACATTGATGCATTAAATTCGGTTTTTGGAGAGGCATTTGAACCGGCTGATCTAAATGAAGAGAATATAGGAAAAATAAAAGCCCAACTGGCAGAGTACAGCTCACCTAAGATCTACGGCGGGACAGGAGCATGTAAAATTCCACCTCCTTTTACACCAGAGCAGGCAGACCAGTGCCTGAACAACACCAAGGGATTCAGGCTGATGGGGCAGAGATTCATCCCTGACTCATACATGTTCACAAATCTTGTAGGTACATATACAGATACTTATCAGGGCAACCAGGAGCCGTTCACCCTTGTTATCAGTGGTGCCGGAAGACCGATAAGAGGATTTCCCAGGGGTCTTGATGTCATGGCATTGCTCGGATCAGATCGATCGATAGAACTGCTGGACGAGATGGATGATTCCAATTATCGATACTATGGGAGCCAGTTCGGGCAACTGAAAGATGAATTTGATTCATTCGATGCTGCCCAGTGGAATAAGAACCTGTACTGGTCGTGGTTATTCACGCTCAAACCCCTGCTGGATGATCATGGTGAAGGGTATCCAACATTTATGCAAACAGATGCATGGAAGGATAAGGAACTTACCACCTCACTGGCTTCATGGACCGAACTGAGACATGATACGATCCTTTATGCCAAACAGAGCTATACTATGGCAGAGACAGGCTATATTCCACCCACTGAAGAAAAACCTGTTGTGGGTTATGTTGAACCTGTTCCTGAATTTTATAACAGACTGCTGGCACTGACACTGATGACAAATAAAGGCTTAAGCGATATGGATGTACTGGATGAATCAGCTAAATACAGACTAGATAATCTTGAAGTGATACTTGGGAGACTTGTTGAGATATCATCAAATGAGCTCGAAAATAAAGAGTTAAGTGAAGATGATTATGAATTTATAAAGAATTTCGGTGATAGTCTGAGTGATGTCATCACTGATGTTGATGATAAGGCAAAAAAGACCACTATCATTGCTGATGTGCATACTGACGGCAATACATGGCATGTTCTGGAAGAGGGTGTGGGATATGTGGACCTGATCGTTGTAGCATACCAACTCCCTGATGGAAGGATATTGATGGGTTCGGGTCCGGTTATGAGCTATTATGAGTTCAAGCAGCCTATGGACGATCGGCTTACCGATGAAGCCTGGAGAGAGATGCTGGATGCGGGTCCGCCACAAAGACCGGAATGGATGTCATATTTTATTGAGGTCTGAGATTCATGAAATCCGCACTGGAAGGTGCGGAGCATCCCGGCGCAGGGGCATGAGGGGTTCTATCGTTTTTTGTTTTTTTTTGCTCTTATCAGCAAAAATAGGCACGAAGATAATGAGAGTGTCAACTGTCAGTATTTGCAATCCCTAATAACGTGTGGGATATAAAATGCCAAAACGGGGGATTGAATGTGCCAAGATTTTTGTTTCGGTTTCAAACATTGCGGCTTTACTTACGGGATTGACGGCTTATAAAGTGGGAAGACACGACTTAATCAGGGCACCAAGTGCTTTCGGAAGTTTGTCAATCTAAGGGCTTATAGGCAAATTTTAAGGATAAGAAGAGTTCAGAGGCGTGATTTGAGGTTTTAAAGACGTTATGTGGATTTTAAACTTTTTTCAGTGACAAACTAACTATTTTAAATTAGATATTCAACCATTATTCTCTCGTTATTTTTGCCTGTCTTAATATTCTTGATAATAAATCCACACTAATTACAGCCTTATGAGGATTTGGAATTGTTAAAACCAGATCATTTTTTGCCATAAACGGGTGTTTCCCACCAGAGTAAGGACCTTCGAAACCCAGTTTATTAAGGCGTTTGACTAAAACTTTCCAACTCACTGGAGTAAGTTTAGGTAACTGCCAGTTCTCCCATGGTTTCGATATTGAAATTTCCAATGGGAGGAATCAACAACCCCTTCCTTAAACTGATTATTATCCATTCATCGATCACTTCTTCAAGATTCTTCCTGCATTCTTCTAGAGTCTTTCCGCTAGCCCATACACCTTGAAGTTCTGGCACTTCGCCATAATACGGTTCTTCGTCATCTATTATTTCATATTTAGCATGTTCAAGTGTAGCCTTAATATATTGGATCAACATGTCGAATACCTCTTCCTCTTTTATTATAATCTTGTATTATGATCTTTTATATTATCTTTTTTGCGCACGATTTTATAAATATTGGAAAAAGTATAGGATTTATTGTCCTTTCCGAGCATGAAATAAGTATCGTCTGGAGTCAACTATACCCCGTAATTAATTCCCGGGCCTGTAAATAATACTCAGTACCCTCAGTAGCTGACATTTTTGCTGTTATGTGTATACCGCTGTTGATTATGAATACGAAGAACCAATGCAGCGCTTCTATGCTGATAAGACTTGTTGATACCACATCTGCTTCTGGTTTTCAATTACTTGATGACATGACCAAACTGTTTGGTGACGCTGTAACACCAAAAAGTGTTAGCTACTGAAAGAACCCTACTAAAATAAAATAGATCACGAAAAAAAAGTTGGAGGGTTATTTCCCTCCTATGTTATTACTAAACTTTACTTCTAGGGGGTCGGTATCGCTGCGATTGCTGCGTCTGCTTGTATTATGCCCGCTCCAGTAGCATCTGCGGCCCAGCGGAACGGATAGATTCCTACATTTGGCCATTGGACATAGTTGAAGGCAAATGGATATCCAAGCATTGCCGTAGGCAGGGGTGTTGCGGTTCCTTTGAGAATAGCTTCGACTTGTGCCTGCGTCAAGGTTGGGTTTTTATCTAGCATCAGGGCTGCGACTCCAGATACGTGTGGCGTTGCATGACTTGTGCCGCCTCTATAACAGTAGTTTGATGTTGTTGCTTTTGGATTCCGAGGACTACCTTGAGCCCACCAGGGAATATGCCGATATCCGGAAGTGTTACCTGGATATGGATATGGACCGAGAATCCAGCTTCCGGGAGCTACAGCGTCCAATTCTACATCTTCGTCTGGGAAAGCAGGATTGACATACTCTTTGCTACTGAAAAAGGAGATGTATGATATTTCGTCTTCCATGTCTTCAGCAACGTCTTGGTACCACCATGCATGCGGTATTTGTGGACATGGTTCCAATTCTTGCGGCCATGGTTCCCATTCGCCAGTTCCAGGATATTTGGGATATATCTTCACTGGAGTTCCAAGTTCGTCTACTCCCATGCCCCAGCCGCTTGAACCGACACATATAACTTCTGGATATGCACCAGGCCAGTATAAGAACCCATTGTGTCCGGCAGCTGCCACAACAATTACTCCGTTCCCTATTGCGTGATTAATTGCATCCCTTATTGGTTTACTTGGTTCAGGGTCACCTAAACTCATGCTTATGACGATCTTGATTCCTTCGCTTTCTGCTAGGTCAGCGATGTAGTTGATGCCCGCAGCAACCATTAGATCAGTTCCGTATACCATTCCGTCTAAGCCTTCATACGTGTTTAGAACCTTCACAGGAATTATCTTTGCCTTAGGAGCAACTCCTCTGACATGTTCTCCGTAGTAACTGTAACCTATTATCGTGCTGGTTATGTGGGTGCCATGACCAAGTTTTCCAAGGAACGTTGTTCGATGCACAGTGCCACTGTATATAAGTTCGTCTGTTTTTTTGTCTTTGCGGACGTTTTCACAGAATCCTATGCCGTACTTTGTAGCAATCCTCTCCTCTGGGAAGTAATTATTCCAATTTGCAACGAGTCCGGTGTCTAGCACTGCAACGTAAATGCCTTCTCCGTCATACTCTGTTTTCTCAACATCAATTATGTCAAGGTCCCAAGCCAATTTACCATCACTGAAGTCCAGGGGGAAATCTGCGAAGTTTGGTGTTTTGGCGGTGTAATCGTCTGGTAAATATATTTCATTGGGGTAACTCAACAACACTCGATCTGACGTTGGAGTTGTCGATTTCGCTGCAGCGGAGCCTATTGCTATGCTCACGATTACCAAAAATGGAGATCGTTTAAAATCCTTTGATTTAGATTTTTCCATCAAATATAACCTATTTTACTTAGAATAGCTTTATCAATGGTTTTAATAAATTTATAAATCTTATTTCCAAATCCCAATACATTTAACCAATCATCATCTCCATGATCCAAACCAGCTCGGCTATATGGGCTTGAATTTATATATGTTCCCTCTTTGATTTCGTAAAAGTTTCTAAAAAGTGTTTGGCAACTGCAATAATTATTTGCACCTTCTATAGACTTGAACCGTCGATTGTTGTTATAATTCGCTTCCATTGTTGAATACCAACTTTCTAATTTGTTGTTAGTTTTAGGTATTCGAACATCATCCATGAAATGAGTTAGATTGGGAAAATATGCCTTAGTTTTCATTAATAGTTCATCGATTGCTTCATCTTTACCCAATTCACGTTCCATCAGGGAATATAGCTTTTTTTCAGCAATTATTCTGCTTTTTGAAGAAAATATGTAATGTATCTCACCCTTTAGCTTTTGATATTCTTTTGGAAGTTCTTTCTTTTTGCTATAATTTAGGCCAGCTGCTATTCGAATGTCATCATCTACAATATCATTAAAATGACCGACACACAACTGAAGCTGTGCATCTGGAAAATTATTTTTTACAATATCTGGATACTTCGGGTCACAATCCGTAACGATTGCAAGTATAGGCTTATCTTCTAAGGCATCGATAAGAAATGACCCAATGGTTTTACTTTTTTTATTTTCCTTAACGTCTTCTTTGATAGCATAACCATAAATAGCATCAAGGACTGTCATTTTAACTACATTCTTAACGGTTTTACGTAATATTTTTTCGTCATAACATACAATTCCGCTAAATTTAATGCCGCTATCAGTCAGTTCATTGGTTTTTTCGTTAGATTTTATTCCAGTAGATTGTATCAAGTACCAGAGACGGGAAATATATATTTCAAGGCCAAAGGTGTTTTTCAACCTTCTTTTTGCTTTTCTAAGGGATAATCCATCTTCGATTGTCAGTTCAAGTAGATAACGCTGTCCATCTTTCGTTATTCTGCCATAAGGTATTTTAAGATAATTCAAGCTTGGCAAAAAAACTGTTCGGCACTCAGAACAAATGTGCATTTGACGGATAATTTTAGCCTTATCTCCAGTGATGGTTTCCAATATGTTACTGGTCCAACCGTTTTCAGTTATATATTCAGTTCCATGTATTGGACATGCTGGATTCAGTAGTGCTAACCTACCTTTTGCATTGATTTGACAATCACTATCAATCTCCAGAGTTGTTGATTTTTTGTTTTGGTCTGGGTTATTGACCAGTATAGTGTTTTCTACAATATCACTGATTGTTGGTATTTTCCCATCAACAAAATTGCTAAATACTGACTGAGCAGCTTTCACTTTTGTGTTTAAACTATAGATGATATTTATCATAATTAGTATGTATTTATCACTATAATATATAAATGTTTTAATTGAAATAAAATGAAATAGAAGGTATTTAAAATATTCAGGGAAAATAAGGGCATATATTACGAAATATATGGATGTTAAATGTCATTTTCAGAAAAAGGTAGAATTACTATGGTTATTACTAAATCAAATACTCATTTAGAATTATAAAAGATATAAATAAAAATATTGTACCAAACCGATTAAGTCCACATCTTATATTAAATTATTCTGTGTGATCCTGTTTTGATGAAGTTGAAAATCAAAGACTTTAGAACGATCTCCAAAAATGCCATAACAATTACATATTTTCTTTTCATTTTATCAATACTCCCTTTATGAGTCACCTATACCCCGGAATTAACTCCCAGGCATGTAAATAGTGCTCTAGATACTGATTTTGCATCTTGTCCGCATTTACCACTATACTCCATACCACCAGCAACAACTACATTCTATAAAAATTAATCTCTTTTCACTTAAAAATCTATGATTGTGCAAAAGCAATCATCTTATTTGATGATTTTTATAATATTTTTGCGGCATATTTTTATAATATTAGTAAATAAAAAATCACCGATTGTAACAAGTCGAGACCGTTATACTACTCCGTAAGTATAATTTGTAACTCTATATGACTGCCACAGAGCTCACAGAGAGCACAGAGAGACGAGTTTGTGGCAGAAAAAGCACCTCTGTGCTCTCTGTGCTCTCTGTGGCAGAAAGTTACAAAAAACAGATACGGTTTAGTATACAATATATGTTGGTGAATATTATAAAACCGCAGATGGACGCAGATTTTCAGGTAGCATATCCGCGTTCGTATATACACTATTCTTGCAACCTCAATCATCGGTTTTAATCTGCTATGCGTAGCCCAAAAATACCACTTTTTATGATAATCTTCAGCAAGAAGGTGTTCATTGATACTCTAGAATTCCTGAAGACTTAGCTTCAGGTTGTAAGCCCTGACAGTCTTCAAATTCATGTCTTTGAGGCTACCTAATGTCTCTTTTTGCATTTCGGTTAAGTTATCCGGATTTTTTAGCCAGATATATCTGGTTTTTTTGAGACTTTGGTTTACCACCACTTCTTCTAGTGTCGAGTCAACCATACAATATTGCAACATATATGATCTTACACGGTTATATTTTCCAGTAATTTTCAAGACGCTGATTAACGCAGATTAACGCTGATTAAGTATCCACTTCAAATTAGAGGGTAACTGGCACCATTTTAAATCGAAAAGCAACACTACAAGTAGATTGGTAATAATTCCAAGACTAATATAATTGTCCACATTTAACCCGCATCGATATTAATTTCTACTATTTTTTTCGCTTCAATCAATTCTGAAAGAGAAGGCATACAAAAACTCTTGCTAACTCTATCATAAATATATTCATAGGAACTGACGCCTAATTTTTTTGCCGTTTGCACAATTGTCATAAATGTGTCATTAGCTTTGGTGCCATCTTTTGTCATGGTATGCAAACTTACATCCCGTTTACGAACTTGCACCCGTGCTCCCAGTTCGGCATCATTATTATGTAAAGGCAGTTCTGGATATTTTAATACCAGCAAAAGTTGTGTCTTATTAGCTTTTGTTTTTGCAATCCGCTCATCTAAAGCTCGATATTTCGTTTTAGTCGAAAATAATTTATCAAATTCTGCTGATAATATTTTAGCCATCTGTGAACTTGGATTTTTTTTATATTCTAAAAGTTTCCCGTAATAATTCCAATATCGATCTAAAAACTTCTCAAGTTTTTCTTTATGCAATGGCACTATAGGGTGCAACTTCTTGTAGTTTCTCCCATCATGAACCCAACAAAGTGCTTGCCATTTAGTTATCAGTTTGAACTGTCGAGCATCATCACTTAAAAGAATTTGGATGACAGGATAATTAGTTTGTTGTTGGTAGGCTGCAATAGCACCCGCTTCCATAATTCTTTTCCGTAAATTTTTACCTTTACCAGGATCAGGGAATATCTTTTCTAAAAGTTGCTCCATTTGCTCATTATCCAATATTTGACCAAAAACCATATCTCGAATTTGGGCAATCATATTCTTAGTAAGTCTAAAATTCTCCAGTAATGTAAATGCATCTTCATTGAAATTATAATTTTTTATTTCACTACCTTGAAGTATTTTTAAAATACTTAAACGGTCTTTATGTGGGATAGTAAAATAAGCAGTGTAGAATGGATTGCATAGAATTTGGACAAAATGGTTTTGCCCATTAACTCTTCCACAAGTATCATCGATTTGTTGATATTTAGTAGATGAAATCCCTGCTAATACAATATCAGCCTTTTCCTGTTCAAAGATTTCATTGTTTTTGGTAAGAATGCGAGAAATTGTAGCAGGTGAAATATGAATTCCAAAATTTCCAAGAAATTCATGTATCTTTGATTCAGACATGTTGGAAACATGTTTCATTGTGTATACCAATGATTTTATTTCAGGGCTAAATTCACCTTCAACCCCTATCGGTAATTTTCCAATATAGGTCTTGTTTTGGGAAGGTGAGTAATAAACCTCTTTTTGATATTCAACATTGTCGGTTTTAATTAAAATTCCTTGAACAACTACACGTTGATAACCTTTGAACTCCAGATCATCAGGCAAGTCGGTCTGATTTACTTCACATATTTCAGTACGATCGATTTTTATTTTATGTTTTTTTGCTTTAGATCTTTTTTGCTTAGGTGGCTCTTGTTTTTTTCGTTCATTTTCGGAAGAGATATCTCCTTTTTGTTTCTTCTTAGAGGATAAAATATCCGGCTTACCTTGTTCTCCTTTTAATAAATTGATCTCATCTCGTAGCTTTTGGTTTTCAGTTTTTAACTTTTCGTTTTCTTTATATAATTCTTCAATCAACTGAAATAGGAGATTAACAGCTTTAGATGTATGTTCATCTGAAATTTCATCTGGATGAATATTTAGCGATTCTAATTGTTGTTCAATTGATTTTGGTTTCATAACAATATCTATTATTTAATTCAATTTATTTTCAAGATATGTATAATAAAATCACAATTAGATTAGTTTTTCTATTTATATCAAATTATTAATTAATTTATTTCTATTAATTGCCAAGTAATCATAAACAACGATGTTATTAATTAGCATCTAAAAAAATTATTTACCATTAGATTTGAAGTGGATACATGAAAACTGTGAATTCTGGTGTGATACTGGAGAACATGGGTTTTAATAGTAATTTTCTATATTAGGGTATACCTTACAAAGAATATAAAGTATAAGGATTGGAAATTTAATAAAGAAGATTTTGCTTTAAATAAAAGAGAATTTATTGTATTTTTTATAGGAATTATTATTTTTATTATTCTGTTTTTAACATTTGTTTGTGTTGTATTATATGCTCCACTTCATGGACATGTTGAGGTAGATATGAATAGTATTCATTACAAGAATGATACACATATTCCCGTTTTAATTCAGATAACAGGTCCTAATACGGGTTTGTATACAATTTTATATCAAAAGTTATCTGATAATATGTCTAGTATATCTCATATCGGTCCAATAGAACCAATTTTTTTAGATTGGGAAAGCGATTTAGAAAAACACAACATAGAATCCAATGATATATTGCTAGGTGATTATCTAGGTAATGGAAAATACATTGTTTTTATCAACACCACAAATCTGACAGAGGGATATTATGAACTGTTGTGCTTACGTATTAGTTTTTATGAAGAAAGTGAAAAAAAAGGTTTCTACCTGTTAAATAGGAGTTAACAATCACATATCAGATGATTTAACAGCAGCACAACTTAAGAATCGACCTCCTCTGGATGCCAAAAAATTTATTCGGGGGTGGCATGGTTGGGGCTAATACAATAAGCATTAGCTCCAAGTCGATATACACAAATGATGCAACCCTAAATCCGTATCTGAAATATAACACAAAACTTTTTTAAGTTCCACACTAATTAAGACATATCAGAACACAATAGACAAGTCGATATTATGTATGCAGATGACCTGACCTCAAAAGAGATAAATATAGTACCCTTCACAGGATATTATAAAAACGAAAATGAATTCATCAAAGACGCAGTAAACACCCTTTTATCTGCCAGGAAAGACCTAAGAATTGCCATTGCCTGTGAATTATATAAACGGGAAGAGATTTCAATTGGCAAAGCCTGCGAGATTGCCTCCCTGACTATTGAAGAGATGAAAGAGATACTTCATAAGAAAAGCATATCCAGGCATGAAGATGCATCTGTTGACGAATTAGGTCGCATGGCAGAGAGGGCGGTTGAACTTGCAGGCAGATAGGGTTGAAATAGTAATTGATACGGACTTTTTAAGTTCGTTCTTAAAAATTGACAAATTGGAATTAGTACGGGATTTTTTCAATGTGGAATCTGTATCAATACCACTGGCTGTTTTCAATGAAATTGGAAAGACTAAATTAGTGGATAGTGTTTTAAACACCGGATGGATAAAGATTCGCTCGGTTCACTCTTCTGATTTCAGCAATTTTAATGACAGTGAACTTGATAATCTTGGCGCCGGAGAAAAAGAATGCATGGCCATTTGTAAAGCATCTTCCAAACACCTTATGCTTACTAATGACAAAAAAGCAAGGCTAGTTGCCGGGAAAAATGGGATTGCGGTATTGAACATTTCAGCATTTTTGCTTGCCTGTAAAAGCTCAAATTTTCTGGATAAAAATCAGATCGCTGGAATTATTGCTGATTTAAAACAAAAGGACTATTTTGTTTTCAGTAAAGACGAACTTGAAAAAATCTATTAAGAAATACCAGGGCCTGAAAAGGAAAAAATAGCAAACCATGAGATAAGCTATTAGCACGAGTATCAACCTTCAAACATCCTGCTTCCGGCCCGTTGAACCATTATTCAATATTCAACTATAACAAAATACATAAATATGTTATAGTTCACTATAACATATCATGGATCACCTGGAAGAAGTCATCACAGAATTCCACAAATACCCCATCCCAAAACTATTCAAAAGAGAACTATCCATCCCAGCCGACACCGACAAAGTAATAACACTCATCGGCCTGAGACGCACCGGAAAAACATACTACCTGTTCCAGGTAATCCGGCAATTGCTGGACGAAGGCCTGGACAAAAAACGAATATTTTACATAAACTTTGAAGATGAAAGGCTCAGCGAACTGACAACAAGCGACCTCTCAACCATCATCGAGCTGTACTACAAGATAAATCCCGGGGCTGACATCCTTTATCTCTTCCTTGATGAAATCCAGGAAATCGATGGCTGGGAGAAGTTTATCAGAAGGCTCACCGAAAAGAAAAATTTCAGAATATTCCTGACAGGCTCATCCTCAAAAATGCTATCCCAGGAAATAGCCACAAGCCTGAGAGGAAGGACATTATCGTATAACCTGTTCCCGCTATCTTTCAGGGAATTTCTGGTCGCAAAAGGTTTCAAATCCGAATTCCCTTTAATAGAATCAGAAAGAGGAGTGCTGAAAAGACATCTGGATGAATACCTCGAATACGGCGGTTTTCCTGAACTGCTGGAATATGACAGGATGGTCAGGATACGGACACTGAAAGAATATATCGACCTGATGATCTATCGGGACCTGGTGGAAAGATATGGTATCGAAAAGATATCAGCCCTGAAATTTATGATAAAATCCCTGGTAAGAAACTTTGCAAGGGAACTGTCGGTCAGGAAATTGGGGAATTACCTGCTTTCGGCAAAAGTGTCACTGAGCCATGTTAAGGTCTATGAATATTTCTCTTACCTGGAAGATATAAATTTCATATTCCTAATCAGGAAATACGGAAAAGGTGTAAGGGAAGTAGAGGGAAGCATACCAAAAATATACCTGGTTGATCTGGGGTTCGTGATACTGCACGGCGTGGAAGACAGGGGACGAAGAATTGAAAATATTGTTGCGATCGAGCTGTTGAGAAAAAAGCACTACTTTGACCCGGTACTTGAGATATATTACTGGAAAGACACCTCAGGACTTGAAGTGGATTTTGTCCTGGCCCCAGGAACTGAGGTCAGGCAATTGATACAGGTATGCTATGACCTTGAAAATATCAACACAAGAGAGCGGGAGTTAAAATCCCTGGTCAAGGCGTCAAAGGAACTGGAATGTACTGATCTGCTGGTCATCACCTGGGATTATGAGGGTGAAGAAGATTTCAGGGGGAGCAGGATAAGGTTTGTACCGCTGTGGAAGTGGCTGCTGGGATAAGTGAGAGGTTGTGGTCGGGCTGCAGCAGGATTGGGCTTGAGCGCTGAGCGAGTGCTTTTTATGCTCAGAAGGGGCTGGACCCAGTTAAGTGGCCTGCGGCGTTAAGGGAGATTGTTGGGGAGCTGCCTGAGGGGGATCAGGTTCCTTTGAGGGGAGGGAAAAAAGATGAGGTATATACCGCAGATGATGCAAAATGTAATTTTTAAATACCTGCCAGACTAATAAACTCTTAAGGAGATATTAGAAGATATGGAGAAATATACCCTTCCCATAATAACAGAAAAGGACGAACACGGCTATTTTGCAATGTGCCCGGCTTTGCAGGGCTGCTACTCGCAGGGGGATACCTACGAAGAAGCTCTTGAAAATATTAAAGATGCTATCCATCTGCATATAGAAGATATCCATGAAAGCGGCGAAACTATTGAAAAGATCAACTCTTTCAGCTTTGTTGCCCTTGAGGTAACCGCATGAGGGGGATTCTGTTTTTTTGATGGTGGGGTATAAAATCGCTATACAGACCTCGTTACATTTCGAACGAGGTATACCCGTACACCCCCCTAACCCACTTACCCCTTCCTCCCCACCACAATCGCCGTCGTATAACTAAACACCATCCTCCCATCTTTCACCCGCACATCCAGCCCGGACAGGTTCCCATCCATCGACAACCTCATCATCTCCCGAATACTCTCCACATTCCCAGCTGGCGGGTCTGCCATCCCTATCCAGTGCTCAAAGTCAAAATCAGAACTCCCATCAACCCTGTCAACCACCACCAGCCCAACCTCGTGCAGCATCCGCTCAATCTCAGATGCCTTATAGTGTTTGATATGCGACGGGTCCCTCAGGTTCTCCATCTTGTTCTGGTACACAGCCTTTGCCATATCTTCAGAAGATAACATATCCTCAATAACCAGCCTGCCACCCGGTCGCAATACCCTGGCCATCTCAGACATGGACATCCCGGGTCCTGGGAAATGGTGGAACGAGAACCTGCACGTCACCGCATCGAACTCCGACTCCCCGAAGGGCAGGTGCTCTACATCCCCGGTCAGGCATGTAATATTATCTAGCTCCCCCTTTCGTGCAGCCTGCACCGCCAGCTCCAGCATCCCCGGCGTGATATCAATGCCAATGACCTCTTTCACATGAGGCGACAGGGCCATGGCAAGAAAGCCCGTACCAGTAGCCACATCCAGCACCCGCTCCATGCCGGTCAGGTCCAGCAGTCCCACCACAGTATCCAGGTCGGCCTGGTCCATCAGAGCACCGCATGCCGCATAGGCATTCGAACGCTTACTAAACTGTTCCACTGCCACTTTTTTTGAGTATGTGTTCATTTAGGCTCCTGTCTTACAATACCTTCACCAATATCCAGTACTAACCAACAATAATACCGCTTATTTTCTATATTTCAGCAAATATTTGCTGAATTAACATTCTGTCTGGTTTTTGCTGTAGCAATTTTGTATTTGTTTAGCTCATACATAATTCTTGCCTGGGAAGTTGGTCCAGTTCTATAAATCCATTCTCTTAACGGAAACGTGACTTTTTAACTTATTCTGGATAAATGGATCATTACAAGAAAAAGATTAACCGCTAGAGTAAAGAAGAGGCCTTACGACCTCCCCCTTCTCATCAAACCGCTCGTACAGATTTCCCGTAAGCGGCTTTCGTTTGGATAATCCCATTGCAGGAAATGGACTATTTAAGTAATGAACTAAGTGAAACAAGACCCATTCTCTCAAGTTCGGATTTCGGAAACGTATACAGAATAATCTTCCAGGTACGTCTTTTTGCCCGAAAACTTCGTAATCGTGCTCGGACATATCCGTCCAGTTTCTCAAACCGCGTCTTCACAGTACCATCCTTAAAATAGTTCCCCCAACCCCGAATAACCGGGTTAATGGAAGCTATCACCATTTCAAGGTTCTTAGGCTGCTGTCTTCTTGTCCTGTGCTTAATCTCTGCCTTGAACTTCTTTACCGCTTTATCCTTCGGTCGCCTCCAGCGACCGTTGAAATGAAAGCCGAGATACTCCACACCTTTCTTCCGTGCGTGCACAATCTTCGTCTTTTCAGGACTGAGCTTGAGTTTCAATTCACCTTCCAGAATCTCCCCTGCACGTTTGAGAGCGTCTTCTGCTTCCCATTCGTACTTGCAGAAAATAAGAATATCATCGGCATATCTGAGAATCAGGTATCCAAGCTCTCCCATACGTCTATCAAAATGATTCAAATAGACATTAGCCAGGAGGGGACTAAGATTCCCACCCTGTGGAGTGCCTTCTGTACTGGCCTCAAATATACCTTCATTCATTACTCCGCTGGTAAGGAACGATTCTATCAGGGAAAGAACCCTGCCATCGCTGACCTTTTCACAGACCAGATCCATCAGTAGCTGGTGGTCAACGTGGTCGAAGAATCCCTTGATATCGGCATCCACTACCCAGTGGTAGCCTGCCTCAAGGTATGCTTCCGCTTTCCTGACTGCCTCATGTGCACCGGTATTGGGTCTGTACCCATGGCTCTGGGCAATGAATATCTCTTCAAATATCGGTTCAAGGACGTTCTTTAGTGCTTGCTGAACTACTCTATCCCTTACTGTTGGTATTCCAAGAGGTCTCATCTTCCCGTTATCTTTTGGGATGAGAACTCTCTTCACCGGTTCAGGGACATAGCGTTTCTCTTTAAGCAGTCTCTGTATTTCTGCTAGATTCTGCGGTAGGTTTTGCTGGAATACCGGAATTGTTACCCGGTCGATTCCTGCACTTCCTTTATTCGCTTTCACACGCTTCCATGCATTTTCAAGGTTCTTTTCATCCCAGACCTGATTGATCAGGGAATGTTTCTTGAATTTGTCATGGTAGCGTTGATTCCACTTTTTCATTACTTACTCCATCGGTTTTGGGTCTTCAGCAGTTGTTTCACCATCTTCATTTCATTTATCCAAATAGCGTTTTTGTCTACTTCATTTTTCGACAAGGTACTTTTCTGGCAGTTTTTTTTTTATCTGATTGATGTTATCATGCTGAATCCTTCAACTCTTTCCAAAGCTAGAACCCCTTCGCTAAGTTGAGTTTTCTCCTCATACCGTCGCCCCCTGCACCCTGCAGCACAGGTTCGGTATATCATTGGCTCAACCATCATCGCTACTATGAGTTCATCCGACTTCTCATACTGCATTGGTCTGGCTTTCCCATCAGGTTATACCTCGCCTACCTGTTCTCCTTCCATTGAGTTCATTGATCCAGAAACGAGTAGGATGTAAACCCAGCTTCGGGCAGGACAATATGAGACCTCCCTCGGTCACACAAGAGAGCATTCGCAACCATCCCGACCATAACCACCCTGGTAATCACTATTCTGCTCAAAGCTTCCATTAATTCGGGGAATGTCGCCTCATACCAAGGCCACCTCTGGTTCGCTTGCGCTCCGGGCTGTGGTTGCCGATACTAGGGAACTTAGCACCGTATTTCGCAATACCGCACTTCCCGTTCTCTTCGTCCAGGAGCAGACCTGAACGGAGGGATTTCAACCCTTGTAGACATGCTTTTTTTTTTTAAAAAATTCTTCCAATGTCTTGTTTGTGTTCTTTCTTTCTTGTGTTTCAAGGCACGCCCGAATAAGAAAGAGCGATTACTCGCTCTCTCTCTTCTCAGAACGGTACGTGAGACTTTAACCTCATGCCGCTCAAGCGTCTCATAACCCTTTCAGTATCGGGCAGCAGTTTCGTAAGTCAAAATAGTCTTGGTCAATATAGGGGTTCTTATCCAATTTCAAGCCATCACACCGAACAATCTTCGTATCCGAGAACAGTTTCAACCTGTTCTTTTCGGTGGAAAATACCCAGTTCCGAGTTCCCTCAGGATGCCAATATTTATTAGCGATCCAGGTATTACCTTTATCCGGGTGTCTCCTTTTAGCCCATCTCCAAAGCATATTCCAGACAATATTATCTAATTTGCTGAATATCTCTTTAGATACTGCCGATCGGTGATAATTCGACCAACCAGTAATAATGGGATTCAATACATTGATGAGGTTCTCCTGTTTCCATGCCTTCGCTCGTTTGATCATATCACCGATTTTTCGGGTGATATTCCCAATCGACTTCTTGGATGGCTTTATCAGGAGCTTTCCTCTGTATTTGCGGAAATTCCAGCCCAAAAAATCAAAGCCGTCATCGATATGAGTAATGTGAGTCTTCTCCACTGACAATTCCAGACCTCGTTCCTTCAGGAACTCTTTAATCAACTCGGCAATCTCCTTAGCGGTCTCTTTT
>Ga0255370_1138_pt1 | contig 16707 bp, 20 predicted proteins | sample ANMaggSeSYBR01F4_FD_182096 | JGI IMG/M metagenome (GOLD analysis project Ga0255370, IMG submission 182096) | Sediment cell enrichment communities from methane seep in Santa Monica Basin, California, United Staets - ANME aggregate JGI... | ecosystem: Environmental > Aquatic > Marine > Cold seeps >...
CATATGTATGTATTTCAAAAGCAAGTTCCTGTTTGTATCTGTAAAACCAAATACCGTAAACAGATAAAACGTGCCAGGCAAGATCAATCTGAGGCAAAAAGGGGAGGTTTTTATAATGGGAACCAGGCTCGCAACCGGGTTGAGCAAAGCCAAAGAAAGCGCTGTGGCGGCTAAAGAAGCTGTCATGATGGCAAAGGAGAAATTGGAAGGAGGTCGAGTTGATCTGTCCATGGTGTATACCTCCACTGAATACGACTACAAGAAAGTAGTAGATACAGTAAGAAAAGCCACAAACAATGCGCCCCTGATCGGAGCTTCTTCTACAGGAGAGTTTACTGAGGAACGGGTTGAAAGGGGAAGTGTGGCAGTTGGTTTGCTCTCGTCGGACGACATTAAGGTCTTTACTGCTCTGGCAAAAGGGGTAAAAGAAGAACCTGATGTGGCAATGAGAAAAGTTGCGGCCGATCTCCGCCATAAGCTTGAAGGCTATCCCCATCTGACTGCCATTATCCTGGTTGATGGTCTGTCCGGTGTAGGAGAAGAAGTTGCCTTAATGACTTCATATCTTCCCGCTCGCAAACTCAAAGCTGTCGGAGGCATGGCCGGCGATGATTTCAAGATGGAAAAGACCTTTGTCTTTTCTGATGATAAAGTGTGTACGAATGCGCTCAGCGTCTGCCTTCTTGCCTCAAAAATGCCTTTATTTACCGGTATGAAACCTGGACACACCCCTCTGAGCGGAAAGTTGAGGGCAAGCAGGACAGAAGGTAATGTATTGTATGAAATAAATGGCAGACCGGCGTGGGAGATATGGAAAAAAGAGACAGCCCATGCAGCGCTGAAGAGGGGTATAGATGTAGAACAACTCAAAACGCCCACAGAAATTGCATGGTTCTTCACTAATTACATGCTTGGCCTGTCTACAGGGAAAGAAGATCAATATAAGATAAGATGGCCTGAAAGTCTGAACCAAGACGGCTCTCTCAATTTTACGTGCGGTATTATTCAAGGGTCGATTTTTCGTATTATGGATGGAGGTAATATGGAAAACCAGATCAATGCGCTTGAGAAGGCCGCCGGCATGGCCAGAAAATCTGCAAAAAATGCAGGTTATTCTGAATTTGCCGGTATTATCGTCTTTGACTGCGCTCACAGGCAATTGATGCTGGGTGACAGGTTCTCCGAGGCCGTGGACCGGTTCAAAAAAACATTTCCGGCTGTTCCAGTGTTGGGCTGGGAGACGTATGGTGAAATCAGCTTAGAGCCAGGGGAGTTCAGCGGATTTCATAACACCACTTCTGTGGTTTTATTGCTGCCGAGCAGCACAGCAAAAGAGGTTTACATTGCAAATAAAAAAGGATGAGTTGATAGGCGCCTATGCTCAAAGTATCGGAATAGAAACAGCCAGAGAACTCATTGACAAGAAAATAGCCGACTCAGCATTGGAAAACAGGGAAATTTACTCCAGCGAAGAGGCAGCCAGGATATGCGGTGAATTGGCGAATGAAGAGGGGCTAATCCGAATACTCGCACAAAGTTTCCTGCTTCAATTGGAGCGAAACAGAGCGGAAGAGCAGGAGCTATTACTCGACAATATAGAGGCCCAAGTCTGGTATTTGACGGACGTGGAGACCTACGGCATCGTAAACAAAGCCATGGCAGACTTTTTGGGGATGCAAAAGGAGAATTTGGAAGGTAAGAAGTTACGGGACATACTTAGTAAAGAAGAAGCCAGGGCTTGCATTACCTTTAACAAAGAAATATTCCGGGAAAAAAAACAGATCCGGACCGAGCAGTGGTTGAAGAACGGCAAAGAAGAGCCCCATGCATTCTATGTTGTAAGAACACCTAAATTGGACAACAACGGGAATATCGAATACGTGGTCTGTACAGCACATGATATCACCGAACGCAAACGAATGGAAAAAGAAAAAAAGAAACTCGAAGCCCGGCTCCGGCAAGCCCAAAAGATGGAAGCCATCGGCACACTTGCTGGAGGCATTGCCCATGATTTTAATAATATCCTCTTCCCTATTCTTGGATATTCAGAAATGCTGATGAATGATGCTCCTGATAACAGCGACCTCAAGCGTGATTTGAGTATAATTTTCAATGGGACGAAACGCGCCAGGGATCTGGTCAAACAGATACTCGCTTTTAGTCGTCAACGGGAATATGACTTAAAACCGATTAAAGTGCATCTTGTTGTCAAAGAAGCTTTAAAACTGATTAGATCTTCAATACCTGCCACTATTGATATCATGCAGAATATCATAGATTGCGAATTAGTTATGGCGGATTACACCCAAATTCATCAAGTTGCTATAAATCTGCTCACCAATGCCTATCATGCCATGGAAAAAAAAGGCGGCAAGCTCAAGGTGACCTTAAAAGAGGTTGATTTGAGGGTTGATGATTTAAAAGGTATGCCACCAGGAACATATGTTCGTCTTACGGTAAGCGACACAGGCATTGGTATGGATCAGAGTACAATAGACCGCATATTCGACCCCTATTTTACAACTAAAAAAGAGGGTAAGGGCACTGGTTTGGGACTTGCGGTTGTCCACGGCATTATTAAAAGTCATGGCGGACATATCAGCGTGTATAGCGAACCTGGCAAGGGATCTGAGTTTCATTTTTATCTGCCTGTGATAAAAGCCCAACAGGAAACAAAGCAAATTGAAATACAGCCCATTAAAAAAAGCAATGAACGTATCCTTGTTGTTGATGATGAAAAAATGGTTGTTGAAATTCAACAAAAAATGTTAAAGCGGCTCGGATATGATGTTACATCCTGTACCAGCAGCGTTGAAGCGCTAAAGGCATTCCAGGCAAATCCGGATAATTTTGATCTGATCATCACCGATATGACCATGCCCAACATGACCGGTGATCAATTGGCTCAAAAAATAATGGAAATCAGAACTGATATTCCGATTATTCTTTGCAGTGGATTCAGCGAGAAGATGTCTAACGAAAAGGCAAAATCCTTAGGTATTAAAAAATTTTTAATGAAGCCTGTATTGATAAAAGATCTTTCAATTACTATTCGTAGAGCACTTGATAATAAATAATGCTGATTCAAGTATATAGACTTTCAGATAAATAATTTCACTGCGTTATCAGTCAAAATCTTCGACGACTTACTCAGATTTTTCCTTCTATCCTTGTGAAATGAATTATCTGAAAGTCTATAATTGAGCGATTTTTTTACTCGACTTGCACCAATCTCTTGCGCATGAGCGCAAGTTGAGCAACCGTGAACTCTTCCAGTTTGCCGTTAAGATAGATTGTTAATGTTGCCTGATCATTTTCAAGACGCTTGAGCAATATTCTTGTGGTTTTACAATCAAAGAGTCCGGCAGTCCATGCGGCAAGCCCGCGGAGATTAGCATCTTCAGATTCCATGTATGGGAGAAGAAAAAGCGCAGAATCCTCAACAAGTTGCGGCCTTGCATGGGCAAGTCTTCCAACACCCCATAAAACACCCCTTTGCAAAATTTCATGTTCAAGATAATTCCCGTCAGGCATGATGTAGGATACAAGTATTTTATGGTATTCTCCCGCAAGCCTTCCGTGCTTGGCCATGATTTCGCCCATTGCCTCAGGCGAACCCCAGCCTATTCCTCCTGATTCATCATTAAGATTCCAGATTAGACGGCGCATTATAACCCGCGCCGATTCCATATCATGATCAGCAAGGTTTGAAACAACTGCGCCCATTGCGGCAACAGCCCGCCATTTTACAAGCTCATCTCTATTATAAAAAAAAGAAAAAAGCGGGTTTACTGCCTGCCTGGCTGGTAGTTGACGAATCTTCTCCAGACTCTTTTCAAAATCTTTATGACTTAAAAGTTCAAGTATTTCCTTTTTAAGTTGTCTGATACCCATTATTCAACCCTAACCCTCTTCCCAGAATATACAATCCTCGGGACAATATTTTATAGCTTCTTCAACACAGGATTCGGAATAATCCGAAAGTTCGGCGATTTCTATGAAACCTGTTTCATTCAGTCTGAAAACCAAAGGGCATACTTCGACACATCCTTCACACAGACTGCATTGACCGATATCAACAACCGGCCTTTTCATAACAGGCTTTTCCTTTTATTCTTCCTTTTCAAACTCATCCTTTGAAGCTCCGCACACCGGGCACTCCCAGTCATCAGGCACATCTTTCCATTTTGTTCCCGGCTCAACACCATTGTCAGGATCTCCCTGCTCAGGATCATAAACATAGCCGCACACTGTGCATACATATTTGTCCATTTTGCCCTCCTCTATCAGTTCCCTTTTAAATTTTCCATTACCAGCGCTTTGCCGAGAAGTTTTATATGGGTCATCTCCTCCTTGATGATTGCATCAATTTTTGCTTTCCCTAAATTTTCAGGAACCATGTCTTTCATGCCCATATAAAATACTATAGAATCCTTTTCGGCTAATATAGCCTCTTTAAAAATATCTTTGATTGATGAGGTATTATCAATCTTTTTTTCAAAAAAAACCCTTGTATCGGCTAATGCGCGAAGATAGAGTGAAATCTCACCTTCAGGATCGAACACTGTTGTAACTTTTTCTTTTTCATACAGACCTGCTCTTAAATCGGCAAATGTTTTTTCATGTTCATCTTCCATTGCGGCAATATCGAGCAAAAGCTTTTTTGCAGCAGGATCGGCAATCAATTCTGCCGATTTTCTGTAAAAGGACGCCCCATTCCTTTCAATCTGCTCGGCCATTTCAAATATTTCATCTGCATTAAAATCGTAACTCATTTGAGTCTATCCTTTCTTTTTGTTTTAATCATACAAAATAATATCATAACACAAAATTATTAATTTAAACAGGAAGCTTTTTTGTAACATTTTAGCTCTTTTTAATATTATTTTTTTGACAGGATTTACAAGATATTCATGATTTAAATTATTGTAGCCGTTCACGGCTTGAAACTTAAAATTGGAAATTGGGAAGAACAGTACAAAAGCATGAAGGCCAAATTTCTAATTTCAATATTCCGTGAACGCTTACAAATCTTGTTTATCCTGTTATCCTGTCAGATTCTTTTTCAAAAGGCTAAATTGTTACGAAGCTTTTTAAAATAGTAATTTTTTATTCCCATAGTATTGTCAAATATGGTAATATATTAATTGAGGTTTTAGCTTGATTGAAATATTAACCTTTATGAAAGTATTTTTGCAACTACTCACGTAGTCAGGCTGAAGCTGTTTAGACTGAAGGCTGAAGGGGTCAGAAGAGCACGATTGCCGCACCTTGGCGGAAATATCTGATTCTTGCACCAGACATGGCTTCAAAATGCGTTTTTTTCCTAACAGTCTTCAGCCTTCAGCCTATCCACCTGAATAGTTACGAATTTTTAATCTATTCATGAAATATTCGGGTTAGGAGGCTATATGAACGAAGTAAAGGTAGATGACAATGCCGAGGTGAAATTCAAACCTTTTCTCGACGTTGTATTAAACAATTACAAGGATAAAATCCATTCAATTCACATTATCGGCAGCGCTTTGACCGAAGATTTCAATCTTAAAACTTCGGATATCAATTCCATCCTTGTTCTCAAAAGGTTTGATTTGAAATTCCTTGAAGATTTTGCGCCTCTTGGCAAGAAATTCGGTAAAAAACAGATTTCATCCCCCCTTATTATGACCCCTGAATATGTCTTAAATTCCCTTGATGTCTTCCCGATTGAATTTCTGACCATAAAGATCCTTCATAAAACCATTTTTGGGGAGGATGTTTTCAATGATCTTAAAATCAAAAAATCCGACCTCAGACATCAGTGTGAACGGGAACTGAAAGTTAAATTAATCGGTATAAGGCAGGGTTACCTTTCTTCTTCCGGAAGTAAAAAATTGATAGCAGACGGATTTATAAGTTCCTTTTCGGGCTATATCCCCCTTTTCAGAGGTTTAATTCTTCTTTTTGAGAAAGAGCCTCCAAAACAAAATAAAGAAGTCCTGACAACCTTGCAGGATGTGTCCGGCGTCAACACCGATGTATTCAAAATAATATTGAAAGCAAAGAAGGAAAGAACAAAACTGTCTATCGAAACTCTCAACACAATATTTGAAGACTACTATCAAGCCATTGAAAAACTGGGGTATATTACAGATGCAATTGAAGATTAAACCAGCGTTGATCATACTCATCCTGTGTTTGTTATTTTTGCTGCAACCCTTTTCACATGCCGACATCATTCCGGAAAAGCCGGGCAACTATGTGGTGGACCTTGCAGACATAATTGATAAGAATTCCGAGTATAAACTTAATCAGTATCTTCAGGAACTTGAGCAAAAAACAACGGCTCAGCTCGTTGTTCTGACCATTAAAAGCCTCGAAGGCGGATCTATCGATGATTTTTCAATAACAATAGCTCACGATCGATGGAAACTCGGGCAAATGGGAAAAGACAACGGTGTTTTGTTTCTTATATCGCTTAAAGATAAAAAATACAGGATTGAAGTCGGATACGGCCTTGAAGGCGTTATACCCGACAGCCTGGCAGGAACCATAGGCCGCAATTATCTCGTGCCTTTTTTTCGCAAGGGAGAATATTCAAAAGGTGTATATGTCACAGCTCTTGCATTGGCCAACGAAATAGCAGCGGATTCGGGCGTAAAGATAACCGGCATGCCGAAAATAAAAGGCTCGGCCCAACGCACCGGCAAAGATCAACCTGTCAGCTTCATGGGCAAAATAATATCACTGGTGTTTTTTGTGATTATGTTTATTCTTTTTATAAAAAACCCAAGGCTTTTTCTTATGCTTTTCCTCTTATCTTCTATGGGTGGAAGGCGTGGCACCTGGGGTGGCGGCAGCGGATTCGGAGGTGGCGGCTTTGGTGGCGGTGGCGGTGGCGGCGGCTTCGGTGGCGGTGGCGCATCAGGTGGCTGGTAGTTTAATATTTTTACCTAAAATGAGCGATTAGCCATTAGTGTTTTTCAGCAGTTAGCCTTTAGCTAAGAGCCAGCGGCTAATCGCTTAACGTAGGTTTTATGGAGGGCTTTATGTCAAAATCGTTGAAAACCATTCTTATAATTGTAGGTGTCTTTTTACTTGTTGGGTTCCTTGTAATAGGAAAAATTATTGCCGGCTACAATACAGTCATTGCCATGGATGAAAATGTCAAGGGCAAGTGGGCGCAGGTTGAAAACCAGCTCAAGCGGAGATATGATCTCATCCCGAATCTGATTGAAACGGTTAAGGGTTATGCAAAACACGAGAAAGAACTATTTGAAAATATCGCAGAGGCCAGGACAAAATACTTCCAGGCAAAAACCGTAAAAGATAAAGTTGAAAGCGCAAACCGTCTTGAAGGTGTACTCTCGAGACTTCTTTTTCTTCAGGAGAGATACCCGGTGCTTAAAGCGAACCAGTCATTTCTGAAGCTTCAGGATAGTCTCGAAGGCACTGAAAATAGAATTGCAGTTGAACGAAAGAGATATAATGATGCGGTTCAGGGTTTAAACACATATATACGAACTTTTATGGGGAGATTCTTTGCAACATTGGCCAGTGTCTCAAAAGCCGAGTACTATGAAATCCCGGAATCGGAAAAAGCAGTGCCCAAAGTAGCGTTTTAGCCCTTTGAAAAAAATCAATATGCGCCTTGAAAGGCTTAAACAAAAATTAGACATTCTTTACAATCAATATAACAGGCGCAGGTATGTTCATCCTGACCCACTTGAATTTCTGTATTCATACAAAGAGATTAAAGACCGGGAGATAGCAGGCCTTATCGCATCTTCACTTGCATACGGCAGGGTTGCACAAATTTTAAAAAGCGTTGCATTTGTGCTCGATAAGATGAATCCGTCTCCTTACCTGTTTTTAAAAAATTCAACTTATACATCGATTAACAAGGCCTTTGCAGGTTTTACACACAGGTTTGCCTCCCAGGATCATCTTGCTGCTTTCCTTGTCGGGATTAAAAATGTGATCGCAGAATTTGGCTCCCTTCATGAATGTTTTTTAACCAGTTTTTCAGCAGATAATGAGAATGTTATTCCTGCAATGACTTTTTTTTCAACTCAACTTACCGATGGAAGAAAGAAACCGGGGCATCTTGTTGCCCTGCCTGAAAAAGGAAGCGCCTGCAAAAGAATGAATCTGTTTTTAAGGTGGATGGCAAGAAAAGACAGAGTCGATCCGGGTGGATGGAATGGCATACCGTTATCTAAACTCATAATCCCCCTTGATACACACATGCACAGAATAAGCCTGGCCTTGAATCTCACAAAACGAAAACAGGCGAACATGGCGACTGCCCTTGAAATAACATCCGGTTTTAAAAAAATAGTGCCTGATGATCCGGTAAAATACGATTTTGCGCTCACTCGCTTTGGAATCAGGAATGATATTGATAATGAGTTATTTGACTTTCAAATAACTAAATAATAACCCCAAACCCCCAGTATTGTAAATGAGAGCCCCGCCAAGCCCCCCCCGCCAAGACCCAAAAAGAGGAAAAAGGGGGTGGTGGGAAGGTATCACTTAAAAAAAAAGCGGTTTTGGTTATTTTTTTTAAAAAAAAAAGAAATATGTGGGAATAGTCAAAAACTATATAATAACTGGTTCGGCTGAAATGAATAAAATGACTACAAAATAGGAATCAGATGGTTAATGAATCAGTGTCGCAAACAAATTAACTCCGATTAATGTTGCTTTAAACTATCTTTAAAAGCTTTTAAGGTGCTTTAAAGAAACTTTTTCTATAATTTCTTGACTGAGTCACGAATTAAAGATATGTTCATTTAAATAAACATAAAAGGTTTATAGGGTGTTTTAAATCAACATGCCACGTGTCAGCAAAATCTCAAAATCTCCGCCGGCCGCTGTAGAAGACATACTCAACCGGTTGGGCCGCAATATCCGTACAGCTCGTCTGCGACGCAAGCTTTCCATGGAAGAGCTCGCCGAACGCGTCGGCATCTCCCGATATGTTCTGGCCGATATCGAGAAAGGCAAGCCAACCACAGCAATAGCCGCTTATTTGGGTACACTGTGGGCACTCGGTCTCCTCTGGAATATGCAAGAGGTTGCCGATCCGGATCGCGATCAGGAAGGCAAGATTCTGGAGCGGGCTAGAAGCCCGAAGACGGCGCCAAAGCGAAAGACGAGACGTTCTGTTAGTGCGCCGTTTCGACCGCGATCGAACGGAAGATAGTTACCGGCGCCACCGCATGGTCAGCGCGCTGACCATGTTGCAAAGCGATGACAACTCGGCAGCCCGGCGGGATTGGTCCTACATTTTGCTTGCAGATGAAATCCGGCGTGTGAGTATGAAACCGGAAGCCGATCTTCGCGAGCTATTCGCCAGAATGTGCTTTAACGCGGCAGTATCCAACCTGGACGATCATCCACGCAATCATGCCATTCTGGCAAAAGGCCGGAACTGGCGACTAAGCCCTGCATTTGACCTGACCCCCACGCCCATGATCGCCGTGGAAAGGCGCAATCTTGCTATGGCGTGTGGCAGCGTCGGGCGCTATGCCAACTGCAAGAATCTTCTGAGCCAACATGGCCGCTTCCTGTTATCCGAAGAAGACGCGACAGCCTTTCTCGATCACATCGTTGAGACTGTGCGAAACGCATGGCGGCCTACCATGCGACGGGCGGGCGTCAGCCATGCCGACTGCGAAGCCATCTCTACTGCCTTCCTTTACGAAGGATTTTTTTACGAAGAAGCGGTATAGATGGTCGTTTCCCCAAACCATGTCTTTCAGCCTATCGGCCAAATGTGAAGGTCAGAGAACAAACGCACCAAAGTTTTACTGGTTTGACTCTGGCGTTGCAAGAGCAGCCGCGGGTCTTCTTTTCGAGCCCGTTGACAGGCTTTGGAAAGGTACGGCACTGGAAAACATGATTTACCGCGAATTAAGAGTCTATAATCTTACCCAAAACAAGAACCGACCCATATCTTTCTATCGGACAGGCAGCGGGGTGGAAATCGATTTTGTAATTGAAATCCGGAAACGGCAAGCCTCCTCTGATGCTCATATTGTTTGCCTGGAAGTAAAACTGGCGGAAAAATGGGACAGGAAATGGGAACGCCCTATGCGTTCGCTGAGCAACTCTGACCGTATCCATGTACAGGATGATTGGTATTTACATGGGCAAAAGAGCATATCATTTTGAGGGCTTAGACGTTCTACCCCCGGAGGATTTCCTAAAACGGCTGCCCAGGGAGATGTCTTTTAAGCCCAAACTGCTTGCGTCTCCCAATGCTTCTCAATTATTATTTCTTACGATGATAATATTTTATTGAGACTTTGCTGACTTGTGGTTGCATAAAATCCTTGACACAATGTATATGCCTCGGATATACACACTTCATGGATGAGATCAATATTCTTGCTGAATGTTCAGGTTTTGAATGGGATGAAGGCAATTTTCTCAAAAACTGGGAAAAACATGGTGTAACTGCTTCAGAATGTGAACAAATCTTTTTCAATCATCCTCTTGTGAGCGGGAAGGATTTAAAACACTCCAAACAAGAGTATCGGTATTACGCTTTAGGCCATACTGATGGTAGAAGGCATTTGTTTGTGGTGTTTACGATTCGAAACAGGCTCATCCGAGTAATCTCCGCCAGAGATATGAATCGAAAAGAAAGAAAGGTTTATGAAAGCTTATGAAAAAAAAGATTCCAAAATTCAAATCTGAGGATAAAGAACGTAATTTTTGGGCAACTGCCGATTCAACCGAATATATTGATTGGGAAGAAGCCAGGAGAACTGTTCTTCCCAACCTGAAACCTTCCCTCAAAAAAATCTCCTTGCGTTTACCTGAATTGATGCTTGAAGAACTCAAGGCGTTAGCGAATAAACGTGACATCCCATATCAATCGCTAATGAAAATGTTTTTGGCTGAGCGCATCGAACATGAGTTGAAATCGGCAAGCCGTTGACAAGGTATATCAATCGCATCAATACGGACTGAACCAGATAACCGGTTTGCGGTTCATTTTTGATGATATGTCAGAAGAAAGAATAAACCTGAAAAAATATATGTCTGCGATTTCCGTAAAAGACAAAAAACAAAATGAGAAACGCATATTTTCATGGGCGTCCCGCTGGACGGAAGGTTTCCGGGCCATAGGTGTGAAGTGCTTCAACCACACCTAATTGATCCAGAAAAGGAGCCGCTATAATAGCTCCCGGATTACTGATAATAACCTTGCGGTGAGCCAGAGATTTTGCAAATCGGGTAAAAGATGGGTTTACTTTCAATCTGGCAGTTTTGATCAAGTCGGGTAATCGTGTTTTGACACCGGTATTATTTCCGATAATTTACCGATCCTCTTTCCCGTGCCAAATTCTGAGGATATAGAGATACTGCTGTCTGACTTCATAACGAACCACGTATTTACCGAATATCAATTCCCGGATTTCACCAGGCATATTAGCTACAGGACGACCAATTTGAGGCGTGTCTACCAGCCTTTGAATGGTTCCGCGTAATCTTTGGGCTACCCGTTGGGCAGCCTCTGGACTATGGTGTGCGATGAAATCGCGGAGTCTTACCAGATCATGTACCGCCGCCCTGGAAAATATCAGCTTCATCGGGGTGGCTCTTGCTCATCATCGGTACCCCAATCAGACAGCCAGTTTAGTACTTTTTTGCCATCCACGACTCGACCGGCCTCAATGTCTTCAATGGCCTCTAATGTCTCCTGGCGCTGGAGGATTATCTCTTTTTCTTGCGCCACATATTGGTTCATCAGTTGTCGAATGGCGTGGCTTAGATTCCAGCCATGGCCAGCGGCAGCCGCCTTAAAATCTTTTTTCAATGCTTCCGGAATCCGTGCCCGGACAACTGCTGTTTTCATTGGTAATCCTCCATGATTTTATGTTCTACATTGTAGAACATAAAATCATGAACGTCAACTCTAACTCTTTATTTTACCGGAAAACCTTTTTGGAATCGGGGGTCTGCCCAAACGCTTGCCTTTACGTTTAGCGTTTTTCAAGCCTGCTTTTACCCGTTCCCGGATAACATCCTTCATCCGATTCAGATTGTTGTTTGTATTATGCGGTGAAGTGTGGAATATTCACACCAAGCACTATAGCAAATACTCCCGATATCAACGAAATATAATAATTATGGCACTAGGTATTCTTCCTTTCAAGTATGAAACTGAAAAAAACACAACAGGAATGCGGGACATCCATAAATAAGTAAATCATGCTTAAAAGATAGTTATTTACTTGTTTATGGACGTCCCGGACAGTCAATACTTCCTTAGAAAAATTGAAAAAATCTATAATAGACAACATGGAAGAAAAATGGTGATTTCCGATAAGGGCGCAGAACAGTCTCATAAAGAAAAAATCATAAGAAGGTTGGTTAGAAAATATTTCAAAATAGAAAAAGTTGAAATGGGCGCAGAAACTGAAATAAAAGATACTACGCTTTATATAAGACAAGATCTTTGCAAAGATGCCATTGAAAGTGAGGATCTAGTTGCAGACATGAAACTAGATATTATAACTCCTGATAAATATAGTGAATATAGTGAAACAATAATAGATGTTCAGCCTATAGCTGTTAAGGAACAAGGTGAAATAGGTGATGGTATAACCAGGGTATTAGACGGTGTTCTTATGATAGTGACAGGGACTGATGAGCTTGGAGTTCAAATTGGGGAATTCGGTTCTTCCGAAGGTACAATGGATAGTAATATTATGTGGGGAAGACCAGGTTCCCCGGAAAAGGGTGAGTTGCTTATTAAAACAAACGTTACAATCAAAGCTCATACAAATATGGAGAGACCGGGACCCATGTCTGCTCATAGAGCAACCGATATGATCACTCAAGAAATAAGAGAAGCGCTCAAAAAACTTGATGAAAAGCTGCTTGTGAATACGGAAGAGTTTCTTCAAACACGACATCCTGGTAAGAAAAAGGTGGCTATAATCAAAGAAATAATGGGTCAAGGAGCAATGCATGAAAACCTTATCATGCCCATTGAGCCAGTTGGTATAGTAGGCGCAAAATCCACCGTTGATCTCGGCAACGTTCCGATAGTAGTCTCGCCCCTTCAAGTATTAGATGGATGTATACATGCTTTAACTTGTGTTGGACCTGCATCTAAAGAAACATCAAGACATTACTGGAGAGAGCCATTAGTTATCAACATCATGGGTGATGAAGAATTAGACCTGTGTGCAGTTATATTAGTCGGTTCGCCACAGGTTAATTCCGAAAAGTTTTATGTATCCAAAATATTAGGTATGACCATAGAGGCCATGGATCTTGATGGCGCTATCATAGCCACAGAAGGATTTGGTAATAATCATATTGACTTTGCTAGTCATATTGAGCGGATTGGCAAGAGGGGGATTCCAGTAGTTGGAATGACATATTCGGGTCTTCAAGGGCAGTTGATTGTTGGCAACAAATATATGGATGCAATGATTGAACTTAACAAATCTGCTGAAGGTATCGAAGATGGGATACTCGAAAATAACTCCATTGTCCCTGAAGACGCAATAAGGGCTGTGGCTATGCTAAAGGCTAAAATTCATGGAGAGAAAATTAAAGAGGCTGAAACAAAATGGAATCCAAATGTTAAACTAAACAACATAAAAGTGATAGAAGAAGCTACGGGAAGAAAAATAGAATTGGCACCAAATGAAACTTCTCTGCCAAGAAGAAGGGAAACGTGTGAATGCGTCCGTACAATGAGAACTCCTTAAAAAGGCCCCTTCTTTCAATTGGTTGCATAAGTTCCAAGACGCATAGTTAGTTGAAAAGGAGCTAAAAACATGAGTTTTACGGTTGTAAGAGGGTTGCAGTCTGAAATATTCATCCCTACTGTTCCGCCAGTATTCTGGACTCGTGTAAGTAAATCCTTAAATGAAATGGTGGTAGCTTTAGTAACAGCTGGTGGTGTTCATTTGAAATCAGACAAAACGTTCAGGTTAGCTGGGGATAGCAGTTATAGAAGAATTCCCGGAGACGCCAAGAGTGATGACTTGATGGTATCACATGGGGGATATGACAATACTGATGTGAACAAGGACATTAACTGTATGTTTCCCATAGATAGAATAAAAGAATTAGCAAAAGAGGGATTCATAAAAGGTGTTGCATTAACTCATATTGGATTCATGGGTGGTGGCGGGAATATAACAGCTTTTACAGAAATCACAGGTCCTGAAATTGCTGGGGAATTGGTAGAACAAAATGTTGATGCGGTTTTAATGACTGCTGGATGAGGTACTTGCCACCGCTCTGCGGTCATAGTGCAGAGAGCGATCGAGGAAGCCGGAATACCCACAATAATAATAGCGGCTCTTCCTCTGGTAGTAAGACAAAGTGGTGCTCCAAGAGCAGTTGCTCCCTTGGTTCCAATGGGTGCAAACGCGGGAGAGCCTAACAATAAGGAAATGCAAAGGGCTATAGTAAAAGACTCGTTAAAAAATTTGGTATCAATAGAAATTCCAGGAGAAATTGTTTCACTTCCATATGAATACGTAGTTCATTAAGTTTTTGTCCTGGTTATATGTATCCGAAACCAGTGAGATAAGGAAAGGTTATTAGGAAGAGTAGTGATCACAGCTTTTCATACAGAAAAGTCGAATTGGGAGGTACATGGGATTCAGAGTCGCCGGTTGGCGAGCTTGGAAATTAGGGGAGGATTAGCACATGGCGAGGTTTGCCCATATCATTTCAGCCATTGACGCCCATACAGCGGGAGAACCCACCCGGATCGTTCTGAGCGGTCTGCCGCCCATCCCGGGGGCCACAATGGCTGAAAAGAAGTGCTACATGATGCAACACCTCGACCAGATTCGGACTCTCCTCATGCAGGAACCCAGAGGACACAGTGATATGTTCGGGGTTATCATTACGCCGCCAACCACAGACCGAGGCCAGTATGGTGTTCTGTTCATGGATAATGCGGGTTATATCGATATGTGTGGTCATGGAATCATTAGTGTCACCACGGCTCTTATTGAGATCGGCATGATTCCGGCGACAGAACCGGAAACCACTGTTGTATTCGATACACCCGCCGGATTGATCAAGAGTTATGCCAGAGTCGAGGGAAACCAGGTGGTTGATGTGTCAGTGGCCAATGTCTCCTCTTTTCTGTATGCGAAGGATGTAGAACTCAATCTTCCCGATGTTGGAAAAATCATCCTGGATGTGTCATTCGGGGGGAATTTCTTCGCCGTGATCCGGGCAAGAGACTTGAGTGTTTCGGTTCATCCCGACAATATTTCAAAACTGATCCGATTGGGAATGATGGTAAAAAAGGCTGTCAATGAAAAGCTCAAAATAAAGCATCCCACGCAACAACACATCACCACAGTCGAACTGACCGAGATTTATGATAAACCTGAACCGTCGAGTCCCTTTTCGAAGAGCGTGGTGATCTTTGGAAACGGTCAGATGGATCGTTGTCCATGCGTCACAGGGACCTCAGCCACCATGGCCACCCTTTATGGGAGAGGCGAACTTCCGCTGGGTATTGAATTCACCACCGAGAGTATCATCGGAACCCGCTTCAGGGGAAAACTCGTCAGAGAAGTCCAAGTGGGTGATTTCATTGCGGTGGATCCAGTCGTTACTGGAGAAGCTTACATCACTGGAATTCAGCAGTTCGTAGTGGACCCGAATGATCCTGTTAAATACGGATTCGTTGTGAACCAACAACTATTCTAACCCATTTTCCGCATGAAGCCCTGACTGGGGCAAGTCTTGAATAGGAAATAAGGTACCGCTATTATTCACTATTCAAGATTTGATCACACCAATTCAAAGAAACCATTATTCTTTCTAAGTGGGTCAATCCACATGAGCGTTGAAGCCTTGGCGGTCAGATTGAAAAATGTGACGTCTGTGGAGCCGAAAGGAATGCCTACAACTCCTGCCGGAATCGACACTGCCCCAAGTGCCAAGCACTGACAAAAGCAAGGTGGTTGGAAGCACGTAAGGCTGAACTGCTCTCCACGACGTATTTCCATAATGTGTTTACCTTGCCTCACGGGTTGAATGCGGAATGCGAGACGGATATCCGTCTAAAATCATAGACGTCCCTATAAGTCCCATACCTCTTCAACTGCTCATGTTCAACTTCTCATAAAGGATGATGCCCGTGTGGGGGGCAGGCACATCGGCAGGGTAGTCACAGCTACGGTACAGAGCCTCAGCTCTCTTCACGAAACCAGATTTTAGCATAGCCCTTGCCGAATAGGCACCTGTGCACTCTGATATAATGTATTTGAAAGAGAAGGCGGTCATGTGCCGGACACCGGCTTCCACTAGAGCATTGGCAATGCCTTTACGACGATGTTCACAGAGCATAGACAACATCCAAAAGTCCACACAGTCACCAAGCTGCAAATGAGGGCACACCACTTCATATTGTTTGTCTGCTACTTCCAGCACACCAATCAGTGGTTTCATCGCTCGACAAGGACCCTCAGTAATGCCGACTGGCAAAGGGCTACAATAATCACGAACGTACAGGCACCCAACCATCTGCGAAGATGTGTTGTCAACCGCCATGATCGAAAGACCATTTGAGGCACATTCATCCTTAAATAAACTCACAAAGCACCTCCATATCTCCAAGCGTTGCTGTGGGGCTGACACATAAGCGGCCAATCCGGGTTCATCCACGAACCCTCTAGCGATAACTTCTGCTGCTTCGTCTGCGTGTTCAGCAGAAAG
>Ga0255370_1139_pt1 | contig 16670 bp, 13 predicted proteins | sample ANMaggSeSYBR01F4_FD_182096 | JGI IMG/M metagenome (GOLD analysis project Ga0255370, IMG submission 182096) | Sediment cell enrichment communities from methane seep in Santa Monica Basin, California, United Staets - ANME aggregate JGI... | ecosystem: Environmental > Aquatic > Marine > Cold seeps >...
CTGAACATAAATTAATTACCGGAATTTTTTTCTTACTATTGGGAGTAGCGCTTCTGATAGGATCGTGCTTGGTAGAGCCAGAATTGATGAGTGGATTATGTATTTCAAGTTTATTAACAATCGCGGCTGGAATAGCACTGATGATCGCTTACGCAATTAGTAAAAAGAATCTTACGTCCGTCTATCCCTCATAATTACAAATACAGCCGCGAAGAAGCCGACCAGCATACAAACCAATCCTGCACCCGCTTTTTCATTTGTTTTGGCAGCAGAATTCGTGGCAGCCGCGGTGGTTGTTGCTTGATCTAAAGTATCGATTGTTTGTGTAGCATGTGGGGTTACTACCGGATTCACCTTGATCGATCTTTTTTCTGAAACGACGGTTCCATCGTAACCCTGAGTATCTGCAAAGTGCACAACAGCGGGCGGCAGTTCGACATAACCAGTTGTGTTCATTTTCATGCTATAACCGAATGTCTGACTTTCACCCCGCCTCAAAACCATCTCCGTGCCTGACACACCATCTGTCAGCACAGCATTCTCTGGGAGGTAATCGGTTACATCAATACTCGCCAGTACATTCCCGGTATTTTTCACTTCGATAGTGACGGTCACAATTCCATCCACGTTAATAATATCCGGGTTTACTGTTTTTGATAACTCTATCTTCGGACCATACACAGTAATACACGGGGAATTCGACCGCGCAGAAGAAATCTTACCATCTTCGGTCCATTGCACAATTGCAGCCGGGATAACATATCCCTCTTCATTCGGCTGTAGTGGTTTTAATAAGTATGTAAAACTCCTGCACTCACCAGGTTTGAGATTCAATTCCCATTCCAGAGGTGAATCATTATTCAACTCAAAGTCTGGCGGCAAGGTATCGCTTATCTTAATTGTGTTGATGGGATATGCACCATTATTTCTTAACGATATCGTGACTGTAGCAATCTCATTAATATAAATATTATCATTTATTGATTTTGTGATCCTGAACATGCCCAGTACTTTCACTGGATACGATTCGGAATATGAATATTTCATACCTTTCAGGTCATAATACTCGATGTTTACTGCTATATTGAATGCAGTATCCGCTACCACAGAAGGTGCACTAAATTGCAGTGTGATCGGATCAAACACTGTAGTGTCCTTTTTACCATCCACAAGTTCCCCTTTTTCGAGTTCATTGTAATGATAATATGCCTTTCCACTGATCATTTCGAGACCGTCTGTATCCACATAGATGTCCATATTATGTGCCTTAGCATCCCCGGTATTTTGAATGGTGAGATCTACTTCAATATATGATGAGTATGCAGGGTAATCATCCTTATCGGTCTCAAATTGCACATCAAAACGCGGCATACCCCGTTGTTCCATCTTGATCTTCGCCCATTGCTCTTTTGGCAGATCCGTTGTCCAATCCTGAACCGGTATTGAGAATTCGAGGGCGGTCATCCTGATCTCATCGTCATAGATGTAGTTATCGTCCTCAACAAGTATTTGATCTGCGACCAGAATGCCGTTTTCATACAATTTAATCCCAACGAACCGGATTTCATTTTGGTTAGATTTAGGGAAATTATAAGCCTCCACGGTATAATTTCCGTTTGAGATCGTTTCACCAAGATAAAGTTCCTTTGAGTTACCGCATGCCCATTCCAGATCATCCTCGCAGTATGCGCAGGCAATGTTAATGCACAAGATGATCAATAAAAAAAATAGAAGTATCTTCATAGACATCAAACACTTCTAATTCGTATCAGTGCAAACATAAAAGCAATAAATCCAATCAGCGTATAAGTACTCATAATATGATGTTCCAGGCCGTTATTTTCAGTAGAATCTTCCACCTGTATCTGGCTTGAAGGTGTACCTTTGGTTGATTGAGTCGTAGTATCTGTTATCATTCCACTTCCTCCTGCTGTTGCGGGAGATGAAGGCATACCATTGGTTGATTGAGTTGAGGATGATGCCAGCGTAGAAGAAGTCGAAACCGGTTTTGGATCCTCTTCATGTACAGGAATTATATCCACTTCTGTGTGCTTATCGACATATAGAGTCACGGCCTCTTGACTTGTTATATGACTTCTGGTAATCTTTTCATAATTTTCTTTGGTATCAGGATCGAACCATTCAATCTTAAACGAATGTAATGCATTTTCATCATTTTCGAACTCGTTTTCACCATAATCACCGGTATTTCCGGAAGAGATGCTCAAGTACTTCTTATAATTCTCATCGATATAGAGATAGACTTCAAGTTTATCATCGTCGAGATTATTTATAAAAACATGTGAACTGATCTTATTTTCATCTTCGGCATGTTCATCGGTCTGGAGTATTATGGTTGTTACATCTGTTATGGTGTGTTCTTTGGTCTTCTCATACCATTCATTTGTGTCAGGATCGAACCACCTGATTGTGAATGTGTGTGTCCCCTCTTCCAGACCGTAATCATCATATTCTTTGGTCTTACCAGATGAGATACTCTCAAAACCCTCATCATTTCCATCGACCAGGAGATGAATATCCAATTTGTCATCATCGATGTTTTTCACATATACTGTAGTGGTGTACGTCGTCAGTGTCCCATTTGGTGAATCGCCAATGGTCACTTTGTCATTAACCCAATTTGCAGGTATTTTATCTGATTTCGTATCGACAAGTACTCCATTAGAGAGATTCAGGAAAATGATATCTCCGTTTTCTCCCACCACTTCAAATCTGATCGTTGCAACAGTCCCGGACCCACTAACACCAGTGACCCCGGGAACATTGAAGAGCAATCTGATCGAGTTTGCACCTATGAAATAGCATAGATCTATTGGCACTGCTGTGCTCCCGATCTCCCCATTCTCTATATCATTATTGAGATCGGTCACGTTTACAACGCTTGAATCGAATGATATATCAAACTGTCCGGAATCCAGATCATCGACATCATCGATCTCGATTGTAATATCAAATCTGCTACCAGACTCATATTCGGGAGTATCGACGCTGACTGTCACTGCAGTTGCATTGGTTGTAAATACTATTAATAAAACCAGTATTGCAATAATATTTAGTTTCAGGTTTTTATTCTGTGCATACATAGTATCATCACTTTAGTATAGTTAATGTATAGATAAAAGCTAATAATCCGATTAATGAGTAGTGTTAAGTCAACCATCAAGTGTCGGATTATAAAGGGTATGCGGTACAATTTTAAAATCTAATTATTCAATAATCACACTAGACGCTGATTAACGCAGACGCAACCTTAAATCAGCGTTAATTTGCGTTAATCAGCGTCTTGAAAATTACTGGAAAATATAACCGTGTCAGATCATATATGTTGCAATATTGTATGGTTGACTCGACAGTAGATTGAAATTAAATTGTGTGTTGTTAGCGTATCCAGTCCATCCGGGTCATCTCTTTCTGATGTCTCGGTCGGTACTGCTGTATCTGGCGTATCTTGCGCTGCAGGTGTGTACGATGTGGCCGATCCGGGTGTGGAATCAAGCGGTGTGGTCTTTACAGAATTTGCAACTGGCGTTGGTGATGGTGTTGTATCAGCCATTGGTGTGGCGGCAGATGTTGATGCAGACGTTGAAGTACCAACTGTCACGTTATCGTTGAACCAGTTTGTAGTTATCAAATTTGAATCCATATCAACGAGCACTCGTTCAAATGTGTCAGACAAGTCCATGATAGTGGTATCTCCGGGGTTACTAACAACTTCGAAAACGATCTTTGTCAGATATCCCGAACCACTTACTCCATCTGCACCGGGAAGATTAAAAATCACCCTAATCCTATCATCATCCATGAAACGCCACATATCTACAGGCACTTCTGTATTATCTATACTTCCTGCCTCCACCTCTTCAATATTCACAACGCTTGAATCGAAGGAAAGATCGAACTGCCCGGAATCCAGATCAGCTACGTTCTCAATATCAATCGTGACCTCAAATGTACCGGACACAAACTCAGGTGCGTTGACTCTGACATAAACGTCTGTATCTTCCGCTGCCGCAACTATCGCGAGTATCACAAGCAGTGTGATTGATATAAATAGTAATATTTTTTTTACAATAGAGTTCATCTTTATCATATCATTTCTACATTGCACAGATATCGTGGACACATCGATTTATGGAAGAGTTGATCGGTCTTGTCGAACGAATATTCTCTACCATGTGTACAAACGCAGAATCCTCAGGGGCAAAAATTCTGCATCCGTTCACCATGAGTATCCAATCGGTATATTTCAAAGCAAGGTTCAAATCATGGATTGCCATTACGTCGTAGATTGCGAAGTCGTTATAAATATTATTTATATAATCATCAAATCTATTATTATTATTTAATATTACGATTGTTCCAAAAAGTAATCTTAAATAATATAAAACTTGTGCTTACAACTCACGTTCCACAGGTATTTGTAAATTTCAAATAATATTTCCGGATAGTATTAATATATATTTCTAGAATATTATATTTATATTGTGAATGCATAAAAGACATGTTTTGAAAATACGATTTGCCTATTTCTGCAGAAAATAGATATGCAACTTTCCAAACCATTTACCTAAAAATACCGAAAACCATAAATCAATAGCAAAAGAAGTATAACATGGAAAAATCATCTAAGACATTCCATAAACTGAACACAATGTAGAAATGTTTCAGTTGTTCACAGTAATTCCTTCAACAAACTGTTCTATGTGTGGAAACAGGTTAAGACCAGACGAGAACTACGACCGATTCATTATTTCAAGCTATGGTATCATAGTTTGCCCAACGACCTACTGGATATGTTCAAGTGGTAAAGGTATTGGTAATAGGCATCCTTTTAATGTGTTACATACAATATTCCTGACCATATCTATTATATGATCAGACCATGCGGTGAGAGTTATGGCAGAAAAAACATTAAGAAGTATGAATGGGAACCAGATCGTATTTACACTTTCAAATATCGAGGACCTGATATATGGTGTCTCTTTCGATCCATCGTCTGGTTCAGGTAGGATCGTGACTAACATATCCTTAATAGATAGTGAGGATGTAGATAATATCCTGCCCATTTTCCGTGATGTGATGCTCAGTGGATTGACAGTCAGTCCACTGGCAAAGATCCTGTCATCAGGCGAATCAGTGAATGATTTTGTAATCCCAAGCGGCAAGTACGGCATCGCAACAGTCTGCAGTATCACGGTGGACGGCATACTTTTAAAGCACGGCATTCCGGTAAAGCCACGATTTGGTGGTTTGGTGGAAGTAAAGGACGGAAATCCCGTGCGTTTCACTGACCTGGTCAGGTATGACAGCACTACGATCGATCCCATGGAGATACTGATGTCCCAATCCCTAACTTCGGTGAGTGATATGCTTACCATCGGCTCGGGCAAGATACTGGCCAACCTCAGGGAGATCACTATGAATGCCAGGGATAAGGTGGAAGAAACACTGGATGATCTGGTTTCGGTGGGTTTCGGTGGTATCCTGGAAGTGGGAGAGCCTAATACTGATGTTCTGGGAGTGAATGTGGAACGGGACCATTTCGGGGTTGTGGTTGTCGGCGGCACTAATCCCATGGCAGTGGCCCAGGAACAAGGGTTTAATGTCGATACCCATGCAATGTCCAGTCTTATGGAAGTGGATGATATGACCCCCATTGACCGGCTGGTATAGTGTTACTGGTATGGTGTATAAATTTCTCTTAAATCCCGATATATTGAAATGCCAGGGAATACGAGCATTTCCGACGATCTCTAATATTGTATCACATTACTTTTAAAAAATTATATATTTATTATTTTAATTAATATTATTTTATTTTGTTAATAAAGGGTCACCATTTAAATAACAAAGATAACATAAAACTACCTGATGCTTCGAGTGATATTCCTGGGCACGGCAGGCAGTGTTCCCACACCTGAGCGCAATCCTCCGGCCGTACTTGTGAACAGGAAGGGTGAGCTTATGCTTTTCGATTGCGGTGAAGGTACCCAGCAGCAGATGATGCGTGCAAGGACAGGCATGGGCGGCCTGACCTCGATTTTTATCACACATTTTCATGCCGACCACATCCTTGGCATACCCGGCCTTGTACAGACCATGAACTTTAACGGCCGCACCGACCCCCTAAAGATATACGGCCCTCACTGGGTCGAAGAATTTGTCAGTATGATGACAGCCATGGGGTTCTATAAATTGAAATATAACATCAAGGCAATCGAATTATATCCAGGGGATAAGGTGGACAGGGGTGACTATTATATCGAAGCCTTAAAGACCGAACACAGTGTGGCATCCATTGGTTATGCACTTGTAGAAAAAGAGCGCCCTGGACGGTTCGACAAGAAAAAAGCTGTAGAACTTGGTGTACCGCCAGGCCCCCTGTTCAAGCGCCTGCACAATGGGGAAGATGTAGAGGTAAACGGCAAGATCATAAAAAGTAGTGATATTGTAGGGCAGCCGCGGCCTGGGCGGAAGGTCGTATATTCAGGTGATACAAGACCCTGCGGCGGAATTTTTGTTGCCAGCAATAAGGTGGACCTGTTGATCCACGATGGTACTTTTGCCGATGATATGGTGGAATGGGCTAAAGAAACCCAACACTCCACAGCAGGCGAGGCTGCATCCATGGCATCCCTGGCAAATGTGCATCAACTTGTATTGACACACATAAGTTCAAGGTATTCGGATGATACCTCCCAGTTGCTGGAAGATGCGAAAAAAGAATTCGATAATGTAAGTATCGCCACTGAGTTCATGCAGATCGAGATTCCTTACCGTGACGATTAGTACTACTTGCGCTTCTTTTACTACTTGTGCTTCTTTTACTTCTTGTTCGTTTACTCCGCGTGTCGGGTCTCTTTTTCGTAATACCCAGTTTTCTCAGGTCACTTAGCTTTCCCAGTCTTGTACCGTCCAGCAAGTATGCCTGCGCCACGTCCAGTTCCACTGCTCCTGAGTTGAATACAGGACCCAGCAGGTCGCCGTGCAGCGATTCATTGAATGCCACGCCACCGCATAGCTGGCAGAAGGCTGGCATGATCACCACTTCAGGGTCAGACCATGGCAGGTCTCCTGCTTTTGACTTAAAATGTGCTTCCAGTATCTTGTAGTTCAACCGGGTTCGTATCCAGGCAGGTTCTGCACTGCTGGAACCAAGTGGGTCAGTAAACCTGATGGTGGGGTGGTTATGGGCCATTACAATGTGGTCGCAGGAGAGTAAAACAGGGTCGGGCCAGGTGTGGCCGTGGAAGTACCCAACATTGTCCAGCACAAAACCCCTGGCAGGTTGAAGCGTAACTTCAAGTCCGGGCAAAATGTGCTGGAGCAGGAATTCCATGTCTCCATCATGGTTGCCAGGGACTATATCAACCGCTGTCCTTTTTGCTATGCTTTCAAGGAAATGGGGCACTTCCTCTCTTTCCTGCCAGGATATCCGGGGCACATTATGTTTCACATCCCCCAGCAGTACGACCCTGTCGGGTGAAAGTGCGTCAATATATTCCATAATCTTTGCAAGCCCCTGGTTGGACTGGCTTGGGACCACTATGCCACTGTTGCCCAGGTCCCACTCTATACCGAGATGGATATCTGCCACCACCAGAACCCGGATGTTATTCTCAACAACCAGACATGGTTCATCCACAAGTGGTTCAAGCGCTGCAGGCATATGCTAACATATAATATGATTGATTATAAATTCACAGGTCAGAATACTGGCAGGACCTGGGATCTGGTTGCAAAGGGATTAAATCGTGATAGATATAACCCAGGACTTACCATAAATACTATAATCAGATCTGGTTAACATGAGAACGTTTTCACCCATTCTTGCATCCAGAGCCCTCTGGCAGTTGCGTGTCAGGAAGCGGCCTATTGTAATGTCCCATGGCATCAATGCCAGGTGCAACATGCACTGTGATTTTTGCGAGTACTGGAAGGAAGAAAAGGATGAGATGGAGACCGGGGATATCCTGCGCCTGCTGGATGAGGCAAAGAAGTTTGGTATCAAGTATTATAATGCATGGACTGTGGAACCACTGCTCAGGGAGGACCTGCCCCGGATAATGGCTTATGCACGCAGCCTTGGATTTATTACTTCCATGATAACCAATGGTAAGTTGCTCAAGCAGCGGGCACATGAACTGGATGATGTGGATTACCTGTCTGTATCAGTTGATGGGATAGATAGCTATAAGGATATCAGGGGCATGGATTTTGATGACCTTCTGGCCGGGATAGAGGCTGTAAAGGATGGGCGCAGGAACCCCATCTTGATCAATTGTGTCATATCAGGACAGAACCTTGAGGATGTCGTGCCACTGGTACACCTGGCAAGGGATCTGGGAGTCTGGATATCTTTTGAGCCATTGGATGAATCAGAGGGTATTGACCCTGCTGTTTGGGAGATCATTGGAATACGTGATAATGTTAAGTATGAAAATGTGCTGGACCGGGTCATCGGGTTGAAAAAGGAGGGTTATCCTATCATTAATTCATTGACGTACTTAACAATGGTAAGGGACAGGAATATGGATTTCAGATGCCATGCCAGTGATCTTATATTGAATGTAACATCTGATGGCTGGATAGAGAACTGCAGGTTGAAGACGGAACATCTGGGGCATATCAGGGACGGATTGGTGAATGTGTGGGATAGTTCACGGGAACAACGCAGGAAGATAACAACAGAATGTGGAGGATGCCTGTTCTTTGGTTATGCGGAGGGGAGTATGCTGTATGATTTCAAGCCTGAGGTCATGGCACATTATGAGTGGATTTGAGATGAACGTTTAGTAAAATTCAAGTTGTAGGGATCCTCTGTGACCAATAATCGGTTAAAGATGGGATTTAAGTATGTTTTTTCTCTACAATATCATGTGATGATAAATTGAATATTCAGAAGGTTCAGAAGGATAAAATATCAAATTATCAAAGTCAAGATAATTAAAAATTCATTAATAAGTATTTTGTAAGAGCGAATATCATGTCGCCATACAAAACAGCTACAAAGAACCCAAGTGTAATGGGTATCATGAACGGCAGGCCCGGAGTGACCCATACCCGCCTGTCCATAAGGCCATCGGCAGCGAATCCTTTCAGTTCTTTTACAGTTTCCTCATCGATACTTGCCCCCCCGCGCCTGAATTTTGTATGAAATTCACCTTCTGAAAGATAGCATTCTTCTATCAATTTAATATGTCTGCCAATCAAATTTGAAATGTCTGCTTTGAATCCAACAAAGAGATAAGCTGGCCGTTCTATGATCTCGCCCGGTTTTAAGGTGAACAGGTTATAGAAAAACAGGACTAAGGGTACCACTACGGTCAGCAGGACAGAATTCCCAAATACGCTAAAAGCGAAAAGATCGATGAGGGGCACGCCATTCAATGGCATTACAAGTCCGAACATTTCAATTCTTGGATAAACAGGTATGATAATGGCCAGGACGATCAGGCTCTTGGCATCGGCTCCTCCAAAAGCACCGAACTGGAATAAGATATAGACAAATACGAATATTACACTTGCTGAAATTAAAAGCCTGACCAGGGCGGGTATTCCACCGTTTATAACATCATATGTAACAAAAATGATGGCTCCTGCCAGCATTACCTTCCAAACCCGGTTAGATACACGCCTTGTCTGGATATCAGTATAGCAGGAATAAAAAAGAAATGGAGTACAATAAAGCACTTTCAACAAGTCGATAAAAACCATTGTATCTACCATTTTATTTTTCTATTATATCAATAATGCACATAAGTGGGTAATCCAATGATTGGTCGTATTTCAGTCCCACTGTTGCCGTTATGCCGCCAAAAGTGATCCTGGCCTCTACTTCCAGCATCCGGCCTTCCAGTTCGCAGTACTTGAACTTCTCTCCAGTCCTGCTGGTGACCATGTTCCTGTCTATCGTCACCGATATTTTTTCAACGTAGGGCTGCACTGATATGCTTTCCTTTATGGCCTGCTCCAGGCTATCTACAGTACTGATATTCACTGGAGCGCCTGTGAACTGATGATACAGGGCACCCAATTTGATGCCTGCCTCAAATAATGCGTTATCCCTTTCAGTTATAACCATGGTTAGCAACTTACAAGTGAAAATATAAACCATTTGCTGTTTAATATTAAGAAATGTTATAAAGCGATTCAGTTGATTGAAGATTGAATATTAATCTGAGAAAAGTATGGTGGTACATCTTTTTGTTGCTGAAGATACAAAGTTGATAAGAATGCTCCAAATACATTTTATTGAAGAACATGCTTCAGAAGTCATCGAATCAACCGATAATTATGGGACTGTAGATAAATTCGGGGAGTATAGTTCAAAGGTTGCTTTTTTGGATATCCAGTTACCTGATGAAAAGGATCTGAACTCAGTGTATGATGCTATTAACTCTATACTCAAAGCCAGGTATCTTTTCCGAATACTTGATCCTCAAATCGGATGGCCTGTGGCCGCCGGTGATTGTTCATTGGTTCATTTACGGCTTAACTCCAAAGCATGGCTTCAATTGAAACCCAGGAAGTCTATCCAGCGGTCCGGGGGTGCGAAGTGGATGTTATGTTGGCTGCTGGCGGTAGTTAAAATATAATTTTTATGTAATAATGCACCGCAAAGAACGCGAAGGACGCAAAGCCAACCCAACAGAATCCTTTGCGATCTTCGCGCTCTTTGCGGTGAAATAAATAATGAATTGCAGCCCCATCTATTCTTCGGCTCTCTCGCCGCCCCCTCTCCCGCTGTGCTCCCACCCGCCCTTGTGGTGCGAGGGGTGGCAGTGCAGGATTGGTGATGTTCATCATAAAATGAATTAATGGCTGACAAAATAGAAAACGTTCCTGAAAACAAAGGAGTTTGAAGTGTCAAAGTTGGTAACAAGAAAAATCCGATTCATCAAATTCCATATCATTAGCGATATTCGTAAAACCTATCTTGCATTTCTTTGCAAAATTTCTATCGTCAAGGAAGAATTCAATTGGTTTTATGTATTCAAGGTTAGTCATCAATTCTTGAAATATCCGTCCATCATTTGTGTCCTTAAAATGAATATCAGCAAGTGATCTTTTCACAATATTGAGCCTATCATGATTTAAGAATAAAATTTCAAAATCAGGATGAGTCTCTTCGATTTTAAGAATGATCGAATTTGATAGATTTAATGACAGTTCTGATAAAAAATCAGGTAGATCGTCTATTTCATTGTCTTTAAGGAAAATAGAGATTTCATGGTATACTAGATTTAGAAAATTCGTCAGTCCTGGTTTTGCAGCCCGTAGGTTTTTGAACTGCTCTATCAAAAAAGCCTGGGAATCCAATGTACTGATGCTGGAGCTATGATAAATATCAGGTAGAAATCTGATAATATCAACCATTACTTCATTTATTTTATTTCTTAGTACGTTATGGGATTCCTTAATTGCTGAATGACACAAATACAATTGTTCATCCCGTTTATCATCCATCAAAGCTATAGATGTTTCATGAAGTCGATCTTTAGAATTAATTATTCCTAAGATGATGTTAGTATCAAATGAAAAATTCATTTCAGGCCTCTAATACTTCAAAAACAGCATTATAATTTCTTGGGATTAATTCTTCATTTAAATTGAATAAACTCAACTCAGTTACATCATCCTGAAGATCTTGAAAAGAAATCTTTCCCCTGTGAAAAGCTTCGATTCTAAGCAATGAAACATTTATCATTATCCAGATATCAACATCATCCACCTTTTTTAAGGATTCCTTTATTAAATCCTGAATGTTGAAAAAGTATTGATCTAGGACTAATAACTGATTGGTATTTTCAGTTTTGTCCCATATTTTAAATTTTATCTCATCCCTAATGGATGAAATTCTTCCATTTAATTTTCTTAAAGTTATTCTAAAAAGTTCAGTTTGCTGTCGGGGTTCTAAGTTTGTTGAAAAAGATTTTAATTTCTTAAAACTTTCATCAAAATCCTGGAGAATAGCTATTTGATCTTCTAGTTTATTTTCAATAGTTCCTAGATCGTCTTCATAAATATTAATTGAAATAATATCTGTTAAAGCTTCCAATAATTTTTCTCTTGTTTCAAAGTCCATTTTCAAAATTTGGTCTAATTCCTTTTGAATCTGATAAAGTCTATGCATTGATCTTAGATAATCAACGGTGCCAATTACCGGCCGCATAACTAATGTAATACTCTCAAAAATATCAGATGAAAAAACATCTAGAATATAGTTAATAGATTTAAATTGGTTGTTAGACGAATAATGGACGTTCATGGTAATATAATCCTACTAATGACTTAAATCCATTTATAATCTAGCTTATTTGAGTTCATTCTAAAGCTTCAAATGCTTACCTGAAATAGAAAATTAACTTTAACATCGCTGTTTTTTTATTTTAGTAGTTGTTGAAATGAATCCAGCACCCGTTTTTTTTCAACTCTCCTTGTGCTCTTTCCCGCTCTGCTCCCACCCTCCCTTGTGGTGCGGGGGCTGGCAGGCGCTTTAGTGGTGCTTCGTGGATGCATGGGTATTCAGCGATCCAGGGGTGCGAAGTGGATGTTATGTTGGTTGACTGCCGGAAGCTGTTAAAATATAATTTGGATCTAATAATGCACCGCAAAGAACGCGAAGGACGCAAAGCCAACCCAACAGAATACTTTGCGATCTTCGCGCCCTTTGCGGTGAACCAAATAATGAAACCCAGCTCCCATCCATTATTCCGCTCTCCTGCCGCCCGGGATTGCTACCCCTGCGCCGCCGGGTGCCCTTTCTGTTGTGCCACAACCTGCCGCCTTTGTAGGAAGATGTGAGTAAGGTCTGAAGTACGCTAAAGAGATGTGAAGTTGCGAAATTGGGTGTGTAGGGTACTAAATGTGAAGGTAAGGAGCTTATGTTCTTGATGGATTTGAAATAAACATTGTGGGACTGTTTAATTGTAAGTATTTTGAGGGAAGTGGATACTTAATGTCAATCAGGGTTAAGTAGTTGGAGAACAGATTTAAAAAATGAAGATGTTTAGTTATTGTGGTTTGATTTTAATTTGATGAGGGTGGTCAATAAACAATAAATCCAAACTTTGAACATAAAATGTTAATGGATGTAAAATCATATATAATATTGATTAATATAATATAGAGACTATAAACTGGAGATATAATGATTTATGTAGTGATTGGTGAAAAATATGCATTTATTGATTTCAGTGTTGCTTTCTTTGTTGAATTTTGGGAATAGAACTGCCATAGGTGCAGTTTCTGATGTTATTATAAAATGAGGGGTGCGAATGAGGTTATTTTCAAAATTTTTAATTATATTGGTTTTTGTGGGGCTGGCAATTGTTGTTGGTGTTAATGCTGATATTCCCCCCACACCGATCATACTCAGCAATACAACAAGTAACTACTGGGTGAACTATACATGGACAGCAGGTTCAGGTAATGTCACAGACAGTTACAATATCAGTGTCAATGATATTTGGGTCTCGAACAGTTCATCGCAGACGTACTGGAACAGCAATGTTGGCCCGAGTAACTGGAGTAACATTGCTATATACGCCTACAACGTTTCAGGTGGAGGCAACCTTAATTTAACACCTGCAAATAATAATACACAAGCTCCTGCCGCTCCAATTTCTAAATATATTCCCCCCACACCGATCATACTCAGCAATACAACAAGTAACTACTGGGTGAACTATACATGGACAGCAGGTTCAGGTAATGTCACAGACAGTTACAATATCAGTGTCAATGATATTTGGGTCTCGAACAGTTCATCGCAGACGTACTGGAACAGCAATGTTGGCCCGAGTAACTGGAGTAACATTGCTATATACGCCTACAACGTTTCAGGTGGAGGCAACCTTAATTTAACACCTGCAAATAATAATACACAAGCTCCTGCCGCTCCAATTTCTAAATATATTCCCCCCACACCGATCATACTCAGCAATACAACAAGTAACTACTGGGTGAACTATACATGGACAGCAGGTTCAGGTAATGTCACAGACAGTTACAATATCAGTATCAACGGTAGCTGGACAAATGGAACTTCGGCAACATTCAAAAACAGTACAGTTGGCCCCCACGGGTATGCTGAAATAATTGTGTATGCATTCAATAGTTCTGGATCAGGAACTTTATCTGTTGGTAATTTAACTGACAATGTTACAGTCCCCAACAATCCTATTGACATTACCAACACTTCAGATCGTACTGTTAATGAAGGTGAAAACGTTTACGTTGATTTTGACTACACAGATGATGATAGTGACACTGGTACGTTCACTTGCAACCGAAACGATCTTTTCAGCGATTTTGATACTGCAACAGGTAAAGGTAACTGGCTCACCAATTACAGTTCAGACGGTACATATTCTGTTGTTTTTGGCGTTTCTGACGGATATGGTTCAACTGTTAGCTATACCATGACAATTACGGTCAATGATGTAGACTCCCCGTCACCAGTAATTTCAAATGTAAACAATGACACTGCGTCCAATAATTCTGTTACGATTTATTGGGATACTGACATCCCCAGCGATTCACTTGTAAAATACGGTACAACAGAAAATATTCTAAATAATGAAACAAATGATCCAACATTAGTAACTAATCACTACATTGTCCTTACTAATCTTGAAGATAATACTACATATTACTATGTTGTGAACAGTACAAGTGCTTTCGATAAAAGCAATCAATCCGATGATATAAAAACATTTACCACAACCGATATCAACGATATTACACCCCCCGTTATAAATGATAAATCTCTCAGTAAAACAAGTAGTGTCAAGTCAGGTGAAACACTCACAGTCACTATCAATGTTATTGACAACATAGGAGTAACCTCAGTAACTGCCAGCAATAATGACCTGACCCGACGAAATGCTACTCACTGGAGTGGTACAGTTACTGCCGATTCAACTAAAAAAGTTGATATAATCGCATATGACGCTGCAGGCAATACCAACACCACTACCCTCACCTATACACTCTATACTAGTAGCGGTGGAGGTGGGGGCGGCGGAGGCGGAGGCGGTGGGACCTCAGGTGAAGCCTTTGCGAACATAGTATGCACAGAGACAGACCGTCAGTTTGTAGGTAAGGACCTGAATGTCAAATACAACTTTAAACTTGAAGGCAACTACGTGCAGCACATCGAGTTCACAGGCCTGACAAGTGCTGGAAAAGTAGCTGCAAAAGTAGAGATACTTAACCATACCTCTACAATTGTTGAAAAAGACGCACCGAACATAGTATTTAAGAACCTTAATGTCTGGATCGGTAACATGGGCTATTTCTCCAACAACAACGTAAAGGATCCAACTATCACGTTCATAGTAGATAGATCATGGGTTCGTGACAATAACATCATCCTGAACACAATCAGTTTTTACAGTTACAACGACCGCACAACTATATGGGAAAAGATGTCTACCCAGAAAATTAGCGAAGACCCCACCAGCTATCAGTTTAAAGCCAGCCTCCCCATTAGAGGAAGCCTGGGACCCATGGCGATATCAGGAAAGGACCTGGTTTATGTCCCCACCTCTGTTCCCACCCCAACACCAGTGATCACACCAACCCAGAGTGTTACAGAGCAGCCCACCTCTGAAAAAACACCTACCGTCACACCAGTCACATGGACCGGAACCTGGAAGGCAAAAGTACCCGGATTCCAGTTATTGGCTGCATTGATTGTTTTAATAACATTATACTTTATTAGCAGAAGGCGGGATTAGATGGCTGGGGCTAGTTTTTGGTACTGTCGTTTTTGGTTTTTGCCCTAATTATGTATCTAAGATAGTGCGGGGTATTAGATGAAATCTGTGCTCAATCCTAGGATCAGTGGTGGAACTGGTTGAGAGGGGGGCTATTCCCAGGACTGTAGGGGAGGTTTAAGCGGTATTGGATATGATGGGAGAGTATTGAAATGGTGGATACATCAGAATATGTTAGATTCCATAAATCATACGATTCAATTGTGATAGTAATGTGATATATTATAATATTTATATAATATAATATTATATATAATGACCCTTAAATATACAATACATTCAATCCTTGGATATTAAAATATTTATAAAAGTGAAATGTTACATAATGGTGTTAAATATAAAATATAGGTAACTATTCAGCCATACATAAACGTTATCGGTAGACTGAATAGTCCACAAATAGATAATTGCACACAATTGTCAAATGCCTTTGGAATCGATGGACGTAGACTCAGTATTAAAAACTAAAAAATGTATCGCCATAGACACAAATAAGCTGATTTTCGTCATCGGCATCCGGTCTAAAGGAAGGCTGAATAGTTACAAATATAGAATATAAAATGGAGATATATTAATTTCTGTGGTGATTGGTGAAAGATATGTATTTATTGATTCCAGTATTGCTTCCAGGGTTGAATTTGGGGAATAGAACTACAATAGGTGCAGGTTCTGAGGCTATTATAAAGTGAGGGGAAGAGATGAAGTTATTTTCTAAGATTTTTATTTTATTGATTTTTTTAGGGTTGGTTGGTAGTTTAATGATCACTGTGGCAGCTCAATATAATATAAGTGGTTATGTTTTTGACAATAATGGAGTAGGTTTACAGGGTTATGACAATACCAATTATTTAATCATAAACATTA
>Ga0255370_1151_pt1 | contig 15694 bp, 13 predicted proteins | sample ANMaggSeSYBR01F4_FD_182096 | JGI IMG/M metagenome (GOLD analysis project Ga0255370, IMG submission 182096) | Sediment cell enrichment communities from methane seep in Santa Monica Basin, California, United Staets - ANME aggregate JGI... | ecosystem: Environmental > Aquatic > Marine > Cold seeps >...
TCTGGAAAATTTAGATACATTTAATATATGTAACTATTCAGCCATACATAAACGTTATCGTTAGACTGAATAGTCCACAAATAGATAATTGCACAGAATTGTCAAAAACCTTTGAAATCGATGGACTTGGACTCAGTATTAAAAACTAAAAAATGTATTACCATTGACACAAAAAAGTGGATTTTCGCCATCTACATCCGGTGTTAAGGATGGCTGAATAGTAACTAATATATTTTCTTAAATGATGTGTGATTATTCAGATGAAATGGATTATAAATGTCCACATGAAAGTCTAGTAGACAGTGATTATTGTATTTTCCACTTAAAAGATGATGATAAAAATGTTGATGAATTTAACAGTGGTATAAATGAATTATTAGAAACAGAAGAAGATTCAATTGACTTTAGTGGTTTTTATTTTCCTCCTGATTCAGCTAATTTTACAAATATATATTTTCAAAAAAATGTTATTTTGAAAAATGCAACATTTTGAGATAAAGCAGATTTTGAGGGAGCTAATTTTTCAGCATTATTTCATGCAACCACGGTACATCCCCATCACAGAAGACCGGACACCGAAATCGTATGGAAAAGGCACAGGCATCAGTGAAAAAAATTGGTTTGTTGAAAAACATAACAAATAAATTTTAGCAAATGTTTTGTATTAAAACTATGTTTTAATAAAATTATAAAAACCGTTATGTTTAACTCAACCTGAACATTTAAAAAATTTTAATGGAGAAAGAGACTAAACTAAATGAATATACTCCAATACGAATCAAAAATATGGGCAACCGCAGATTTGTTACGCGGCAGTGGTATCAAAGAATCCGAATGGCCATCATATATGATGCCATTTTTTGCCCTTGCTATGATTGAAAGCCGTCTTGTTAGAATGTTTGATGGTTTAAAAGCTGAAATTGGAGAAGAAGCTTTTGCCAATATCGACAAAGATGACCTGTACGATATGATTAAAGATCAGGGGCAAGGCTACAACCTATATATTTTTGAGCACAACAAGACCTTAACCGATATCTGCAAAAATGATAAGTCGTTCGATATTGATTTTGATGCTTATCTCAATGGTTTTGATGGTGAAACAAAAGATTTGCTTGGGGTGGATGTCAATGAAGGCGAGAAATTCCTTGATATTAAGGGGGTGATTAGCACGCTAAAAGCTAAAAAAGTGCTGATGGGCTACACCAAACTATGGGCGGAGATCGACCTCAAACCATTTGACAATTCCGAAATCACCACGCTTGAAGAACACATCAAGCGCAAATGGGCAGACATTTCGGCGGAAACAGCAGGGGAGCATTACACCCCGGATGATGTGATTTCGTTGATTGCTGAAATCATAGCTTCCAAAATTAAAGAGGCCGATACACTGCTTAAAATATACGACTGTACCTGTGGCGGCGGCAACTTGTTGTTTGGGGTTGAAGACCGCATAAATCAAAAATTCAAACGCCTCACCCAGACCTATGGTCAGGACTGGAACGACCCGCTTTACGCTCTTGCTAAAATTGAAAGTCGCTTTCGACTTGATTCTAAAATAGAATATGGTAATACCTTGGTAGAGGATAAGTTCTACAACGAAGAGTTTGATGTGGTCGTTGCCAATCCGCCCTATGGCTTGAGCTGGAAGGGGTACCAAAAAGACATTAACAATGACAAAACAGAGCGATTTAAATTCCTGCCATCGGTCTCAGATGGGCAACTTTTATTCATGCAGCATCTTATTTCCAAGCTTGATGCAGTCGGCATGGGGGTAGTGGTACACAACGGTTCCACCTTGTTTAGTGGCGATGCGGGCTCGTCAGAAAGCAATATCCGCAAATGGATGCTTGATAGCGACATTGTGGAAGCGGTGATCCAGTTACCGACAGATGAGTTTTTCAACACCGGTATTTACACCTACCTCTGGGTGCTGAATAAGAACAAACAGCCAGAGCAGAAAGATAAAGTGATGCTGATCAATGCCAGTGATAAATTTAAGCCACTGAAAAAGAGCAAAGGTTCCAAGCGCAGAGAAGTAGATGAAGCCAGCCGTTTAGAGATTGTTGATGCACTCACAAAGTACCAGGACAATGATTACGCCAGGGTATTCGACAAGGAGTTTTTTTACTTCAACAAACAGGCTATCATGCTTACTAATGTGGATGAATACGGCAACAGTTTTGAAACGAAGTTAAAGGAAGGCAAGAAGAGTGAAAAGCTTACGCCAACCAGACTTGCCAACGGCGAGCGCGAACTGAGTGAGTTTTTGATTATGTCATTTGATTCCACTCAATACGATTCTTTGGCCGATGCTTTTGCACAGGACATCAAACCATTCATTGCATCGCTGGATTACAAAGAACAGCCACTTGTGATCACCACTGTTAAGGCACAGTATTGGTATGATGGCGGGCAAGAAACCCTGATCAAAGAAGTGAATGGTAAAAAAGAGTGTCTGGGCTGCGGAAAGATCGTAGTGAAATCTGCCTATAAAAAAGCAAGCAAAAAACAGCCAGAGTGCATCGAGATCAGCGTTGATCTAACACCAGATTACCAGAAAGATTACGAGATTATACCTTTTCATAAAGACGAAGCCGAAAACCTTGTAGTGATTGCAGAATTTATGGCGAAATACATCACCAAGTCATTTAGATACTTTGAAAATGTGGTGGGTGTGGAGCTTAATTTTAACAAGATCTTTTACAAGCCGGAAAAGCTGCGCAAAGTGGTGGATATTCTGGCTGAGATCGATGCGCTTGATGGTGAGTTGAAGATGCTTGATGAGGGAATGTTGCTATGAAGTTACATTCTCAACCATATGAAAATTATGGGGTGAGTCATAACGAATGGTTTGAACATCTTCCTTCTAAATGGACTGAAAAAAGAGTAAAAGATTTATTTAGGCTTGTGACAAATAAAGCTCCAGATAATAACGATTTTGAGTTGTTGTCTCTTTACACTCACATAGGAGTTAGACCTCGCAAGGATTTAGAAGCACGAGGTAATAAAGCAAGTTCTACGGATGGTTACTGGATCGTAAAAAAGGGCGATATCGTCGTTAATAAACTTTTAGCTTGGATGGGGGCAATTGGTTTGTCAGACTACAACGGTGTTGCTAGCCCAGCTTACGATATTTTGAGAAAACTTGATTATGGGATTGATGAAAGATTTTTTTCATATTTATTTAGAATCGAAAAATCCAAGCAAATTTTTAAAAAGTCATCGCGTGGCATTATGGATATGAGGCTTAGATTATATTTTGATAAATTTGGTGCAATAACGGTTCCAGTGCCACCATTTGATACACAAAAAGTCATAGTCGATTACCTCGACACCAAAACCACGCAGATTGATTGCAAAATAGACCTGCTCACCCAAAAGGCGATTCAATATGGCAAGCTCAAACAATCTCTCATTAACGAAACCGTCACCCGTGGTTTGAATAAAACCGTGGCGATGAAAGATAGCGGGGTTGATTGGTTGGGAGATGTACCTGAGCACTGGAAGGTTAATAGACTGAAGAACCTCGCTTATATAAAGACTGGGGGAAAAGACACTATTGATAGTGTCGAAGAAGGTGCCTATCCATTTTTCGTTCGCTCTCAAACCATGGAACGAATTAATTCATACTCTTTTGATGGCGAGGCAATATTGACTGCTGGCGATGGCGTTGGTGTTGGGAAAGTATTCCATTATGTGAACTGTAAATTTGATTATCATCAGCGCGTATACAAAATAAGCAACTTTAGAGGTGTTATTGGTAAATTCGTTTTCTATTATATGAGAGAAAACTTTCATAAAGATGCTCTTCGTCTTAATGCTAAATCCACTGTTGACTCTCTAAGAATGCCAATGTTTCAAAACTTTACGATAGCCTTTGGTGATATTGAAGAGCAACGAGCAATAGTAGATTACCTCGACACCAAAACCGCCCACATTGACCGCATTGTTGAAGCCATCAACACCCAGATCGATAAACTCAAAGAACTGCGCAAAACTTTAATTAATGATGTTGTTACAGGTAAAATTAAGGTGGCATGATGGATATACAAAAACAGGAATCGTTTCAGACAATACTGACTCTTATTCAGGATTCCAGGAATCATGTTTTTGCTACCGTAAACAGAACTCTTGTTGAACTTTACTGGCGTGTGGGAGAGTATGTCTCGAAAAAAGTTGATCAGGAAGTTTGGGGGAAATCAACGGTTAAGGAATTATCTTTATTTATTCAACGAGAACATCCCGACATTAAAGGATTTACTGCATCCAATATTTGGAGAATGAAGCAATTTTATGAGACCTATGCGGAAAATCAAAAACTCGCCTCACTGTGGCGAGAATTGTCATGGACACATAACAGGACAATATTTTCTCGTTGTAAAACGGATGAAGAGCGAGCATTTTACCTCCATTTAACTACAAAAAACCGTCTTTCAGTCAGGGAGATGGAGAGGCAGATAAGTAGCGGTACTTTTGAACGAGCGATGCTTGCTAATGGCAAATTGTCTGAAACCGTCAAAAAACTACCTCAAGAAACAGAATCAGTATTTCGTGACAGCTATCTGCTTGATTTTCTCAATCTTCCCGCAGAACACTCCGAAAAAGATCTACAAAAAGCGATTATAGCATCGCTGAAAAAGTTTATACTTGAACTGGGTGGTGGATTTGCATTTATCGGAGAGGAGTATCGCTTACAGGTGGGAAACGACGATTTCTATCTTGATCTACTATTTTATCACCGCAATTTGAATTGTCTGGTTGTTTTTGAGTTAAAAGTGGATAAATTCAGACCTGCTCATTTGGGACAGTTGGAGTTCTATCTTGAAGCACTTGATCGTGACGTGAAATTCGAACATGAAAATCCCTCAATAGGTATTCTTCTTTGTCGGGAAAAGGATGATGAGGTTGTCAAGTATGCACTCAGTCGTTCATTTTCTCCCGCTGTTGTATCGGAATATGAGACAATGCTGATTCCACGTGAAGTGCTAAGACGAAAGATGAATGAGCTATATCAGATATTGGAGGGGGGTGGCGATGAGAATAATTGATAAATTCTTTAGTCCAAATCAGTGTTATATTATAATTAAACAAGAGAAAAACAATAACATCATACAATGGCTGATTAATAATGTAACATCAGATAAAATCAAGGTGCCTCAATGAAAGAATCAAATCGAATTGAACTCAAAAGAAAGCTCAACGATTCTCTTGAAAAAGAAGTTGTGGCTTTTCTTAATTATCGGGAAGGTGGCTACATTTATATTGGAGTTGACGATGCTACCGGCAAGGTAGTGGGAGTGTCAAATCCCGATGCGGTTCAACTTAAGATAAAAGATCGTATCAAAAACAATATTATGCCCTCTGCTCTGGGTCTCTTCGATGTCATTGCTGAACAACACGATGCTAAAACAGTTATCAAGATCACCGTTGCCAGCGGTTCTGAAAAACCATATTACTTAAGAAAACAGGGTATGTCTGAACGAGGCTGTTTTATTCGGATTGGCAGTGCATCAGAACCGATGTCGTTACGCATGATCGAGGATCTCTTTTCCCGCAGGATTCGTAATTCCATCGGGACAATAAAGTCTCGCAAGAAAGATCTGACCTTTGAGCAGTTAAAAATCTATTACAGCGAGACACCTTTTAAACTGAACGACAAATTTGCCCACAATCTGGAACTACTTACCGAAGACGGTGATTTCAACTATGCCGCTTATCTGCTCTCAGATTCAAATGGACTTTCCATAAAGGTTGCAAAATATTCCAGTCTTGACCGTGTTGATCTGATCGAGAATGAGGAATACGGATATTGTTCTCTTATCAAAGCAACCAAACAGGTTCTGGCTAAACTGGAGATCGAAAACAAAACGTTTGCCAAAATCACTCCTCAAAAACGACAGGAGCGCAAACTTATTGATCCGGTTGCACTTCGTAAAGCTGTCATCAATGCCATGATCCACAACAATTATGCCAATGAAATACCGCCCAAGTTTGAACTCTTCCCTGATCGCTTGGAGATAACGTCTGCAGGTGGACTTGTGCCGGAATTCGATGAAAACGAATTTTTTATGGGATACTCAGTTCCGCGTAACAAAGAACTGATGCGGATCTTTAAAGACCTTGAAATGGTTGAATACCTTGAATCTGGAGTACCGCGCATTCTGCGCAAATACCCGCGCTCTATATTCACATTTACTCCAAACTTTATTCGCATCATTTTTCCCTTTGAGGAGAGCCTAGAGGGTGGTCAGACAGGTGGTCAAACAAGTGGTCAGACTGCTTTAACCGACCAAGCTACCATGCATGCTACCATGCAAGCTGAAAAAGTGCTCCAATTCTGTATAGAGCCACGAAGCCGTAATGAGATACAGTCATTTCTTGACCTTAAAAATCGTGACTATTTCCGAAAAGAAATATTGAATCCTCTTATCAAAGAAGGAAAACTCGCCCTCACCATCCCTGATAAACCAAAAAGTCCCAAACAACGCTATATCACACGCAATGAACATAAGGTGAATGAATAATGAACGAACTACACCTGCAAGATAAGTTTTTAATTCCGTTTTTTAGAGACGACCCTGGTTACCGCAAGGTAAAAGCCAATACGGTAACAAACTCTCTGATTACTGGCAATAACAAGGAGGCATGACAGGATGAAACATGAAGATGATATTCGCTGGGTGCAGCGTTTTGATAATTACCAAAGAGCCCTGGCGCAACTTACAAAATTTATTAATAAAGGTGAACTGAATGAGCTGGAGGAGCAAGGCCTAATTCAAGCCTTTAAATACACCCATGAACTCGCGTGGAATGTGCTGCGCGATTATTTGCACGAACAGGGAAACCTCAATATACATGGCTCGCGTGATGCGACGCGCGAAGCCTTTAAGCTGGAATTGATCCAGGATGGCGATAGCTGGATGGATATGATTAGAGATCGCAATCGAACCAGCCATACCTATAACCAGGAAACTGCACAGGCGATTGCTACCAATATTACCGGGCGTTTCTTTACTTTGTTTGTTATGCTTCAGGAAAAAATGCGGAGTTTACAGGATGCTCACTGAAATCGCTCCCCGTTTTGGTCTACAGGAAAGCACCATTAATCGCATCAATACGGTGTTTTCCAAGTATCCGGATATTGAACAAGTCGTGCTTTATGGTTCTCGCGCTAAGGGCAACTACCAAAGTGGTTCGGATATTGATTTAACGTTGATTGGGGATGCGCTAAGCCATATACAACTTACCCGCATTGAAACACAGATAGATGATTTGCTGCTGCCTTACTCCGTCGATCTTTCTCTTTTCAAGCACATTGATAATGTGAACTTAATTGATCATATCCAGCGCATAGGCATTGTTTTTTATCAACGAGATGAATAATGAACGAAATACACCTGCAAGATAAGTTTTTAATTCCGTTTTTTAAAGAAAGTCTTGGATACCGCGATGTAAAAGCCAATACGGTAACAAACTCACTAATTATATAAGAAGACTTGCAGGAGTTTATCTCCTAAACCGAGCTGAATGCACTACCCAATTGATTCGAAGAGAAATAATATTATCAGATCAACAAGAAAATGTTCCAACATTCACTGTGTTTATATACATCCAATTCCACCTAAGCCCAGGTGAGATACAATTACTGGCAACTGGTACTCAACTGCATGTAAGCACTCAGTCAACTACTGTGGCTGGCTTGTAGGCGACCTTGAACGCTTTAAAAAGAAAAGCGAAGCCTCTGTCAGTCAGGAATTCATGGATAGCCTGAATTTTTGCGGATTTGATGTTGAACCCTACGAAACCCAAATACTGGCTATATCGGGTGCTTTAATCTCATTTATACTGCTTATTGTCATAGACCTTGTACTTTTCAAGTTCATGGTATTCGACTCCACGACCATAATCTTCATGGTAATGACCACTGTGCTCATACCTTCAGCCCTGCTGCTTTATCTCAGCGAATATCCCAAGATCCATGCCAGGTTCGAAAAAATACACTCCCTGGGAGATATCCCTGAGATACTATCGTACGTTGTCATGAGCATGAAACTAGTATCGAACATGGAACGTGCGATCTCTTTTGCAGCTGCCAATTCAGATAGGCCCCTGGCCCGGGACCTGCGTAAACTGATCTGGGATATGCATGTGAGAGTATACACCGACATCGATGATGCCCTCATAGCCTTTGCCAATCAATGGGGTAAGAATAGTGAGTACTTCAAGCGTGCACTGTACCTGGTTAAGAGCAGTACAAATGAGCCTGATGAAGCACAGCGTGTGATGACACTGAACAAGAGCCTGGATATTGTGTTGGAGGGTACCAGGCATATGATGGAAGGGTTTGCGGCCAGGCTTAAGACACCCACCTATGTATTGTACAGCATCTTTATCCTGATCCCGCTGGCACTGGTGGCGCTACTTCCTGCTGTGAGCATTGTGGGAGTGCGTATCAATGCCATTACCCTTATACTGCTCTATGACCTGATCCTGCCGCTGGCCACTTTTGCATATGCCGAGTATATATTGCTTCAGCGTCCTGCTGCCTTCTCGCCGCCCAATATCCCGGATGAACACCCGCGCCTTGTAAACATCAGGAGTACCAGACGTAGTACAATGATATTATCAGTAACAGTAGCGGTATTGATTGGTGCATCCGGGTATATTTGGCTGCAACTGGGCAATCCGGGTGGCATTGTAAGTACAGGTGTGATGACCGGACTCGTGCCTGTTTCGTTCCCAGTGATCTGGGGTGTCACAGCCCTGATATCCATATATGCATTCATGGTCTATGCACCATATAAAAGTATCAGGGATGAGATTAAGGAGATAGAGCGCCAGTTTGCAGATGCCCTGTTCGTGCTGGGACGCCGGATCAGTGAGGGCCGCTCCCCGGAATGGGCCTTTATGCAAACCGCCCAGACCATGAAGGGTACCGGCATTGGAGAAGCATTCCAGAACGTGGCGCAGAACATCTCTTTTCTCAGGACAACGCTGGCAGGTGCAATCTTTGACCAGGAGTACGGTGCGTTCAGGAATATATATTCAGAGCGGGTGCACACCACTATGCGGCTGTTTACCGAAAGTGTATATAAAAGTCATGAGGCAGCCGGTGTTGCTATTGTAAAACTGGCAGACCACTTGAAAGAGCTGCAAGATGTTGAGGATAATATTAAAAGCTCACTGTATGATGTGACATCCACAATGAAAACGACGGCTATAATATTTGCCCCCCTGATCGCAGGTGTAACCCTGGCCCTTTCAGAGGTTATCCAGAAGATACTGCAAGATATTTCACACGAGTTTAGCAGGCTGCCTGATGATATCAGTATTTCATCTATCATGTCAGATGTGGGGGGTGGGATGGAACAGAGCATCCCACCTGATGTGTTCATGCTGGCAGTAGGATTTTATATTATCATACTGGTTGTTATCCTGATCAGGTTTGCAGGGGGTATTGAATACGGCGGGGACAAAGCCCAATTCATGTATGAACTTGGAAAGGGGCTGCCTTTGTCGATTTTGGTCTTTACAATTTCCATGGTTGTGAGCAGGGTACTTTTCGCTTCAATTGTGTGAAAAAAATTGGGACAAGTTTTTACCCGGGTACAGTATCCATTTCAAATTAATTCGTAACATTTTTTAATAAAAACATGGATAACTTAGTTGAATATGGCTAAACGAAAATTGATTTGCGAATCGGACACCGAAGGAACGTATATAAGTAAACAAACCCGCTTATTTTGCGGGTTTGTTACAGTACACATGGCACAACTCCATATACTCATATTCCTGCGCACGCCAGCGATCAGTACCTTATAAATTTTCTATACTACCACGATCTCCCGGCCTCTGGACTCTGCCTTTATCTCCGGATTATAGTAGGAGTAGGCACTGCTGTCGGGTATTATAGCCTTTACAGGGAACTGTGCCTGCACCTGAAGATCGAACAAAAGTTCCTCACCTCCTGGCAGGTCATCCACATACAGGATGATCTTGCGGCCCGCTATCTCGTACCTGCTGATAAGACCATCCGTTTTTAATTCATCCAGTGTAGATACCACTGGAGCAAAGCCTGTAGGTACTGCCACATCCAGGATAAGCATGCCTGTTGAATTGGCTCTTCCAGTGTAGTTCACCCTTGCATGAACATCAACGATGTCGTTCACTGCCACATCCGTAGCATCGTACTCCACTTCAAACTCCAGGTCAGTGAATACAGGTTCAACAGGCAGTATCACATTGAACCGCTTGACAAGCTGGTAATTGATATCGCCCTTGCCTGATATGCTCAGTGTAATTAATTCTGCGGATCCAGGGATTTCCACAATCTGCAGCACATCGTAGTTACCGGCATCCACGCTGACCTGGGTGATCTTCTTTCCATCTACTGTGACAGTTATCGTGGCATCCGTATCCTTTGCCTGGGTAGCGGCTGCCGTCATCAGTGCCTTGAATGCCAATACCGTATCCTGGGTGCTGCCATATCCGCCAAGGCTGTTGCGCTGAGCAGATAGCCATTTCAGGACTTCATTGGCACTGGCGTCCCTGTGCTCGATAAGTACAAGTGCGCCGTATGCAGTCACTTCAACATTCTTGCTGGAAGGGGGCTGCCAGTACATTTCCCTCATTGGCTCCACAGCAGGTTCCAGTTCCCAGTACATGCCGTTCTCGTCCTGCTGTGCCAGGTCCATAAGCATGTCAAGTGCATCATCTGCCCGGTCGCTGCCCATGCGTTCCAGTACCAGTGCAGCCAGTGCCAGTGCATAGGGGTCGTCCTGCTGGTCGTCAAGGTTATCCTCCAGGAATTCCTGTGCATTGTCAAGCGGGCCACTAGCCCTGCCGTATTCCAGCAGTGACAGTGCTGTGTAAGCACTCAGCGAGTACTTGCCGCTCATTCCACCTAAGATCTCCTGGTGGTGCACGAACCCTATCTGGTCCCAGGAACCATCCTGGTTCTGGTGGTTAACGATCCAGTCAGCAGCCCCATTCAGTACCGAATCATCTATGGTGGTCACATCCCTGGCACTACTGAAGGACTGGAGCACAAAAGCGGTAAGCCACAGGCTGCCTACAGGGTCGCTGTCCCCGAATGCTGAGAACGAACCGTCCCTGTGCTGGTAGGTCAGTTGACGCTGGTACCCGGTAATGATAAACAACTCGGCTTTGGCCTGTATCTCGGGATTGGTCTGGCCGGATGTCTTCAGGTATCGCAGTATTTCCACATCCGGGGCAAAGAACATCATGTTCTGCTCACCGCAGCCGTAAGGCATACCCAACAGGTCGTCCACGCCGCTGATGGATTGCGCCACCAGGGATGGGGTGAAGGTGAGCAGTACTTTGCCCGAATCGGCGACAATACCATGTGGCAGGGCCGCATCCAGTATCACATCCTGGTTCTGCAGGATGCCGTTTATCACTATCTCACGCCGGGTCCCCTCAGGCTCAACAATGATCTCTTTCTTTACAGCATCAGCGCGGGACGTGGTCTGGCCTGTGATCTCTACCAGTTGTGTACCCACCTGTGTGGGCCTGATAGTGAAGCTGACAGGTTGCACACTGTTGGCAGAGACGCTTATCTGGCTGTTACTGCTGCCGATAATATCAAACCAGTTGGTGCTGGCCAGTGTAACAGTCACCTGCTGTTCCTTATCCAGATAATTATACACCTGTACAGTGACAGGGAACTCCTCTCCCCTTGTCACTTCATAGGGCAGGTCAGGGTCTACAAAGAAGTCCTGGAACACCTTCAGGCCGGTCTCTGCAATGCCAAAACCATCAGGGGATGAGGAAACTGCATGGAGTCTCCATGTGGTAATGGAGTCAGGGGCGGTCAGGTCAACTTCTGCCCTGCCATAGCCATCGGTGAGCAGTTCGGGCTCCCATACCCAGGTCTCTGGGAAGAACTGCCTGACCCGCTCCACTTCGGCCAGTTCATCCTGGTCATGAGATATGGGTGCAGCCGTAGGTACGCCCGTTGCCTGGGGCGCAGGCGCGGAGTCCATGGCCTCTTCCATCACCATCACATCTCCAAAGAAACCACCTTTGCGCATCCCGCCTTCTACTTCCGGTTCGTGCACCTGTTCAGGTACGTCAAGGTTTGGGGATTTCAGTACCTGCAGGCCCGCCTCTTCGATAATATCCTGTGCACCCATTGGAACCGGGGTCCAGTACTCTGGATGTGCTTCAGCCTGTGGTTCCATGAACCGCTGCTCCAGTTCGTTAAATACTTGCTGGAGGTTCAGCCGTCCCTCACTAAGGGCGAACACTGATTCGTCCACTATGGAATATCCTATCATTGACCTGGAGCCGGCATCGAAATTCACACTCACATCGCCGCCGGGTTCAACTTCGTCCTGGTCGAACGAAACCTGCAGGTCAACAGGTGCTTCCATTATCACGTCAAATGGCAGGGTGTCTGCCGATACTTCGCTGTTTGGATTGATGATGTAGGCCACCACTTTGGCTTTGGGGCTCATCTGGGGTGTGACTGTCAGGCTGATGTTGCGCTCACTGCTTGTGGCAGAGAACACTGTCCTGCCGCCTGCCATGACATCATAATAGACAGTACCCGGGTTGGTGCTGTAAACAATGAAACTGATGGTATCTCCAACTTCAGGGATGCCGCCGCCATCCTGTACCAGGTGCAGGAAACTGCCACTTGGCGAATAAACGGCACCCAGGTTCATGCTCTGGGATGCATCGCCAGAACTGGCATGGATATATGCGTTCCGGACATCCTCAGGTGCCTGGAATTCGGCAAGAGCTACACCGTTACTGGTGGTCACGGTGGAGGACTGGGTCTGGTAATTGTAGTTCGTATCCACAAATTCAATTTCGATCTCCACTTCCTGCTCCAGGGGTTCACCGTCAGGGGTTTCAGTGACAACCAATATATTAAAGGGCATGCCTGGCTTGACCAGCCTGGATTCGGGTATGATCTGGAGTACTACAGGTGATTCAGTGATCTTTAACAGTTTGGTAGTGGTTTCGGTGTGGTTCCCGGTATCTGTCACCGAGATATTCAGGGTCAGGCTGCCCATGCCCCCGGCACCGTAGGTGCCGGCTACCCATCCGGCTTCCGGGAGTTCGAATTCTGCGGACCCGTCTTTCAGTTCCACTTCATATGTGGCATATTCCTCCCATACTCCAACGTACCTGGAGGCAACTACACTGACCCTGCCTTCCACTTGCTTGCCAAAGAAGTAGTTTGCATCTACTGTGCCGGTTATGGGGTCATCCACCAGGAACCAGTCCCTGGGTGTGGTCACATCGACCTGGAACTTAGGGAGTACGTATTTCTCGACCCTCAGGTCAAGCTGGGTCTGGGCCTGGCCCATCTCGGCTTTGACCTTCCAGGTACCGAGGTTCACTTCGCTGGCCAGTGGCATATCAAAGGATGCTACGCCGTATTCGTTGGTGTCCAGGGTCTCCTTGAAGATCTTGATGCCTTTGGCATCCGATATCTCAATTGTGCACTGGCCTGATACTGGTATCAGGTTGTTGTTCAGGGACAGGATGCGCCCGTGGATGGTCTGTCCGGGTTTGTAGATGGGCTTGTCTGTCTCAAGGAACAGGGCGCTGCTGTTGGCTATCCTGGCACTGCCGTTGAAGGTGGCATTGGAGCCTGCGGGCTGTGCCACCAGTGTGTAGGTACCCTGCTCAAGTTCTGGCACGTCAAAGGTTGCCACGGCATGACCTGTGGGACCGGTGGAGCCGCTGGTGAGTCTGGTCGCAACGCCGGCGGCGTCCACGAGCATGAAGCTGATGCTTTGCTCTACGGGTGCGCCTTTGTCTGTGGCTGCTATGGTGATGGCTGATTCTCCGCCTGTGAACATTACACGTGGGGCCAGGATTAGCAGGTCGCTGCCTGTGTAGGTGGCTGTTGGGTCGTATGGACGGGCGGGCTGGTTGATCAGATTTGAAATGGGTTCGGTGATGGTGGGGAATACCATCAGCAGTAAGAGGGAGATGGCTAATATGGATATTATTATTGGGGTGAGCTTGTTTGAGTTCATGGTGATTACTCCGGATGGGGGGTTGTTAAATGGGAGATTGGCGGGGGACTTTATAAATATTGTTTAGACTTCGAATTGGTTCGTAGTTATGATATCCGGATATTCTCTTTACATGATAAATTTTACAAATATAGAAAATTATTAACACTATTCTTATATACTCCTTTTATAAAATAATAAGATACCATTGAACGATTTTCAATGAATTATAACCTGAACTGATCTAAATGACCATCGATTACTATTCTATTGTAGAAGGAATAATAACACATATTATCGGTACATCTATTTTTATTATTTTATCCGTTCTGGTAGGGATACTCTACTTGAAAAATAAGAATTTCAGAAGTCAATTTCGTGTCGTAAAATCTCCTTCTAAAATTGATCATGAAGATTTTGATCTTTCAGGAGGTCTTTACAACGATTTCTACTTAAAACGGGTTGAGACAGAATCCAAATCTGGAAAATATTCGACAGTGGAAGATAAAATCTCTGAAAAACTGAAAAATGAAAAGGATGTTACTATACTCGCAAAACCCGATGCGGGAAAAACCCGCTGTGCATATGAGGTAGTAAAAAAACTCCCCAGACATTTCGTGATCCTCATTCCCCGATATGATGGGAGTATTTCCGCGAGTGACTTGAAACAGCCCGTCAGGACATGGTACCTGAAAAAGAAGCATTATGTACTATTTCTGGATGATGCTCACCAGTATGCAGAAAAGACCTGGATAGCCGATGTTATTGATGCAATACAGAAAAAAAATTCAGTCAGTGTTCTGACAACCATTCGAACAGGCAATGAATTCATTAAGGCAAAAAGCGGACCGCTTTTTCAACTGGGCAGATGTGGTCGTCTGCTTAATGATAACGATGTTATTGAAGATTTGCGCGACCTGAAGCCTAATGAAATGAAAATACTTGGAGAAGGAACCGGAAATGAGGTTCTGCCGGAGTACGAAAGCGTAGGAACCCCCGGTATCATCATAACCCAGAACTGGAAACCATTTATCGATCGGTACTTGAACCTGGATAATGTTGAAGCAAAATTATTGATGAAAGCGGGAAAGCTCCTTGCATTGGGAGGTAATTTCATTGTTACTCGTGAAAGGTTAATGGCTGCCGTTCCTGCAATGGAAGAACCGCAATTGACCAAAACCCAAATACAAAAAGCCGAATCCACATTAAAGGACGAAGATATTATCGGATGGGATATGGATGAACGGACTTTACGATCTGGCTGTAAGATACTCTGGAATATTGTAGAGGATTATCCTCCTGATGAAGATATTAAGCAGCACCATTTCCATAACCTGATGAATAATCTTTATAATGTAAATGATCACATTGCCCTTTTCAATCTGGGCGTGGTTTTTCACAATAATGATAACAGGGAAAAAGCATGTGAGGCATTTGAAAAATCGGTTAAGATAAAGATAGACTTGCACGAAGCATGGAACAACTGGGGGAATGAACTGGCGAATCTCGCAAAGCTGATCTATCCTGAAGAGAAGGAAAAGGGGAAGGCGCTGTATGAACAGGCGTTTGAAAAATATAAAGAGGTACTACACCATAAGCCTGACATGCACGAGGCATGGAACAACTGGGGGAATAATCTAGCGAATCTCGCAAAGCTGATCTATCCTGAAGAGAAGGAAAAGGGGAAGGCGCTGTAT
>Ga0255370_1153_pt1 | contig 15599 bp, 14 predicted proteins | sample ANMaggSeSYBR01F4_FD_182096 | JGI IMG/M metagenome (GOLD analysis project Ga0255370, IMG submission 182096) | Sediment cell enrichment communities from methane seep in Santa Monica Basin, California, United Staets - ANME aggregate JGI... | ecosystem: Environmental > Aquatic > Marine > Cold seeps >...
ACTAGAGAAGTCGATTGCTTTGACTGATAAGGATTGCTATGATGCTGCCGCCGGGGGAGTCGAGGGTGAAAATATAAAATTTCTGGAATCAGTTAAAACTTCATTCAATATCCTCTTTGAGTTCGTCTTCACCGTACCTGATGTAGGTGCCCCTTTTACTGAACTCATGGAGAATACCCCGAAGAGGGATTCCAGTAATATCAGAAGCTTCCCTGATTGTAATTTTTCCTTCCTGGTAAAGTTTGGCGATTGCTTTTATTTCGCTGTTGTGCTCATAATCTTTAAGGACCCGCCTGATTCCATCCCGTATAACATCAGAGAGATTTGAGTAATATTTACCAATAAGCTGGTTTTCCACATCTCTTTCTAATTCTTCAGGTAAGGTAATTGTCTTTTTTATGTGCATACTAAATACCTATTTAATACCTATTTAATACGTATTGAGTACGTATAATATATAATTATTGCTTTGGTAGTTCACATGATGCTGGTGGATGAGGTGGGGGGACCGGGCGCTGGTGAAATCGATTGCGGCGGCTGACAGGATTGCTATGATGCTGCCGCCGGGGGAGTTAAGGTTGAGCAGAACTTCAGGGTGTATGGATACCATCCAGATTAAGAAAAGGATTATCTGCACCATCTTTTCAAACAGACTTGTATTAAATCAAGTTTACTTGATTTGAACTCAAATTAACTTTTTAAAAAATATTATATGGGTTAGCAGTGTTAAAAGCAACCGATAAAAATCCAATATGGAGCATCATACATGAGCATAATCGAAGAAGCACAAAAAGGTATTATTACAGAAGAGATGAAAACAGTGGCTGCGATAGAGGGCGTCGAGCCAGACTTCGTGCGAAGAGGCGTGGCATCGGGAAAGATAGTGATCCCGGTAACACCATACCGAGAGATCAAGCACTGCGGCATAGGCAAAGGCCTGACCACCAAGGTCAACGCCTCCATCGGCACATCCTCGGATATCATGGATATTGAAATGGAAGTAGATAAAGCAAAAGCAGCAGAGGCTGCCGGAGCCGACACACTGATGGAACTATCCACTGGCGGCGACTTCCTTGAAATAAGGAGGCGCGTTATCGAAGCCACATCACTGTCTGTCGGGTGTGTGCCCCTGTACCAGGCCTTTATCGAGGCTGCAATAAAATATGGCTCAGTAGTGGACATGAAAGAGGACGAATTGTTCAAGGCCACAGAAGACCAGGCAAAACTGGGCACGAATTTCATGGCCATACATACAGGTATCAACCTTATTACCATGGAGCGACTCAAAATACAGGGACGCTACGGCGGGCTGTGTTCCAGAGGCGGCGCATTCATGACTGCCTGGATGGTCCACAATGAAAAAGAGAACCCCCTGTACAGTGAGTTCGACTACTTGCTTGAGATAATGAAAGAGCACGAGGTCACACTGAGCATGGGCAACGGTATGCGGGCTGCTGCAGTGCATGATGCCACAGACAGGGCACAGATCCAGGAACTGGTCATGAACTCTGAGCTATCAGACAGGGCCCATGATGCTGGCGTGCAGGTCATAGTCGAGGGTCCGGGACATGTACCCATAGACGAGATAAAGACCAATGTGCAGTTAATGAAGCGATTGAGTGGCGATAAACCATTCTACGTGCTGGGTCCATTGGTATCTGATATTGCACCCGGGTACGACCATATCGTGACCGCGATCGGTGCATCCATATCAAGTGCGGCAGGATGCGATTTCCTGTGCTACGTAACACCTGCGGAACATCTGGCACTGCCCAACGTGGAGGATGTGAGGGTCGGAGTGATCACATCCCGCATAGCTGCACATATCGGGGATATGATCAAGCTGGGCAAGCGCGACCAGGACCTTGCAATGGGCAGGGCGCGCCGTGACCTGGACTGGGAAAAGATGTATGAACTTGCTATCGACCCTGAACATGCCAGGCATATCAGGAACAGCAGGGCACCGGAAGATACCGAGGCATGCACCATGTGTGGCGATTACTGTGCATTGAAGATTGTTAAAGAGAATTTCGATATTGCAAAATAACTGCAATAACCAGGGCGTCGATGAGGCGCTCGTTTTTCTTTTTTCATAGTACATGAGTTTCGGCTATATGGGTATATAGTAACGCTTTAAATTAGAGAAGTTTGAAATTATACCTGCGCCCATTCAAATCTGAGACTTTTTATTATTTTCTGATTACTACTTATTACTACTTATGTATTTCGCAAACTATATATGCGGCCCTAGCATTTCCAGAACAAATTAAAAAATCTCATGATTTATTTCAGTCATGAATTAATAAAGGAAGTTACTATATTTAAAAGTTCTCTAATTTAACCCGTTTCTGAGCCGAAAGTCATGTAGTATATCAAGTATAATTTGATATACTTAAACAAATGCGTTTATACTTTCCTATACGTCAAGTAAATCCGAGCGTTAGCGAGGATTTTGTTCCTGTATTACAATGAAAAATTAAGACATCATGAAAATTGGTTGTGTCCTATAAATCGTGACCTCTATATTAATTGAATTTGTTGATTTATGAAATAGTATTCATCAAGGAAGAGGGAACACGGATGCCACGGATTCGACGGATACGCACGGATTTGGGATTTCTGATTCAAATCATTCTTTCCTATCATTCGTAAATATCACTCATTTGAATTCGGGATTCTACCAAAATTTAATGATAGCCCGACTTCTTTATTAGTAGCATAGACTTTGAAAAACAAACTGATGATTTTATCTGTTAATTCTGCGTGAAGCATTTTGTTTTATCCTTTCAGATTAAACACGAAAAACGAATTAATCATATCCGTGTGCATCCGCATGATCAGTGAAATCCGTGTTCTAAATCATTTGCCCCCATTTATACTTTAAGCGAGAGAGGATTGAAAGTGATATAATTTTCAAAAAAAATGACACAGAGTCCAGATGGTAAACCCATGATTTTCAAGAATCAAACAAATAAAGACATCAGGTCATAAAAAATAGGACACTACCTGAAAATTAACGCTATTGTAATATCTGTTCCAATTTATCAGCTGTCCTGTTAAGCTGGTAAAGTACGATTCCAAATTGTACATCAGGTACTGCGAAGATTGTCAAGTTGTATTTATTACCTATGCACAAGGCCACCAGGAGTTTATCCGGGTGTTCTATGCTTACCCGATTTCTGAAACCCTCTTTTTTTGGAGATGTTTCTCCAGAAGAGAGCATATTAGAAATTTTTTTAAGAACACTTTTGTCCATGGAATCCGGGTTAATAGCAGAAATAAGTGTTCCATCCTTAGTTGCCAGACCCATATTAATTATCCAATCTTCATTTGAAAGTTCTTCGAAAACTGTATTTATCATATCTAGGGTAATATCATCAAAAATGGTTTCATCTGCTTTGAGCCGTTCTTGAGTTCCTGTATTTGCTACAGGGGAAATGTCAGATTCATGTGCCCCCCCCTCTTTCTTCTCATCAATGTCCTGTACAACCGATAATCGCGTTATGAGATTTGGGTCTGTTATAAGATACCCGATACGTTTAATTGCATGTTCTGGCGTTTTCTTATTTTCAATTACTGGTTTTGGCGGCAACTTTTTCAGAACAGGTTCTTCCTGCGTTTTTTCAATATATTGGGTTTCTTTTAGATCTGGTTTACTAATATCCTTAACAGTCAATATACCATTCTCGATATCAGCCTTTTCTTCTTCAGGAACCACTTCTTCCTGTTCAGATCCTTTGTTAACTTTCTGCCAGGACATCAACCAGTTCTCCTAAATCATTACTTTCAGTTTTAATATCAATTAAACTTATAAAATCCTTTTCAAAATCAAGCGGTTCTTCTTCAGGTTCTACAGTTGTGACCTTATCTTTTACTTCAAACTTCTTTAGTACATCATGAGCTTCCTGCCTGACCATTGTATCCGGATGTTTGTATGCAAGATCACTCAACACTTCACGGGATTCATCAATTAAATTAGGTGAGATCCTTGCGACATCTCCTATCAGCCTGGTTGCATACAGTCGTTCATCGATATGCAAACCGTGAAGACTTCTAATTAGATCCAGGGTATAATTTGAAAAGTATTCGGGATATGGTTTTGCTATAAAATCCAGAATATAAAATGAAGCTGAACGTATGTGTGTATTGGAATTGTTCAGCTTCTGCAAAAATATTTTTACAGATGGCTGCATCAGTTCTGGATAGCGCGAGGCAATCATACCCAAAATATCCATTGTTTTCAGCATATAATTTATATCAAGACTGTCCTCTGGAAATTCAAGTATCCTGATGATTGCATCAGATGAGCTTGCTAACAGGTCAGGCTCAACTTCAGCAATATTTAACATGACTTCAATTGCATAAATGAAATTCTCAACCTTATCTGTCTGGATGATCCCCATCAGTTGGCAGACCGCATTTTCCATGAGTTCAGGATGCTCGGTAAGGGTTTTATTTAATGATCTGACAACTTCCTGGCTGCCATGCCCTTTCCTTATTTTGTTTATTGAATTATCTACATGTTTTTTATGAGAAACAAATACCATTTATTATGCCGCCATCCATTTGAATATCTTGATAAGATTATTATTATGTTACAATAGTTATAGATAACTCAAATATCTTATATATTATTCGAAGGATGAAAGTTATATTTCCGTAAAATGATAATAACAAAAAGGATATGATTAAAAATGGAAAAAAAAGTTGTATTAGCCTATTCAGGCGGACTTGACACATCAGTATGCATACCGATTCTAAAAGAGCATTATGATCTGGATCATGTTATCACAGTGATCGTGGATGTAGGCCAGCCAGAAGAAGAAATAAAAAATGCTGAAGAAAAGGCCGAATTGATCAGTGATAAAAATTTTACAATCGATGTAAAAGCCGAATTTGTAAAGGATTATATCTTTCCGCTTATCAAGGCCAATGGAAATTATGAAGGGTATGTTCTGGGAACTGCCATTGCAAGGCCACTTATTGCAAAGAAGGTGCTGGAAGTGGCTTTGGCTGAAGGTGCCGGTGCACTTGCTCATGGCTGTACTGGCAAGGGCAATGACCAGTTGAGGTTCGAAGCTGTGTTCCGGTCTTCTGATATGGACGTACTGGCACCTATGAGGGATATGAACCTGACCCGGGAGTGGGAGATCGACTATGCAAAAGAGCACGGTATCCCGGTCCCTGTGACTAAGGATAAGCCATGGAGCATTGATGAGAATATATGGAGTCGCAGTATCGAGGGCGGAAAACTGGAGGAACCTGATTTTATTCCCCCTGAAGAGATATTTGAGTGGACCCAGTCTCCTGAGAATGGACCGGAAGCTGAGATCATCGAGATAGGGTTCGAAGGCGGTGTTCCGGTATCCTTAAACGGTACACCCATGGATGGCGTTTCTCTGATAACCGAACTAAACCTCATAGGCGGCAGGCACGGTGTGGGCAGGACAGATATGATTGAGGACAGGGTGCTGGGCCTTAAGGCAAGGGAGAACTACGAACATCCAGCTGCTACCATACTGCTGACTGCCCATGGCGACCTTGAGCGGCTGGTGCTTACCAGGCGTGAGTTGAGCTTTAAGGCCAGGGTGGATGATGAATGGTCAAAGCTTGCATATATGGGGCTGGTGGATGAGCCGCTGTACCATGACCTGAACGCTTTTATTGATTCTACACAGGAGCGTGTGAAGGGAACAGTGAAGGTAAGGCTGTATAAGGGAAGTGCTAATGTGGTTGCCAGAAGCTCTCCCTGTGCATTATATTCTTCTGACCTGGTGTCTTTTGATGAGTCATGTATCGACCAGAAGGATGCAGAGGGTGTTGCCAAGTATCACGGGTTCCAGGCCAGGTTATACCAGAGGACAAAACAGGATTTATGATCGAGCGAAAGGACTATCGCGTGTTTGCGATAGTCTTATCTTATATTGGTAATATTAGAGCCAGTGTTATTTTAGGATAAAGCATTAGTGGGCTCGTGGTCTAGTCGGTTATGACGTCGCCTTCACACGGCGGAGGTCCGGAGTTCGAATCTCCGCGGGCCCACTTCTACTCTAACCAGTAGCGGATTGCACACGTATGAAGCCCTGCGGGCTCCATACGTGGACTGTTTTACTTTCTTTCTCTTTGTATGCCTTATCAAAGATCTGCGCCCTCATACATCTGCTTCTCAGCAATACCGCCGTCTATGACCATAGCACCGCTGCTCATTACATCGCCCCATCCCATTAGCCGCATGGCGTTGGGGACTGCTATGGTTGCAGCTGACCCTCCCAGGGAACCAGCAACGTGTTTGCCAGTGAGGTTACCCACAAGTGCTTTGCTTCTGGTCCTAGCTCTGTCGATGTATTCAGGGTTCGCTCTTAACCTGCGGACCGGCTTTGGGAAAATGATCTGCAAGGGTTTTTGTTTTCTTCGACGCTTGCGTTGAGTTGTACTTTCCAGATTTACAAGCATCAATTCTTCCATTACCATTTTTTTAATTCCTCCGATGATGAAACTCCCCACAGCAGAGCTGTGGGGTATAACGATTAGGATAAATATCGCCACATAATAACGATTTGTATATTAAGTATTCTAAATTATGAGACCGTTACAATTCGTGTTGGTGAATTTAATTAAACCACAGATAAACACAGATAAATACAGATGAACACATATTTTCAGGCAGCGTATCCGCGTTTATCGGCGTTCGTCTGCGGTTAGTTTAATAATACCAACATGTAATGTAACGGTCTCTAAATTATGACACTGCCCAAAAATCAAAACAATACATTATGATTAATATATTTTCATAGTTTTTCGTTGTTTTGCTTAATTTTTGCATCATTTTGATAAAATCAATATCAAAAGACTTATTACGAATCAGCATAAAACTCGTAAAGTAGATTACTAATTAATTATAAATTATGTTTGTAATGTCTGAGTCTAATTTTTTTTCACAGTTTTCAGATTACCAATATTAATTTGGCAAAAGAGTTGATAAATATGGAAGATAAATCTGAACTTATTGAATTGGAAGAAAAGATTACTCCCCACCTGGAAAGTCTTATAAAAAAAGGAAGTCGTCCTGTTGAGTTGCAATTCAAAAGATCTCTGAAAATTAATCGGGGATTATTTATTGAATACGATCCTTTAGGAGAAGATTCAAAATATTCTCCAACAAAAGGAATTGTTCATAAATTTCAAAATCGTATTTTATGGAAAGTCTCATATAGATGTGCTGCACACTGCCAGTTTTGTTCTAGGATACGACAAATTGGATCTGCAGAAGGAGACCTTACAGAGGAAGATATTCAAATTGGCTTTAATTATGTTAAAATGCATGGAGAGGTTGATGATGTAATTTTAAGTGGTGGAGATCCATTTGTTACTATAAAAAATACTCTATTAATTCTTAAAGGGCTCTCTGAAATTGATTCTGTGAAAGTAATTCGCATCGGAACAAGATTACCGATCCACCAACCTTCATCTTTTGAAACAATAACGATGAAGATGTTATTGAATGAAATAAAAATTGTTTCTAAAAATAAACCGTTATTTATAATTGTTCATATAAATCATAAAGATGAGTTAGATGATGAAGCATGCAAAGCAATAAAAATTCTCAAGGAAACAGGAGCAATACTTTTATCCCAAACTGTTTTTCTTAAAGAAATTAACGATGATGTTAATATTCTGTCTGATTTATTCAGATATATTTACTATTTAGGTGTTTTGCCTTTCTACATATATAGATGTGATTATGTAAAAGGACTGGAAAATTTTGTTTGTTCAATTGAAAAAGAACAAAGTATAATGACTGAGCTTAGGCGTCATCTATCAGGAATTGCTATACCCCTATATGTTGTGGATGCTCCTGGAAAAGGAAAGATTCCAGTTCCTCTTGCATTTTGGGAAGGAGTAAATCTTACTGAATATAAGGACTTTGATGGCAACAAGATGGTTATATTAAAAAAATAAGGAGTTCTATTATGTGAAAATCTTGATTTTATACAATGTCGCAAAAAAATTAAAAAAAGGTATCCAAACTGATCTTATATGTGAGCAAGAAATTATAATTATAATTCCGTTGATAGTTGAATTACTTCGCAAGAGAGGATATAAAATCGAAACTCTTGAAGCTACATATGATCTTTGGGATCATCTAAAAAAAAAAAGAAATTCAATTGATTTAGTTTTGAATTTGGCAGAGGGTTTTGGAGGAGGGAATACTAATGAAACTTTAATTCCTGCCATGCTCGAGGCTCTAGAAATTCCTTTTACAGGTGCATCGTCACATAATATGCAATTCACTTTAGATAAAGAGAAAACCAACCTTGTTCTTAGGGAATATGGAATTCCAAGTCCTCCAAGTCAGTTATTTCGCAGTACAAATGAACGACTTAGATCTGATATGTCTTTTCCTCTAATAGTGAAACCAGTCAGAGAAGAGGCAAGTGTAGGGATATATTTGAACAGTGTTGTATCTACCATAGAAGATTTGCAATGCAGAATAACTAATATTCTTAAACGATATAACCAGCCAGCATTAGTTGAGAAATTTATTGAAGGCAGAGAAATTTCAATAGGTATAATTGGCAATAATCCTAATCTTTATGTGTTTCCACCTGTAGAGTTTCTATTTAAAGGATCTAAATCTTCATTTGAGAAAATTAGATCATATGAATATAAATGGGGTGGAAAAAAAGAACAGATGATAAAGGCAGATTTACCATATGGAATTGTAAAAAAAATGGAAGAATATTCTAAAATAGCATATATAACTACAGATTGTCGTGATTACGCAAGAATGGATTATAGGATTTCAGGTAATGATATTTATCTTCTGGAAGTAAACTATAATCCAGGTATTGGCCCCAATACAAATGGACTTAATAATACCTTAACTATGATGGCAAGTTTCGAAGTCATTTCTTTTGAAGATTTAATAGAAAATATTATAAAAATAGCCGCAGAAAGATATGGTATTTTTTAAGAAATCTGGAAGGCGATTATTATCTATCTAAAAAATCGACATATCAAATGAATAATGTAATGCCATAACTTCTATATCTATCTTATCAATTGCAATCTTTTTTTTTCATTTCATTTTAGAACCAACCTCGTAGTTTGCATCAAAAAATTTCCATATTTACCCACTATAAATAAGCATAATAAATCAACATTAGATATTTCTTACTTAGTATCCACTTCAAAAAGCAGGGTGAAATGCATATTCGGATTATCTAAATCAAGTGCTTTAGCAGGTTTTCGGTTTCAAAAAGGAGTCAGTTACCCTTAGATTTGAAGTGGATACCTATTTATTTTAACAAAATCATAATCCAACTCTGAAAACTTGGATGATTTATGGAGGATCTTACCAAAACTATAATTTTAAACTTCAAAAGATATTTTTAATTTTAAATTATGGCTATAGGTCTATTTGGAGACATAATCTTATTAGACAAATCTTCCGAGACTGTCGGAAAAGCCTTGTTTTTCAATATTTCAGCTTTACGGTATAAACTCGACATGGCGCAGCATAGTGATTTAGTTAGAATAATAATTTTGAAAGTTTCAATTTAATCGCTTTTTAGGTACTTTTCCGACAATCTCCTTCCCATAATATGTAACAAATGGAAAGAATTAAATAGTCCATGAGAAAAAGAAAAGAGTAAGCAAAGCAAGTGAAGTAGGCTGTTCCAAAACCAAAAGTATATGTACAAATCAAATAATATCTATCCCATCTAGGACAATAATATTTAATTATAATTAATAATTGCCTCGTTGGGATAAAATGCAGCCGAATTGTATAATGTGAATTGGTTTTGGGACAGCTTTAAAGATAAGTATTTTAATAGCAACATCCGACTTGGTAATTACAATAGGCTTTAAATGAGTATGATTTATTCAAGTATTTTAGACAATGTTGGTCAAACTCCATTAGTGCAAATAGAATCAGAAGATCTAGAGAATATCAATTTATTTGCAAAATTAGAATCATTCAATCCCACAGGAAGTATAAAAGACAGAGCGGCATCATATTTAATAAAAAAACTGCTAGAAATTGAAGAAATAAACAAAAATACAACACTTATCGAATCATCGTCTGGAAATTTTGGTTTATCTTTAACTGCATATTCAAAAAAATATGGTTTGAAAATATATTGTGTTCTTGATTCAAAAGTTTCACCTTTAAATGAGATTCTAATAAAAAAATTGGGTGCAACAATAATAAAAGTAACAAAACCTGATTTAAATGGAAATTATATTTTGAATAGAATTAAAAAAGTGGAAGAACTTGGTAAAACTATTCCTAATTCTTATTGGATAAATCAATATACTAATAAATACAATGCAGAAGCTTACTACTATACTTTAGGTAATGAGCTATGCAATGAAATTGGTAGTATTGATTATATATTTATTGCAGTGGGCTCAGGTGGAACTATTACTGGAGTTTCACAAAAAATAAAAGAAGTTTTTCCAAACGCAAAAATAATAGCCGTGGATATTGAAGGATCAGTAATATTTGGGGGATTACCTAAAAAGAGGCATATTTATGGAATGGGATCAAGCATTGTGCCTGAAGTTCTAAAAAAAGCTAAAATTGACGATGTTGTAACAATAGATGAAATTTTCACTGTCGAAATGTGTCATGAACTTTTAGAACGCCATACTATCTTCGCAGGAGGATCTTCTGGATTGGTATTTGCTGCCACAAAAAAATATTTTATCGGAAAAATTTTGAATAATAAACCTAATGTTGTAATAATATTCCCGGATGGAGGAGATAAATATATAAGTACAATTTATAACCAAAAATGGCACGATAATTTAATAAAGCTTAAAAAATAATAAATTTAAGTTATATGATATACTTAAATGAGAAACATATAACTCAAATAGGTATAGATTGGGAAAATAGTATCAAAGTGATTAAAAAAGTTGTTGAATGTATTAACGAGAATGACTTTGTTCAACCTATTAAACCATATCTAAGATTTAGAGACTTAAATAATAGAATTATAGCTATGCCTGCATTTGTTGGCAAAGATTTTAATATTGCTGGAATTAAATGGATAGCAAGTTTTCCTAAAAATATAGACAAAAACATTCCAAGAGCGCATAGTGTTATCATTCTAAATAATGCTGATACTGGAGAAGTTATTTCTATTATTAATACAACTTTGTTGAGTATATTAAGAACTGCATCGGTTAGTGGATTAATAATAAAACAATTCAACAAAGTGAAGCCACTGAGGAGATTCAATTTAGGTATTATAGGATGGGGGCCCATTGGACAATATCATTTTGAAATGGTTACTAAATTGTTCGGAAACAAAATATCAAATATTTACATATATGATTTACGCAAAATTGATGAAAAATCAATAAATTCTCTTTATAAAAATAAAGTAAAAATAGTCAAAAACTGGGAAGAAGCTTACAACGATGCTGACATTTTCATTACTTGTACAGTTTCAAAAGCTCCTTATGTCGATAAAAAGCCGAAAGAAGGTTCTCTTATCTTAAACGTTTCACTCAGGGATTTTAAAACTGAAATATATGATTACGTAAAAAATGGTATCGTTGTTGACAGCTGGGATGAAGTATGTAGAGAAAAAACAGACATCGAAACATTACATAGAGAAAAAGGATTGCAAAAAGATAAAACGCAATCTATTGTTGATGTTGTTTGTAACAACAGCTTTCAAAATATAAGTTCTCGGGATACAATTATGTTTAATCCGATGGGAATGGCAGTTTTCGACATAGCGATGGGTGTCTATTATTTGAGAAAAGCTCAAGAAAAAAACATTGGCCTTTGTCTCGAATAGTCCTTAAACCTATCAGAATTGTAAACATTACAACTTCTGCTCAGCTAATAAATTAGTCTTCTTGAAAATATCAAGTCCATTACTTGCTATTTTTGAAGTTAAAATTAATGGCGGAAGAAAACGAATAACATTATTGTAATTGCCGCCGATCTCAACGAGCAAGCCATTTTCGTAACACATTTTTCTTACTTTTCGTGCCATCTCTGGGAATGGATATTTGGTATTCTTATCTTTTACGTATTCAATTCCGAACATCATTCCAATACCTCGCACATCACCAATGAACTTTGAATTATTTTGTATAAGTTCCAATGAATCAACTATTTCATTTCCGATTTTGTTAATATGCATTTCAAGTTTCATATTTTTAATAAACTTTATAGCTGACAGGCCTGCAGCCATTCCTAGTTGATTGCCTCGAAATGTTCCTATGTGTGTTCCAGGATCCCATTTATCTAGTGATTTGTTATAAATTATTAAAGATAATGGAAGACCAATTCCACTTATCCCTTTGGACATAATAATAATATCAGGAATGGCACAAGTATGTTCAAAAGAAAATAGTTTTCCAGTACGATAGAATCCAGACTGAACCTCATCAAAAATTACAAGCACATTATTTTTTCTAGCTATTTCAGTTATCCTTTCCAGCCAGTTCTTTGGAGGTATACAAGTACCACCTTCACCTTGTACAGGTTCTATAATAATAGCACTTGGTTTATCTATACCAGAACTTGGATTCTCCAGGATATATTCAAAATATCGTAAGCACTCCTTTTCACAATATCTTTCATTTTTTCCAAATGAACAACGATAAGAATTGCAGTAAGGCATAAAATGTACTCCTGGTATCAGTGGAGTGATTTTTTCTCTATGAGAAAGCTTGCTTGTCACACTTAAAGCACCCATGGTCATACCATGATATCCTCCATGAAATGCTATGACTGTATGCCTTTTAGTATTTATCCTAGCCAATTTTAGAGCTGTCTCTACAGCATCAGATCCAGTTGGACCTCCGAAATTAATCTTGCATTTTCCTTTCAACGACCTCGGAAGAATGTCAAATAGATTTTCGATAAAATCTATTCTTATTTTTGTGGGAAAATCGACAGCCTGCAATATTTTATCATGCAAATTATTCAAATCTTTAACAATATCAGGATTATTATGGCCAAGACTAAAAACACCACACCCAGATAAAAAATCTATATACTGATTACCATCAACATCCTGAATAATCGCTCCTTTTGCCAAATCAAACGCAAGCGGAATTTCTTTTGGATAAAGTCTATTGTTGCTTTCAACCGTATCTTGAATTTTTAACAACTTTAAGGATTCTTTACCAGGAACTGAGTTAGTTACAATTTTAGCATTTTCAGATAAATGATATTTATCAAACATTTATTTATCCATAGCAATAATCTGTCTTATGATTATCTCATTTTGTTTCATATATTCTCACATGAAGTCAGACTATTTTTTAATATCTTTGAAGCTATTATTTATGAAATAAGTTTAACAACCTTGAATATATATCTTTTGCTTCTTTTGATGTTGAAGCGATAATCACAAAACCAATGCTAGGAACACAACGGCTCACAACTGTTATAATAACACCTTTTTTTTTACTTTGTATAGGAAATAATATGTTAGACATTGTTTTTAATAAAATATCTGCAGACAAAATCTTGCTTCCATATCTGAAAAAATCCTGCGAAAGAATGTAGAATTCTCTTTCCCAATTCGATCCTAAAATTTCTCTAGCTATGTCAAATACATGGGTTCCTCCCGTTCTTCTTGCATTTGTTTCTAAAGCATATATTTTGCATCGTTGGGAAACAACAAAATCTATGTCAAAAAATCCTCTGTAACCAAGTTCCCAATACCTTTTTCCGATAACATAACTTAATCTATATAGTTCTGATTTTATATTATTATTCAAAACGATCTTACCTAAAACAACACCGATAAACTCTCCTTGGTCACCAAATAGCTGAATGCAACTATAAGTAATTTCTGGACCTTTATCTGTAACAATAACTTCAACTGATGGAAATCCTCCACCTATTTTTGGATTGCATTCTATAAATTCTTCAACAATAATAATTTCATTTTCCCAAATATTATCGCAATCAAATTTTCTTCTTATTTCCATTTCTAAATCGTAAGATGAACTATAGTTTTCCTGCTTTATAAAAATAAGTCCCCATCCAGATTCGCCATAATTTGACTTAATAACACATGATTGTTCATTTGCATAAAAAAACTTTACAATCTCTATTGCTTCCTTTTTGCTTCTGCAAATAAAACCATCAGGAATTCTTACAAATGATTGAAATTTTAGCATTTCCTCACGAAAACCAGCTTTAGAATCCAAATAAGAGATAGTCCAAGTAGAACGGACACTAGGTTGTTCACAAACAGAAAATTCAAGTTTCTCTTTTTTAAATTGTTCCACCAGCATTAAAAATTCTTCGGTGACTGAATAAGGAGATAGCTCCATTCCAGGATTGTCTTTGATAATTCCTAACAAAGTATTCCATAAATTACGGTCTTTCATTACCGCCTTTGATAGACTAACATCAAGTTTGGAAGGAGCTAAATTTTTAAAACTGAAAAAATTGGCTATAGACATATTTTTATCCACAAGCTCAGGTGAAATAAGAAAAGGTGTAATAACTATCTTATTGTCCCCTTTCCAAAAGAATGCTCTTTCTGAAAGACTATGCTCTAAGCATAATCTTCTTCTCTTTTCTTTTTTATCTTTTATTTTTATAAGTACATTCTTAAATGCTTCAGCTCCGTTTGCGAAAATAATAGTCTTATAGAGTTTCATATTTTTCATATAGTATCTGTAAAAATAAGTCTATTTTAACTTTTATAAGTTATGCTAAGATTAGTATGTTCTATAAGAGACCTTGTCGGCTAACAACCTCAAAGAACATCTCACAAAACCTTTGGGTGGCTCACTGCAACTTAATGCAACCAAATGAGCTTCAAATCGCCGTCAGCTTTTTTGTCGTAGATGCGTTTACTCTTTCTTCCGTTGAGGGAAACCTCTATACCTTCCAGGACAAAACGCTCCTTCACACGGTCGATCTTTCTCATACTTATGTTCAGGACGCTGGCAATTTCTTCGTTGGTCGAATGTCTTATCTGATACTCACCCTCATCGCACCCAAATAGAATCAGAGCGTTGAGAATTTTCTATGATTTGTGTTTGCCCAGGGAAGTAAGTGCGCTGAGAGTTCCACGCTCATCTTTAGTAAGCGTCACGATGTATTTCTTCATATTCAATCCCTTCAAATTGAATATAAGGAACATATTATCTATATCTTGCGACATCATAGGATATACATGAACTAACGGACTATCCATGTATGAAGCCCTACTCTGGCCAGTAGCGGGCCGGACACACATGAAGCCCTTTGAGTTCAATACATGGACTGTGCTTTTTTAATCAACACTGACCAGTAGCAGGCTGCACACGTATGAAGCCCTGCGGGCTCCATACGTGGACCGTTTTACTTTCTTCCTCTTTGTATACCTTATCAAAGATCTCAAAGGCATGCTTGTTTCTCAATGGGTAAAAAAATGTCATCTCATCTCCATCCTTAAGTCTCGATTACTTCCTTGCCGAGATTAGCGATATCTCCGAAATCCAGCAGTTCATCAGCATCTCCCATGAAGTCACCCAGCAGGTCGTCCTCATCACACAGGACCTTATTCTCCTTGAAATAGTCAATGCCGAAATCGTTGATTCCGATATAATCCATACCA
>Ga0255370_1157_pt1 | contig 15254 bp, 14 predicted proteins | sample ANMaggSeSYBR01F4_FD_182096 | JGI IMG/M metagenome (GOLD analysis project Ga0255370, IMG submission 182096) | Sediment cell enrichment communities from methane seep in Santa Monica Basin, California, United Staets - ANME aggregate JGI... | ecosystem: Environmental > Aquatic > Marine > Cold seeps >...
CCCGATTACACCTTCCATTTACCCACAACAATTTTTGTCTTTTTATGGTTTCTTGTTTCTCTAGCCTTTTTCGAGGGCCTAGTTTACATACCAGGAACACATGTTTACAACTATCTTGTACCTGTCTTTATAATATTGGCGCTGGGTATTGTTTTCATCGAAAAACTAATTGCCCTTTTTGATAAATATTTCATACCAAAAGCCATAGCTTACACAGGCATCTTCGCACTGTTTTTGTTCTTATTTTTGCAGTCCTATGCTATTTATGTAGACCACAAAGTAGAATATCCTTGGACAAATGAGGAATTTCTTATTTGGGAATTTCCAGAACCAACTCCGATTTACCATTTAAGTATGTTTGGGTTTCCTTATTATCGAAACTGGGAAGGCATAAGAGATACAATACTGACTTCGGACAACAACGGTTTTTATTCGACAAATGAAAGGAAAAGTATTGCGAGGTTTTACATCCCGTTTGAAAAAAGCACTGACAAGGCTGGGCATTTTATTTACATAAAAAACCCTCAAAGTTTCACAAATAAAATACAGCAGGACAAAGCAAAATATTGGTCCGAAAGATACCCGCCCATTTTTACTTTTAGTAAAGGGGGATCTGATTTAGTAAGAGTTTATCAAATGGAACCCGGAACAGTAGAAGAAATAAGAGAGAAAGGTTTCTGAAAGATTTTTTAACTATCTATGGAACATCTTGCCCACCAATTAGGTTTCATCAGTACATTTGGAAAAAGCCCTGTCATGTTGTTGCTGGGGTTTTCGCTAATAATCCTATTTCTTATAAGACAAGAGCACTACAAAACAGGGGTAGTGACTGCTTTAACCTCAATTGGGTACTTTTACTCCTATTATCTAAAACAACTATTTGGAGTACCAAGGCCTCAGGGAGCAGATCCAGCTCATTATCTAGCTTTTGATTTATTTAGTTTTCCAAGCTCACATGTGCTCTTCTACACTACTTTTTGGGGTTTTATGATCTATTTAACGTACAAGTACACTAAAGAAGCAAAACTATTGCTTCATGTTATTAGGTGGGCAAGTATCTACATGATTATATCTATAGGAGCCTCAAGGGTATTTTTAGGTGTTCACAGAGTAGTGGATGTAGTAGCAGGGTATTTGTTTGGGCTGTTTTTTCTTGCTCTTTTAATTTGGCTAGATAAAAAACTTGAAAAAGTGCTCCCCAAAAATTAAGAGCGCCAGTATTAGAGTCACAATAGCCGCAATAAGCACAAAACCAGCCGAAACATCTTTTATTATTTTGGCACCGTTGTCTCTATCCTTCATCAAAATATCGATAAAATTCTCAACTACCGTATTTATCATCTCGGCAGTTAGTAATAATCCCATTGAAATTGTAAGTAGACCCCATTCAATCTTTGAGATGCCGTATTTAAAACCAAAATACACCACAGCCACCGCAATAACCAATTGAACTCTAAAGTTTGGTTCGTTTAAAAGGGTGTGTAATAACCCATCAAAAGCATATTTAAAACTTTTAGCCTGTCTTCTTGGATGATGACTTTGAAATATTTTTTTCATAACTAACTACCCCCTATTTTACAACCCCACCTTGTGAATACAAAGCGTAATCAAAACTTACAGGTAAATAGGGTAGTGTTTTTATGATTCGAATAACTCTTGTAGCAGTTACAGCTTGATCTTGTTCTAGCTTACCAATTGATATGATTTCGTATCCTTGAAGAGGTAATGTGGCACCTCCTGTGGGAAATACTGCTACATCACTTTCCCCACCTATGGACCTTATTCTTAATCCATATATATTGGTTCCAATGCCTACTGTTTCACAGTTATTGTATCCATCATGACCTCCACCTGCTGTTGTGAAACCTTCTGTGGTGTAAGGGGCCCCTGGACTATCATTTCCTTCTAAACCTCCTCTTTCTTGAATACCTGAACTGTTATATGAGATATACATTATGTCTGAGTCAGGATTTGAGTTCCAACATATTTCTATCTGGTTATCTGAGTAAAAGGTATCTGTGTTGTCATCGTATAGATTAACTTCTTTTACTTGGCCTGATTCTAATGTAAATGGATAAAAGGTAGGTGTATATCTTTCTACCGATACGAATGCTTGGGATACTAAGATATCAGATAGGTCATCAAATTCAATCTTACAGGCTGGACCGTTGTCATAACCACCTTGGTGTTGGTAGTCTCCCTCAGGGCATGATCCTGATACAGCTTCTTCTAATTGGTTTGGGGATAGGGCCAGATATCTCTCAATTCCTCCCTCAGCAGCTGCTAGGGCTCTTGAAGCAGTGTCTGTTCTTGATGTTCTAGATAGTGAGGTGAGTGTCTTAACAGATGTATTAATACCAATTGATAATGCTATGGTCATGGCTACTACTACAAAAAGTAGTGTTTGACCTTTTTGATTTGTGTAAATATTTTGTTTCATGTTATTCCTCACTTATCCAATCCACATCTATAACAAATAATCCTGAGTAGTTACTATCATTAGATCCTCTTTCTTGGCTTGTTAGTTTATATAAATAGTAACTATTGTATTTAATAACCTCTGATGGGTAAGAGTTTGTTAAACCTCTGTTTCTTTCAAATAGCACACTTTTTGTAATGATTGGTCCTTCGATAACAACTGAGGTATCGGGATTGGTCTCTGGATCTGGATCTCCAGCCTTTCTTTCAAATTCCATGCTTTTATTTATCACAAAGGCTGCTTCAATTTCTGGTGTTGAGGCAAAAGTTGGGTTTCCTGAATTTAAAGAACTATCTATTTTGACATCAACATCTTCTCCTGTGATAAATACTACTCTTCTATCAGCATTTGTTGATACAAATTCATTATCAAATCTTAAATCACTACTACCTGTTACATACAAGGTGATTACACCATCGTCAGATAGTTGGTAGTTACCTCCAGAGACATTTGAGATACCTGTGTTTACACAAGATGCATCAGCTTTATATGTGTTATCAGGGTTTAGATTACCTGATGTAAATATTTCATCACAATCTGAACTAATCTCAGTAGCTCCTGCTGGAGGATCACCTCTGTAGTTTGCAGGCCAGGTTTGAGTGAAGTTTGTGTATTTAGCCAAAAAGCCTGAGTGAGATTCTGGATAATATCCAGAATCAGAATTATCTGTAGATATATCTATGTCATTACTTGATAGGGTAGATACATCTGTGGTATCTGGACTTGCAGGATTATCTTCATAAGACAAGTGTGGGGGAGTCCATGGAGCTATGTAGTCTATTTGATTTGGAAATTCCATGCTTACAGAACCTGCATAGAAATCTCCGTACAGTGTTGTCATCCATTGTTGATAGACTAACGGATCTTCAGTTTCAAACCACCATACCGGAGACTGTGATATGTATTCACCATTATCAGCCTCAACATACCAACAATACTCTGTATTCATTGTGCCAAAAAAGTCTGATACATCATTACATGTACTTTGAGTTCCTGCTACGTTACATACTTCAGAGAAATTTCTCAAAGGAACTGGTGTGTTTGGAGGATCTGTAGCCAAACAAACTCCTGCTGCTCTTTGTCGTCCATACACCCTAAAGCTGCTGTTTGGAGGTCCACATGTATCACCCCAACTTGCAGGTGCATTCCAATCTAACACAACGGGTAAATCTACACCGCTTTCACCGTTTGTCGGTGCTACCGGTCCTGTGGGTGGATGTGGGACAGCTCCGCATATGTTTACACTCAAAGTGACCGTATTACCTAATGCACCCTGGGAATCTCTTGGTTGGGCTCTTAGTGTACACGAATTGGCAGAGGAGCCAGCTAAATCAAAATTCAGTGGAACTGGAAGTCTCATGGCTGCTGTCCAAGCTATGGCTTCTCCAAAAGCTGTATTAACTCCATCATAGGCAGCTTCACCTGCACCTTTATCTATATATGTATAAGTTGAGGAGGGTATAGAGTGATTTTCTTCATGTTGCTCTGCTTGAACTCTTATAATTGATCCATCTGTAAATACGTAATCTACATAATCAACATATAAATTTCTATCGCCTTCTGCACCGTTGGCATCGTTTGGAAAGACAATATCTAAAGATGATATTTGCTCACCTATGAAAACATTTCTTTCCATCTGAACATTGTTTACATTAGTAAACGTGCTTCTTAGTTCTCTAGTACCATAGCCTGAAGCTGAGTTAGGATTTCCAGTGTAGACTTGCATGTCAGGCCAATCCCCATTACCAGCAGTCCCACCGTACGAACCATAAGAACCAATCTCAATATGATCAATTGGTGATAAATTCATAGCACAATCGGTACAAGCCCATTCACTAACCACTTCATTTCCATCTGAGTCCTGAGAGGTTAAGTTATACATTCTTGTGTAACTAGCAATAGTAGCTGATAGCCCAGCTGCTGGAGACTCATCAGGACCTTTTATGTCAGCGTTTTGTGGCTCAACATTGTTTACAAGACAAGGTGCAAACGCAGAGGAAGGAACTGTGGTCCATGAACCAGCTGGAACTCTCCATTGCAGTGTAAAATATTCATGATCATTTTGCTCTGATACTGTGTACCAAGCTTGAATAGGATACAACCCACCTTGGAAATTTCCAGAAAAAACATGCTGAACACCCGTTGTATCACTTCTAATTATTGAGGTAAGACCTGACGGTTGGCCGGGGGGTTCTGTACCTTGGGAATTAAGAATCTCACCAGCGGGAGCTAAAACTCCTCCTGAATTACTAAATCCAATTTTTACGCCAGTATTATCTCCATACCCATCAGAACATCTTGGTTCATGCGCTGTCCAACTACAACACCAATTTCCGTTTTCGCATTTCTTTTTTGTTGAATACCCACATCCACAGTTAACTCCATTCCACTCACAATCTCCACATACCTGTTTACCGCCATCACAGCACTCGCCTGGACCTGGTAAGTCATCCCCCTCATCAGTTGCATGATCCATATCTGTAATAATTCTAAATTCCTTAACACCTGCGGGGATGTCTATATAACCTGTAAATTGTTCTCTATACCAGTGTTTGCAAAATGAACTTGGAGGAGATTTATAAGTTATATTAGGTGTGTACGAAAGATAATTTGCTCTATTGCTAGCTGGGTTATCGGGGTCATACTCGTTGCTATCCTGCCAAGCTTGAAAAATTAGACCTTCAGTGTTTGTGGGATCACAGGAATAAGGAACGTCACCAGCTTTGTCGCAGGATGCGGGCGAGGGAATAGAACCACAAGAGTCAAAACACTCACCACCGTGAAATGAAGATCTATAATACACACAGTCAACAGCTATGCTAGTATCCACTTTCCCGTAACCCCAATGGCATGCTGAACACATAACATTACCACCTACAGATGGGTCATAACACGAGTCTCCACCACTACATCCTGGCTTGCTACATGTCAAGGTCTCAATTACATTTAAATAGGGGTCTACAAATCCAACTTCAGCGCACTGCCAAGGGTCGGAATAACATCCCTTTGAGCTACATCGGCATGCGGCTAAAGTTAAGCCTGTAAAAACAAATGAGAGTAAAAATAAGTTTATTAAAAAAATTAACATTCTCAAATAAATACTTTGAAAAAGTAAATTTTTACTAAACAGACTTTTACCCATACAACAATTTTATTTGATTTCTCACTTATTTACAAATCATAAAATTGCTGATACCCTATAGGTTGACTAAAAGTGTAGGGGTGCTATAATGAAAACCAATCTCACATAAAAATGAAGGAGGGAACATGAGAAAGATGTTGTTCGTCTTGCTTATATTGGTGTTTTTTGTCAATGGAAGTAGTATCCATCATGAGACAGAAAACCAACAGGGTATTACTATTCCTTTTGGTACATGTGTTTGTAATAGCAAAACAACCTATAGCGACCCTTGGATGTGCCCATACCCTGGCAAACAACAAGCCGTGGAGAAATGGTTCTGGAAAGATAATGGTGGATGTAGTAATAATGGCATGTGTTGGAGCCCTACACTCCAAAAATACCAAAAGTGTGGTCTTTGTGTTTGGGGATACGGTAAGAGTGTAAAAGATACTCACAGAATATTCTGGTCACATACCTGCCACAGCAAACTAATGTCAGTTGTAGAACTATTTCGATAAGAACTCAAGGGGTGGTTTCAAACCATTGCCTACCCCTTGACACCACTCTCATAACATTCCCTAATCACAACATAAGAAAACATACCACGTGTACAATTGTAAATGTTCGGCAGTCTATTTAACAACCCCACCCCAAAACACATCAAACACCAAGCGCAACGCCTAAATATACACTTTTACACGCTTATACGTTATGATAATATTACGCAGCTATGAAAACAAAAAAGTGGTATTTTATAATTCCTGTAATATTAGTCGGCATCACACTCATCTTTATATTCTTTTTTAAAAAAGGTGTACCTGTAAAAGAAATTCCTATAAAAAACCGCGTGGTTAAAAGAACTGTCAGTGCATCTGGAACGGTAACATCAAGGGATGAAGCAGACATGTCGTTTGCAACAATAGGCAGTATTTACGACATAGTCGTAGAGAAAGGTGAGGAAGTCAAAGAAGGTCAGTATTTAGCAGCTCTAAATAACTATAGTGAATCTCAAGCCGCTCAGGCACTTAAAGACACAAGAGATGTGGCTCAAAGAAACTTAGAGCTTTTTGTAGAACAATACAGCTCCAACATGGATGCGGTTAGTGGATCAGACGAATACACCATTACTAAAAGAAAATATGAAGAATTACTTAGCACAGCAGAGGCTACCTACCAAGCTCAACTTGGGACTCTAGGCAAGACTTATCTGTACGCTCCTTTTGATGGCAGGGTCATTGATGTGTATATGGACGAGGGCGAAACTGCTTTAGCAGGTTTAAGCGTTATAAAAATTGCGAACGAAGACAAAATAATATTTGAAATTAAATTAGAACAAGAAGATTTTGAGTTTCTAAAAAAAGATCAGGAGGTTGAGATTACCCTAGATTCATACGACAACCAGGTTTTTGTAGGAAAAATACTGAAGCTTCCAACCTATGTAAATACGGATAGCGGTAACGATTTCCTCATAGAAATAGACTTTCTTACAGAAACAAATCTTTCAGGAGGGGACAATGGGGAGAAAGTGCTTTTGGGCATGTCTGGAGATGCATACATTATACTTTCAAAATCTGAGGGGGAAGTAGACGCTCTTACTTTCGATGAAATTAAATACGACATTGAAGATAAACCTTTTGTTTATGTAATAAAAAACGACAAAGTAAAAAAACAGTATATTGAAATTGGCTTAGAGGGTGATATCTATACTGCAATCAACACAGAGATAATTGATCCAATAATCCAAGAAAGCGACTCAAAAATTGAACTAGAAGAAGGTTTAAAAGTGAAGCTTGTCAGATAAGCCTAACTTTTTTCAACAATGTCCGTACTCAAAGCTAAAAATCTTTTCAAAATATACGAAATAGGTGATATGAAAATTCACGCTCTGGATGATGTTTCTATAGAAATAAAAAACAACGACTTTTTGGCCATAGTTGGAAAATCAGGCTCGGGCAAGTCTACTCTAATGCATATTCTTGGTTTACTAGATACTCCAACTAAAGGCGAACTTTACCTAGATGAGGAAGATGTGAGTAACTTGGAAGAGTCGGATCTTGCAAAAATTAGAAATAGCAAAATTGGTTTTGTTTTTCAATCCTTTAATTTACTGGCACGAACCTCAACACTTGAAAATGTCATGCTCCCACTCCAGTACAGCCAAGTCCCCAGAAAAGATTGGCGGAAACTGGCTGAAAAAGCCATAAAAATGGTTGATTTAGAGGATAGAATGTTTAACAAATCCAATGAATTATCAGGCGGGCAAAAGCAAAGAGTCGCCATAGCAAGAGCACTTGTAAATAATCCGTCTATTATATTTGCCGATGAACCAACCGGAAACCTAGATACAAAAACTGGAGATGAGATAGAAAAATTACTAATAAAACTTCATAGTGAAGGAAAAACAATTGTGCTAGTTACACATGACGAAGACCTGGCTAAAATAGCAAAAAGAACTGTTACTTTATCAGACGGAAAGGTGGTAAATGATTAAAATAGTAGAAATCTATAGATCTTCTAGTAAAGCCCTACTTTTACATAAGGCTAGGACAGTGCTAACCATGTTGGGTGTAATTATTGGCGTTTTTGCCGTAATTAGCTTAGTTTCCATGGGAATAGGCGTACAAAACTATGTTTCTGATCAATTTGAATCTTTAGGATCAAATGTCATGTTTATAATGCCAGGAAACGCTGATTTCACAGATGATCCTGCTAACATTTATGGCAAAGTGAAGTTCGAAGAGAAACACATAGAATTAATAAGCAGGCACGCCGCGGACTACGTAGAAATTGTGTCACCTTCCGTTAGATTTTCTGGAACGGTAGAGTATAAAACTAAGTCATTTTACTCATCAATTTACGCTCCTAATCACAAAGCACAGGAAGTTTTCGATTTATATGTACAAGAAGGAAGATTTTTCAACGAAATCGAAGAAAAAAATAAAATAAGAGTTGTAACCATGGGGCCTAATGTAGTAGAAGAACTATTTCCAAATAGTAATCCGATAGGTAAAAAGATAAAAATTGAAGACGTGTCTTACGAAGTCATTGGTTATACAAAAAAGAAAGGTGCAGACTATGACGATAACGTATACATACCCTACACCGTGTCCATGGAAGATTTTGAGATAGATAACTTTCAGGGCATAATCGTAAAAGTTAAAAGTAGCCAAGATGTAGAAATTGCCAAAAAGCAGGTTACCATGGCTCTTCTTAGAGATTTAGATCAGGACGATTTCCAAATAATCTCACCTGAAGACATTTTAGAATCTATTCAGAGTATTTTGACCGTCTTAACAGCCGCCGTGGGTGCCATTGCAGGTATATCTTTATTAGTAGGTGGAATTGGCATAATGAATATCATGCTTGTTTCAGTAACTGAGAGAACCAGGGAAATTGGGTTAAGAAAAGCTCTTGGGGCTTCACCTAAAGATATTGCCTATCAATTCTTGATTGAGTCAGTCATGATTGGTGTGGGTGGGGGACTTGTTGGTTTACTTTTTGGGTGGTTGGCGTCACTAGCTGCAAGATCTGTTGTTAGAACTCAAGTTCCTTTGTGGGCGGTTTTACTTTCTTTTTGTTTTTCCGTGTTGGTGGGCGCACTCTTTGGAACTTATCCCGCTATAAAAGCTAGCAAAAAAGATCCTATTGAGGCTTTGAGGTTTGAATAAACGCTATTTGGTATTATACAAAAGAGGTTTTGTGTTTAAAAGGAGTCTGTAGGCTGTTTTATCGATTAATTTTAAGCCTTTTGTGTTGTATGTAAACTCCTCCTCATCTGCGAAAACCTTCCAAACATAACCTTCTGGGGCAATCTCACCGTTAATCTTGTCATAAACTGTACCGTAGGTATATTCAGTCTTTTCGTACATAAGACCACTATGGTCAACTAAATCTTCTAAAAAGTCGTCAAAGGTTTCATCACTTTCTTTTCTCAAACTATAAGTGGCGTTTTGCTTGAAACCAGAAATGGTCAAGGAAACATCAACAGGCCTTATTTCTTTGACCACCTTTTTATCATTGGTAATTTTATTAACCACGATGATGTCTTGTTTTAAAGCATTTCTCACATAGAGAAACACAATAATACTAAGAGCCACATAGATTATTGGGAAATACTTTTTAAGCCATTTCATGTTTAACCACCCCATGCTTCTAATTATATCAATACTGGCTTAATTTATATGCACTTGGATGAGCTGAGTACCATCTTAAGCAATCGAAAAAGGTAGCATAAGTCTTTACGCTTAATTCAACGGTCACGCTATCTAATCCATCTTTTATACCCTCATTGATCTTTTCGTGGTCAGTAATACACCTATTTTTATCAGTTTTATTTAATACGTAGCTATGACCGTTGTTTAAAGTAAATTTACACGGGCAATCGCGACATTTATAGCAAGTGGTGGGATCAAACGTAACTCTAAAGTTTGTGCCAGTATCATAGGTTGCAAATTTTTTAACTGTCAATACAATGGGTATCGATATTAAAACAACGACTAGGGCAAGTGTGAAAAATTTCAAATTTTCCATAGAATAATCCTATCAAAAAAAGGGTTGGGTTTGTAGTATAATTTGCAGTGTAATGCCCCCATAGCTCAATGGATTAGAGCACTCGGCTTCGAACCGAGGGGTTGGGAGTTCGAATCTCTCTGGGGGCGCCATTTTTTTTAAGTACAAAATATGTTTTAGAAGGTAAAATACAAATATGGACAATGATCAAAATCAAGATGAATACGATTCACTAGAAAACGTTGAGGAGATAAATGAGGGTATTTTAAATACACCTGCAGAAGAAAAAGAAAACAAACTACCAGTAATTGACGGCGGTCAGCAAATGGATACCTTTATGAAATTTAATAGATTACCCGATGTGAAAACAGATGAGGGAATTGTGTTGGATTTAGGAGGGGAGAAAGCTGCAATTGACGAGGGAGATTTTACTAGTGAATCTGGCAACCATTTATTTAATAAGATTACGGGACAAGGATTGGAGGCTGATGGGCTCGTAAATCCTAGTGCTTTTTTTATAATCTTTCTGGTAGCAGCTGCTACGTTTGGATTTTTATTGATAAATTTTAAAAGATCCGAGGAAATGGGTAAGTTACAAGAAGAAATAAATAAAATAAAAAATAAGACTAATAAGATTGTTTGAGCCAGAATTTTTGGGGGCGTAGCTCAGAGGTAGAGCATTCGGCTCTTAACCGAACGGTCGTGGGTTCGAATCCCACCGCCCTCACCAATACTTATCCCCACGTTTGAAAATATTCTAGGTAGCTAGTATACTAAATACCAATACAAATTAGATAAAGGAGATAAGTATGTCAGCAGAAACAATTTTATATTTAGTTTTAGCTGTTATTGGCACTTTTTTAACAATTCTTTATCAACCATACTTAAAGTGGGGTAAAAAAAGAAATAGTAAATGGGCCTTTACTGGTGGTAACGGCAACATGTGCGGAGAAGGTATAGACAACCTAGTAGCTCTTATAACAATTTTGTACGTTGTCTACTGGTTTATAGCTATATGCGCAATTGTTTACACTTGGAAAAATGGTATTGGATGGGAAATTTTCCCCATCGTACTCCTTGTCTTGTTTTTGTCTTGGAGAGTATTACCCCTTAACACGTTTGTTACCTGGGATAAAGAGATGCAAGAACTTGCAGGAAATGCAGACAAGTATCTCACTAAATATTTACCTGCTGTAGCAGTTACGTATCTTTGGGGAATTACCATCTTTTTACTTCTTACAAAATAGAGAGGTGCTAATTAAATAATGCGATCTTTGTAATATGACGAAGGTCGCATTTCTATTTTCCCAGACGCTAGTATAGCCCCAATTGCAATAAAAAGAGTACTTATAAAAAAGTTTATACTTAGAATTTCGTTAAAAAGAAAATAGCCTATTAAAATAGACGTGGGAAATTGTAGGTACGATCTAATACCACTGAAAAAAGCTGTTACTCTTGTTAACCCATATTGAAAAAGTAAAAAGGATCCAATCGAACCAAACACAGCCAACAAAGAAATTAAGAAAAAGTTTTCAAAAGTAGGAGTTAAAACATCGATCAAACCAAGTTTGAGTTGGGAAAAATATAAAATACCCCAAAAAATGAAGTTATCCAGAAATGTAAAGGTTGAAATTTGTACTGGAGAATACTTTTTTGAATAATGCTTTGTTAACAATATAAAAAGCGCAACTCCAAATGTCCCAAACAGTACTAGTAAATTTCCAACTATAGTGCTGTTTAATTCAATTGAGCCAGTTCCTTCTGAAACAAAAGTTACCAAAATCCCCACAAAACCTAGTAAAAGTCCAAATATCTGTGACTTTTTAATATCCTCCTTCAAAATTCTTATTGCTCCTATACCAACAAATGCAGGAATGAATAACAAAATTAAATTTGCTTCGTAGTTAGTTGTTCGGTTTATACCATTTACTATTAAAAAGATAGATAGAGGAGACATTAAATTTATAAGTACAAGTTCTTTAACAGGTTTGGGGCCTTTAGGTATCGATTTTCTTATAAACATAACTAAGAAAAGTATTAAAAAGGCTAATAGAAATCGATAAAAAAGCATACCTGCGTACGGCATCATAGTTGAGCCATATTTTATTAACGGAACGTTGAGTGCAGTAAAAAAAGAACTAACAACAATTGCGATATAACCCATCTGTGTATTATACAACTTGTTAAATTTTATTGTATATTAAGATAGTTATTTGCCAGAGTGGTGGAATTGGTAGACACGCAGTGTTCAGAACGCTGTTCCCTCAAATTGGGAGTGCGGGTTCAAGTCCCGCCTCTGGCACCAACATTTTTACTCTTAATGGTATAATTCTTTTTATGCAAACTACTATAAAATACAAAGGGAAAAAGAAAGTTCTTCTTACAGGAGGCGCTGGTTTCATTGGGCATCATACGGTAGAACATTTTCTAAAATCTACTGATTGGGACATTGTTGTACTAGACAGACTAAGTTACGCAGGAAACCTAAACTTTCTGAAAGACATTGAGGTTTGGGAAAAAGAAAACCATAGAGTCAGTATTGTCCACCACGATTTCAAAGCCCCAATTTCAGAAACTACACACAATTTAATAGGTAAGATTGATTACATTATTCATATGGGTGCAGAAAGTCATGTAGACAGATCTATAGACGATCCCATACCGTTTGCAGAATCAAATGTCATAGGTACTGTAAATATGCTCGAATATTTAAGGCACTATCAACCAAAAGCGAGGTTTTTGTATATCTCAACTGATGAGGTGTACGGACCTGCATACGATAAGCATCTTCATAAAGAAGGCGAGCCCCACAAACCAAGCAACCCGTATTCAGCAAGTAAGTCTGGTGCTGAGGCCTTTTGTTACGCATATTGGAATACATACGAACTTGATATTATGATTACAAACACCATGAATAACTTTGGAGAGAGGCAAAATCCTGAAAAGTTTTTTCCTCTAGTGGTAAAAAACGCCTTAGAAGGAAAACCCGTCATTCTTCATTGTAAAAAAGAAAATGGCAAGATAGTTGACGTATCGTCTAGATGTTGGCTACATGCAAGAAATCATGCTGATGGAATTTTATACGTATTAGAAAAGGGTAAAGCTGGTGAGAGCTACAATATTACTGGCGAGTGGGCTACCGTAGAAGATATAGCTAAAATGATAAGTAAAATTTTAAACAAAGAAATAAACTACGTATTTGAAGATTTTCACTCCTTTAGACCAGGTCATGACATGCACTACGGCCTTGACGGTACAAAGCTAGAAAAGTTAGGCTGGGTACCTCCTTACACACTAAACGAATCGGTAAAAAGCACTGTAAAATGGATGCTTGATAATCCGAAATGGTTAAAAGGTTAGTAAATCTTTATTTAAAACTTGGTATAATTCTCATATAAGCGTATATTTATGTGCGTTGTTACCTCAAAAACATGGGCGAGTGGCGGAATTGGTATACGCGCAACGTTGAGGTCGTTGTGGGAGAAATCCTGTGCAGGTTCAAGTCCTGTCTCGCCCACCAGATCACTTAGCGAACGTAGTGAGCTTAGTGAGATGGGGTGCAACAGGAGCGTTAGCGACAGATTGCCACCAAGCTACTTAGTAAATGAAATGAACTTAGTAGATTGGGGTGCAGAAGCGAAGCTTACTGCCACCAGATCACTCAATGAAGGTACTGCCTTTATGAAAAAATATTTAAAACACATACTCACTTTTTCAATTTATATTTTGTTTTTTGCGACTATCCACGGCAAACCAGCTTTTGCATTAGAACAAATACAAAAATTCAATACAACTGTTGAGATTCAGGAAAACGGTAAGATTTTTGTAAGCGAGGAAATTTTGTATGATTTTGGTGATCAACAAAAACACGGTATTTTTAGAAACATTCCGTATAAAAAAACAAACCAGGACGGTAAAGAATTCAACATGAAGATAGAAAACGTCACGGTTTTACAAGACAATGGCGAATCCCATAAGTATACAGAAAGCAAAAAAAGCGGCCCAGGAGAAATCGAGCTAAAAATAGGGGATCCTAACGCGCTTGTAACAGGTACGGTGTTTTACGAAATTAACTACACAGTATCAGGAGCCATAACATATTTTGAAGACCACGATGAGTTATTTTGGAACTTCACCGGAAATGAGTGGGGATATCCTATTTTACAATCGATAAATGTAATTACATATCCTGAGGGCGTTCCTTTGGAGCAAACAGGAACTGCGTGTTATACAGGAAAATATGGGTCTTCGGACACAAACTGTACAAAATCAAATACAAAAGATGGCGCCATGTTTACAAGTTCGCAAGTATTGTCGGTAAGGGAAGGTATAAGTGGTGTAGTTAGTTTTCCTAAAGGATTTGTTGAGGTTTTAAAGCCGGTAGCAGACAAATCTTGGGTTATTGGTTTAATTATTGGTTTATTGAGTTTAGCTTTTACGATTTTTTGGTATGTGTACTTCCCAATAAAAACACTGTCAACTATGATTAAAAACAAAAAGTTTCTTAATGAAAACAAAAGAATTGTGGCTGCCTGGTTTCAACCTCCCAATGACGATGAAAATCAAAAGTACACTCCTGCTGAAACGGGTATTCTGATAGATAAAAAACCTGACCATAAGGAAATTACTGCAACTATTATCGATTTAGCACAAAGGGGTTATTTAAAGATTTCTCAAGATGAAAAAGAGTTTGTTTTTACAAAAACTAAGGATTATGAAGACGACTTGTTCCTAAAAGACTATGAAAAACTCATTTTAGAGGGTCTTTTTGAAAAAGAAGACGTTATTGACACTAAAAAACTGAAAAAGTCCGTTAAGTTTGGAAAAAACACACTTGAATTCTTCAAAAAAGCCACGGAGGCTTTGGAACAAAAAGGATTATTTGAGAAAAATTTAACAAAAGAAAAAAATAAGTTTATTGGTATGAGTGTGTTGGCGGGCATTTCATTTAATTTTCCTTTAATATTAGTGAATTTACTTTTTAGAAATCACTATATAAGATTTTCCAAAAAAGGAGTGGGGAAGTACTCTGAAACTGCTTCGTTGCAAAATTTTCTTGTTTCACAAGATGAGAAATTAGATTTTCAAGCAGAAAAAATGATGTTTTTTGAAAAATTACTACCTTATGCCACCGCTTTTGGGGTA
>Ga0255370_1193_pt1 | contig 12931 bp, 10 predicted proteins | sample ANMaggSeSYBR01F4_FD_182096 | JGI IMG/M metagenome (GOLD analysis project Ga0255370, IMG submission 182096) | Sediment cell enrichment communities from methane seep in Santa Monica Basin, California, United Staets - ANME aggregate JGI... | ecosystem: Environmental > Aquatic > Marine > Cold seeps >...
GAAGGAGGAAGGCGTATTAGTTATACGTCAACGACTGATAACACAGTGAAATTATTTATCTGAAAGTCTATAGTCTCTTCAATAAATCATGGTGAATATTGTCAAATCCGCCGTTTGCAGGACTGGTCATAACTATTTGATATTATTAGAAGCGATACATTGACAAATACTTATTTTTTTCCATGTTTTGCAACCTATACGCAACCATTTTCCATGATTTGCAAAGTAAGCGATTATGAGTTAAAATAATTATAATTTCCGAGGGATAGCCTGATCAGCGACAAAGTTGGATATCCTGGCCAAACTTCCCTCGGATTACCCTCCAGGGAGCATTACAGGAGATGCTTGAAAAATATATCAAAAAAGCCACACTATGATTAACCAGAAAATGTGATACCAAGCCTTTGCCAAAGTCTAAGTCTAAGCAATCCGTTGACGAGTTTGTACGGAATTTAACAATTTAGGGTCAACCGGAATGAGTGTGGTCAGTTTTCATAATTTTTCAAATTATTCACAATATTTCTCAGATTGAGCTGTGAAAAATCAAATTTTTAGATAGTATATTGATTTTGATATGAAACAAACCGGCTGTGCGTGAGCTTCAGGTGTGATATATTGTCAAAAGCTAAAGTGTTACAATTTTATCATAGCCGGTGTTTGATATACATAATAAATATATTGTCAAAAGTCTTTTGATTGACTATTGATTATTGACTATTGCAGAATGACCGTGAAAAATAATCAAAGGAGTAAACTATTTGAAAGTTGTAATTGTCGGGGCAGGAGAGGTTGGCTTTCACGTAGCAAGCCGGTTGTCACATGAAAATAAAGACGTTGTGGTGATTGATAAGGATGGTGACGCTATTCGTCGTATTTCCGATAATATAGACGTTCAGGTTATAACAGGATCCGGCAGCAGTCCTGTATCACTTGAAGAGGCGGGAATAAAAGAAGCAGAGATACTTCTTGCCGTAACAAACAGCGACGAAACAAATCTGGTGGCATGCCTGGTGGCAAATATCATTTCGCCATATACAAAAAAACTGGCGCGCATACGAAATGCCGACTTTGATAAATACCATGCCATTTTTCGAGATCATGCCCCTCATATAGACACTTTAATCAACCCTGAAATCGAGGTTGTGAAAACAATCGACAGGCTTATGAACATGCCCGGGGCGGTTGATGTTGGAAACTTTGCAAACGGCCGTGTCAAATTTATAGGTATAAATTTAGACAAGGAAGCGCGGCTGGCAGGTTCACGCCTTGATGAAATTCCTGCACTTCTTGGCAAACAAGGCCCTCTTATTGCCGCGGTTATAAGGGATGAAGAACTTATAATCCCAAGCGGCGACGACAGGCTTATGCCTGGAGATCTGGTATATTTTATCAGTGAAGAGGACAAGATCCTGGATACCCTTACAATATTCGATAAACATGCAGAGCCCGTTAAAAGGGTTTTGATTGTTGGAGGAGGCCGAATAGGATCAAGGCTGGCCGTTTTGCTTGATGATAAGCATGTCTATACAAAAATAATTGAAAAAAATCCTGATAGATGCGCCAAACTTGCAGAAAAGTTGAACAAGGTCGTAGTTCTTCATGGAGACGGTTCTGATCAGGGGCTGCTTAAAGAAGAAAATGTTCAGGAAACGGATTTTGTCATTACGCTTACAAATGATGAAGAAATAAACATTTTAGCTTCTTTGCTTGCCAAAAGGATGGGAGCACGAAAAACAATAACAAAAATTAGTAAATTCAGCTATTTTTCACTTATGTCAATGGTCGGAATCGAGCAGGTAGTCAGCCCGCGGCTTTCTGCTATAAATACAATTTTGCAGCACATAAGACGCGGCAAGGTGCTTTCGTCTATATCAATTAAAGGAGAGCAAGCCGAATTCATGGAGGCAGTTGCTCTTGAAACGTCAGAAATCGTAGGGAAACCTCTAAAAAACATATCATTTCCAAAGGGAGCACTTGTAACAAGTATAATTCGAAATGATAATATAGTTATTCCTTCCGGCGACAGTATCATTGAGCCTGATGACAGAATCATAATATTTGCTACAAGGCAGGCTATACCAAAAATAGAAAAAATCCTTACTGTAAAACTGGAGTATTTCTAAATGCGCTGGCGTTATATCCTGAATGTCGTTGGGATATTAACCCTTTTTTTTGGCCTTACCATGTTATTTCCCATAGCAGTTGCTTTTTATTATAAGGATCAAAGCGTTATTCCTTTCTTAAAGTCCATTGGCATTACGACCTTTGCAGGTCTGCTGCTGCACTTGTGTTTTAGAGGCTCAAGAGTAGAGATAATAACTCAGCGTGAAGGGATGGCGATCGTATCCATCGGATGGATAACTATTGGAATTTTCGGTGCACTTCCGTTTTATCTGGGCGGCGAATTTATTACTTTTGTGGATGCATTTTTCGAATCAGTGTCAGGGGTCACAACCACTGGAGCATCGGTATTAACAAATATTGAAGCCGTATCAAAAGGCCTTCTTTTTTGGCGCAGTTTTATTCAGTGGCTTGGCGGAATGGGAATAATAGTTTTATCCATTGCCATACTCCCCTTTCTCGGCGTTGGAGGCATGCAGCTTTATAAAGCGGAAGTTCCAAGTCCCACACCCGACAAGCTAAGGCCGCGCATTAAAGATACAGCCTTGCTCCTCTGGAAAGTTTATGTTTTGATTTCTTTATTAGGGGCAATCCTTCTTCTGATAGGAGGCATGAGCTTTTATGATGCCCTGTGCCATACCTTTACAACAATGCCGACCGGCGGATTTTCAACTAAGAATGCCTCTATAGCCCATTTTGACAGCGTATATTTTGATTCTGTAATCATTATATTTATGCTTCTCGCTGGAATAAATTTTTCACTTCATTATCAGATGCTAAGGGGGAAAACACTTGCTTTCTGGAAAGATTCAGAGTGCCGCTTCTTCCTGGGCACCATTATTTTGCTGATTGCAATTGTTACTTTTAATATTCACGGCGCTGTATACGAAAATATATGCCAGGCGCTTCGCTATGGCGCTTTTCAGGTAGTCTCAATTATTACGACTACAGGCTATGCTACAGCCGATTTCGATCAATGGCCTGCCATGTCCAAGCTGATACTGCTTTTGTGTATGTTTATGGGAGCATCAGCGGGTTCGACTGGCGGGGGAATGAAATTTCTACGCGTTATGCTTTATTTTAAATATTGCTACAAAGAGCTTTTTTCCATGATTCATCCCCGCTCTGTTACCCATATCAAAATCGGTGGAAAAGTAGTTCCGGAAGATGTTACAAGAAGCGTTCTTGGATTCCTTGGGCTCTACATGGGGCTATTTGTTCTATGTTCCGTGGTTCTGGCAGGCATGGGAGTGGATTTTGTAACATCATTTAGCGCTGTTGCAGCTACAATAGGAAACGTGGGCCCGGGTTTTGCAAACGTGGGACCGGCCTTGAACTACGCTCAGATGCCCTATCTGGGCAAGTGGCTGCTGATATGGTGCATGCTGTTAGGAAGGCTTGAAATATATACGATTATAATTTTTCTGGTTCCGGAGTTCTGGCGTAAATAAATTTGTTGACAAAGTTGGAATTTATATTTAAGAATTATATTTTTTTAAGGGCCGTTAACTCAGTTGGTAGAGTATCTGCCTTTTAAGCAGAGAGTCGCGCGTTCGAGCCGCGCACGGCCCACTTTAAGTAGCCGTTTTTACTTACGTCCCCATCGTCTAGCCTGGTCCAGGACACCGGCCTTTCACGCCGGCAACAGGGGTTCAAATCCCCTTGGGGACGCCAATAAAAACAAGGCCTTACGCCTTTTCATGAAAGCCGCTTGTGGAGATGACGGCTCCACAGACGGCTTTTTGCTTTTCTGGCCCCTCATTTCATTCTCCTAACGTTCGTTTGTAGACTCGGTCAATGTCAATCGACACGACCTCCGCCGGTTTGGAGGGCAAACTTTCCAGGGCGTCTCGCACCCTTTCCATGCCGATACTCTTCAAATACCGCTCCGTTGTACTGGGGCTCTTGTGCCGAAGGATGGACTGAATCACGCCCACGTCGTATCCCTGATTGAAGAGTGTGGAAGCCGTTAGGTGCCGGATAGCGTGGAAGCCAAAAGGTTTTACTTTGGCTTTGTCGCAGAGGCGTCGCATGAAATGAATCCTGCATTTGAAGGGCTGGCCGTAGTACTCACGGGTGAATGCCGTTTCATCCAGACACAGGAATACATTGGGCTTGTCTTTTATCGGCCTGTGTTCCCACCACCACAACAACGACTTACGCAATTCCTTGGTCATGGGAAGCCAGTCATACTCGTAGGTTCCGTCCTTGCGTTTGCGAGTCCATAGCCGGACACGGCTGTTAGCGAAATCCACATCCGTTGTCCATTCTATGCGGAATACCTCGCCACGTCTTGCTGCGAGATGCAGGAACGTCATGAGCATCACTTTGTCCTGGCCTTCCGCAAAGGCATAGGCCTTCCAGAAGTCCTCCTCTGATGGCACATACCTTGGTGACCTCACCTCTGGCATCCTATCTACAAGACACGGGTTCGGGCCAAGCAGGGTTGGATTCATGTATTTCATGCCCCAGTTCCAGGCAGCGACCAGATTTTTTGCGGTCCTTGTTGGCGGCATAACCAGAACGAGCCTCCTTTTGTTTGATAATGTAGTCCAGCACATTTCCTGGCTTCAATTCCGAGACCGGAAGAGCCGGATTGATGACCTTAAAGAAGCGCTTAAACATCGAGACCTTTTCCTTGTAGGTCTTGGTTGTGAATCGTACCTTGGCCACATCGAAATAAACCTGTGCCCAATCACCCAAACAGGCCGTGACGGTCTTCTTGCTCCAATCTTTGACAGGCTTTCGCCTCATCTTGGATTCCCAGTCCTTGGCTTCCTTCTTGGTCAAAAATACCTTTTCCAATCTCTTGCTCTCTTTCCTCACTTGGGCGACCCACTTCTGTCCTTTTTTGTATGGCATAATAAATCTCCTTTTCAAAAAATCTGTAATGGCGTCCCAAGCGTATTCCACCTAAATCCTTGTAATGATTCCTAATGTGTTTCACGTTCATTCCCAGATATTCGGCAACATCCTTGGCACGCAACGCTTTCCCCAAATTTCGTTCTAATTGGTCCATTGTTCATAATGACCTCCAATTTTGATTTGACAGGCCCTGTGCTGGTCGGTTCCAGAAGACGGTATTGTCCCGCCCATGGCAAGTCCAGTCGCACTATGGCGACCTTGTGGGGCCGAGGTTAACGACCCCGATTTTGGCTGTGGAGTGAAATCAGCCTGCCAGTTTATAGAGATAACGCTCTTTTTAGGGAAAATTCGAAAAAATTAAAATATTTTGTCCCCTGGCTATCAAAAAAATACAATATAGCCTTTGAGGGTTGATGATATATTCCCTGAGTAAAACCAAATTAGTGTGTACATCTATATAATGTTACAAAGATGACTGTCATTCCCGAGTAACCAGAAATACTGGATTCCCATACGATATTTCACACATGACACAACATTAGAATAATTTAGTAATAAACATCTAATCTCCATTATCCAGTCCTCGTAGAAAATCTAATTTCCTTCTATACAATCTTTTCCTATAAGTTTCATAATTTATGCTCATACGCCTTGCTTCTTCACTTCGAGTTCTGATTCCTTGGAGCACTTCAAAATCGTTTTCTCCGAAGAATTCTTCCATTTTTTCATATAATTCCTTTGCCAGATACAAGTCCTCTGGTGATTTTCTTTCAATAAGTCCGTCTGAAAAATCAATTTTTTCCAAATAAGAAAGTGAGTATCGCCATTGTTGGTCAAATGTGTCTTCATAATCGTCTGGTAAAGAGACCTTTTTATTATTACTATTTAGCCGATTATATTTTTTTATTATATTCAGCAGGCTCAAATTGGCATAGTGCGTCATGAAGGTTGATGGTTTCCCCTCGGCAGCATTGAATTTCTCATAGTGTTTCTTTGCCAAAAACATTTCAAATATATCGTGGAGAAGGTCTTCACTGCTTATGCCGTATAATTCCGTTAAATATCTAACCCTGCGCCTGATGCTCCTGTTGATTTCGAATTTCCCTTTGTTTAACAATGCCCATTTAAGATGTTCGTATGCTTCAACCAGCAGTTCATTTCTATCCATCAACATTTTATTATATTCACCTTGTGGTAGGATAACTTCTTCTATGCTTAAATGCTGGCCAAATTGCTTCACAGCCGTAATAAAATCACAGCCCTCAATCTTTTGAATAAGGTCAAAAATATCCCAACTGCCTTCACACTTATTGCTAAAACATGTAAAATGAACTTTTCCTTTTTTATCGTGTAAATAAAATGACGGCTTTGTATCTGAATGGAATGGGCAACTCGCCACATAGAAAGCACCTGATTTCTTCAAATCTATTCCTAAACCACAGGCATAGGAAAAAGTTTGCTCCAAATAATACGGGGCTTTCAAATCTCTTAAATTTACTTTATTTTTCATTTTTTCTTCTCCTTTATTTTTATTTAATTACAAGGCAAAGATATATTGCTAACCTTACCTCACTACAATATAACTACTTAATTCTATTGGTAAATATCGCACAATGCGTGGAAAAGGGTTTTCAAACAAGGAAGCGTGTTTAAGAATATTGATAAATACCTATTAGTTAAGGATTTAGAGATGATATGCTGATTTAATTTGTGTGCGTGGAAAAGGGTCTTCCAGATTTAGAAGAGAGCCGCACTGAGAAGCTGACATACGGGCTTTTTCTATTATACTGTTATTCTAAATCATCAGGGCCTATTCCATCGGTATATTTTTTCCTCGACTGAAAGGATTGTTCATTCAACAAGAATGACAGACAGGCACCGACCGCCAACAACCTCCATCGCTATCTTTTTTCCCTTGTAAAAAGGATTGTTCCTTATCGGTCTATGAATTCTGAATTGTCATCATCGGTATCTTCTATAATCTCCTTTTCAATAAGTTGCTTTCTGCGCTCCTCGTCTGCCATGTCCTCTGACATTGGCCCTATAATCATCCAATCTTCCCAATCAAATCCATCGTCAAAAAAGTCTTCCATTTTTTTCACCTCCTCCTGAAAACAAAAAAGCCCCCAAAACCGGAATATCCGACAATGAAGGCTCTTTTCTGTTTTATTATTATTGTTTTTTAAGCTGGTCTTCTTTCGTTATGCTGCTTCTTTGATGCTGTTTCTATTATCCACAAGGCCGGTAATGATATGTTTGAGCACCTTCTCTGTTTCACTCATTACTTTCAGACAGGCAGAATGGACGCTTATTTCCAGTTTCTCTGCGTAAGTCTTAATATACCTGAAACTATTTCCTATTGTATCCTCTGCTGATTTACCAACCATTACGGCCAATGTTTGTGCTGACAATTCAGCGACAACTTCTTGGAGCGAATCTTGGCCTGGCATCAAATTTCCTTTCAAAATATGATGGGCTGAGTGTGCTAATTCGTGGAAAAAGACGCATTCAGAGCTCGTTGCTATGGCAATCTCCTTTCTACCAGGGGAATAGTAGTCATAATAACGATAATTGCCAGGAATTGCTTTTAAAGAGATACCCCACTGTTGAGCACGCTCAATAAAGGGTACGTCTGGTAATTCAATGTTTTCATATTCCAGGGGTTCCCCTTTGGTGTCCTCCACTCGAAATATTGGCCTACATCCAAACCCATTCAATATCTGTCGCTGTTCGCTCTCTTCCTCAATCTTTTTGAAATAAGGAACGAGAATATACATTGCCTTGGAGCCTTTCTTCACATTTCGATTGACGCTATTCCATTGTTTGATACCTCTTGCGTCCTGCGTGCCGCTGAAAAACATCAATGTTCGGTTGAGAAGACTCCATCTTGATGATGGTAAATTAGGTATTGGGAACATTGAATATGCTACTGCCTCTGGAATGTCCCCGCTTTTGAATCGGTCAATTATGGTGTTTAGTGTCTCTCTTACTTTTGCTGTCATAGCGCACTTCCTTTTTGTTCTATGTCTGATTGTGAGCGCAAAAAGCGCATTCCTCACACTTTGATTTGTCCCTGCATCCCTCACAGACCTTTTCCCTGTCTAAAATCTTCGGCAGATACTCAAAAACAAACTCAATTCCTTTGGTCATTGGAATACCAAGTGCCCAGGAAATTCGCCTTAAAGTGGAAGATGATTTCATGCTCAACTCTGGGGTATATGCCATTGTTCTTTCACCTCCTTTCAAACGCAAAAAGGGCGGCTGCCTTTTAAGACAAACCGCCCTCTTGCTTTGATATTATTGGTTTATGTGATTGTTGTTGGTTGCTAAACTTTAATTAATGAGACTTAACAGATAGCCGGGGGGGGTATAAAATATACCTAACGAAATATTCCGTTATTCATATATAAGGGTAGCGACGACAATAAATCTGGTTCGATTTTGATTTATGACAATGATGAAAATGGCTGGAAATATATAGGCGGATGCCGCCAAATCAAAATAACCACGATGCATTGTAGTTCTATGAATGCTAAAAACTCGCTAACAAAAGTGGGTCGCCTTACTAAATAAAATATTACCGCAATTCTTTTTCATTCAAAATAGTAGAGAAAGCACAAGCCGTGTGTATTAGCAGGGCAGGAGCGTGGCAGATTCTGTAGGTTTCGTTTATATAATACAAATTATCAGATGTGCGAAATTGTAGAAAGCAGGATTTTTGTCGGGGCTGAAATTTGTTGTTATGTGCTCTTGATTATGATGAATCTCAAGCATGTTTGATAATTAAGTTTGGATTATGTAAGAAGAAACGCACAGATTATGACACGCGGGTCAGCAATTCCCGCTGCAAAACGATTTAACCTATTCAAATTATTACAAATTACCAAAAATAGTTTACGACGAAAACTTTAACAGCTTGATATTACAACAAAAAATTTACTTACGAAAAACTAACAATATCAATATGTTAGACTTTCGTTTCGTGAACTTATTTAAACAAAATACAGTAATTTCAACAGGTTAAGCTGTTTTGCAGCGGGAATTGCTGCACGCGGGTCAATTGCTCGGTCTAAAAGTCCAAAAAAGAGTCGGGAGGAGAAATCGAATAAATGACTATATTTCTGCGATTAATACTCTGGCTTGCCTAAAACTATAAAAGTCCGAATATGGACATCTGGTGGCTCCTAAAAGACATTTGTGGAAGATAAGTGAGAAGTAACAAATGTAGTAAAGTATATCGTCTAAATTTAATAAAGCATCCCATTTTATCAGTAATTTATTGAGCGTGTTACTGAACTACTTAAATGTAAAGCGGCAAAGGGAAGGGATGTGTGCGGAAAGAATTTCCGTACATACGGAAACCTCGAAAGGATTATAGATTGGAAGTGAGGGAGGGGAGGAAAATGTTGTAAAGGTTCCTTGCTGCCGAATAGGATTTTTATCTTTTACTCTAAAATATCGGTATGTGTTTATAGAGATGCTGAATAAGGTAATGATTTAATATAATTCTCCATAAATTCCCAGTCAGGTTTATCATTTTTATCAACAGGTAATTTAATATAAAAATTTTGTAATCTTTCTTTTTTCCCAGTCATTCCATACGAGAACCTGAATTGCTCCAATCTTAAAATTGTTATTAAAAACATACCGATGTAAGCATTCAATTCTTTATTCCTTATATAAAAGACATTTGCGTTATCCGACACCCAAACTTTTTCGTCCTGATAAAAAACCTCACCAATAGAGCCATAACACGCAAAACTGATACAGTTTTCATCAGTATGACCATTACCCAAATAATTATCTATTCCATTATTCAGAGAGGAAGAACTCACATAAGGAACACTTCCTTCACTTTGGTCTTTTTTAGTAAGTCTTCTCCCTTTTTTTATTTCAAAAACACTATTATTTGTTCCATCATCATACCTAAAATACTTCCAATTATTGGTATTAAGTTTAAATTTGACTTTTAAAATAGGCTGATTAATTATTGAAAGATTACCATCGTCTTTATTTAATTTATAAGACAAATAAGCCTTGATATTTTTTATAAAATTTTTTCGTTTAAGGAGAGTGTAATCAGTTTCCATATATGCCTCGGCACACCATTCATCCGAAGATTTGATAACTTTCTTTATACTGTGTCCAGGTATTTCTTCTTTGTTACGATAATTTTCAAGCCATTTCGTTTTGATAGAATTCCATTCGTGATAAAAATCAATTCTACCAGTGTTTTTAATTTTAATAAATCCATCTTCTTTCCAATAACCAAAATATGTCTTGTAGTTCACTGGATGTTTTTCTTTTGCTTTTAAAACCATAACACAGGTATTAACCGTTGCATTAGAGTTATGGAAGAGTTCATTCGGCATTGAAAAAACTGCTTCTAATGTATGATTTTTCAATAGACGTTCTCTTAATTCCAATTTAACTTTTTTTGACTCAGTTACACAAGACATTGGTACAATTGCTATACTCAAAGAGCCTTTTTCTATCAACGAGAGACTATTTATAATAAATTCCATTTCTTCGATATCATTTTTAGTAGTAGCATATGGTGGATTTAGCAGTGCAACATTTGGTTTATAACTTTTTATATTCTGAATAACTTTTTTGTCAAAACAGTTTCCTTTTATCAAATTACTTCTACCATCACCGTGAATATACATATTTGAGCAGGTGAGCGAAAAAATACTATGTTGTAATTCAACCCCTATTATCTGTTTAGATTTTATGTTTTCTTCTTTTTCTAAATCTCCAGCAGCATCAACAATCATTTTTTGCATTGCTGAAATGAGAAATCCTCCAGTTCCTGTACAAGTATCTAAAACAACACTATCTTTATTTATGTTTGCAATTTCAGTGAATAATTCTGTGATATGAGGTGGTGTTAAAACAATTCCTAATCCCTTGTCATTGTTAGCATACCGTAAAAACTCAATATAAAATTGACCCAGTGTATCAAAATACTTATAGGTTTTTATAAAATTATTAATCTTATCGTTTACATTTGTAATAATATCTCTTAATTCATTCTCCTTTTTTGCGAGTATTGTGTGTGTAGTAATAAAGCCATAAGTAGTAATAATATCTTCTATGTGCTTGTTTTGAACATTGGTAAGTTTGTTTTTAATTGTATTAATTAGGTTTTCCGAAAGTTCTTTAGGGTTTTGGAATTTATAAGCATTACAGAATGCTTTATCAGTCAGTGCAATTAATGCACCACTTATTAATAAACTTCTATTAGATTCAGGTACTTTTAAAGAATGCAACTTGTCATTTAGCGTTTTAGAGTATTTTAATAATTCTTGAAAATCTTGATTAAACTTTTTTTCATCTGTTTTATATCCATTGAGATAGCCTGCTAATGAAAGGAATTTATCGTCTTTAAATTTTACGTGAGCTTCATTAGTCCCTTTTAATTGAAGGAAATGAGATATTCGCAAATTTGATTTTTTTTTCACCACTAACTGCAATTGAAATAACATCATACTCTTTCGACAAGAAAGAAGAATACAATAAAACACCGTCTACAGCATAATTTTTTGGTTTATCCCCGTTTTTGGATTTGTGATAGTTTTTGTTGGTTTTACACTCTACAACAATTAGAATATCAGGATTATGTTGGAATTGGACTATAAATTCGGGGTAGCCTTTCCCTCCACCACTTTTAGACGCATTTAGTAATAGTTTATTTATTTTGAGATTTTTTGACGATTGTTCTTCTAAAAGAATTTTATTTGTCTTGTATAATTCATCTTTAAAGATAAAGTTTCTAAAGAAACTTTCCGTTATCCTCTCGTTAGCCATTCTTTTATCCTTTTCTTAACTTCAGATATTTCCATATTTTATTTTTTCACATAACAAGTAAAATTATACGATTGTCCGCTTAAATATGAAAAATAAAAAAGATTGACAAGAAAAATCCTATTACTTATGTTTTTATCTAACCGCTCAACACTCAATAAATGAAGATAGACATATACGGATAAACACAATGAGACAGATTTCTGCCGCCCTAATACCGTCCTGCCAAGGAAAAAACAAGTAAAATTTAATACTACTTTTTACTCTGCTTTTTCTTATACAATGCTATTCCTGCCTTGGCTATATCTGTTCGTGTTCTTGCTTTTTTCGGCTTCGGCGGACATAATTCAGCATCCTCTTTACGAATAGTCTCCGCCATCTTTAATACAGTTTGATAGGAAACTACAAATTCATCTGCCCACTCACCAGTAGTTTTATCATCCCACTCCTCTATCATCCTGGCTATATTTTCAGGTGTTAAAGACTTCTTGGATGATGCTTCCTTTTTCTCTGCTGTTTTCCCTTTTTTCTTTGCCATAGATTTACCCTTATCTAATGAATGTTTATCAGCCTTATTTTGAACCGATAATGCTTCAACCTTTTTTTCCATTCTTTTTAGTTCCGCTTTTGTTGGTAGTTTAGATGTTCGCTTTATTACAGTGGGGTAGGGTTTCTTTTTCATATATGCTTTTTTTGTTATTTTAATGATGATGTTAAATAATATGCCTTTACTATATTATGTCAATACCAATCTATATTCTACTATTCAGACGCTCTGTAATGCGATATAAGGAACATTTCTTGTAATAGTGTATAGGTATTTCCTGAACAATTAGACCTGCTTTTGTTATGGTTATATCGGCGTTTTAAATTACATTTCTGTATCGCTGGTTGTCAATAACTTATAGAAAACTGTAATTTATATTATACTGTAATTACTATATATTATACTATGTTAAAGATTGAAGCACTGCTGAATGGGCAAGTATAAAACACTTTCCTCGGATACCACACACACACCCTTCCCAAAGACATACCTACCGCCTTTTTACGCGCGCACACTTGGGCCAAAAATACTATATATGACAATGATGTAAAAAATCATCTGATATGTTTTTGGCTTTAATATTGTTATGTG
>Ga0255370_1201_pt1 | contig 12299 bp, 7 predicted proteins | sample ANMaggSeSYBR01F4_FD_182096 | JGI IMG/M metagenome (GOLD analysis project Ga0255370, IMG submission 182096) | Sediment cell enrichment communities from methane seep in Santa Monica Basin, California, United Staets - ANME aggregate JGI... | ecosystem: Environmental > Aquatic > Marine > Cold seeps >...
ATCTTCCTGAAGTCCACCCCCACATCAGTCTCAGCCCTTCTGTTCAGATCACCTTTCAGGGCAGAATCAGAGATATCTTCAAAATTGGAAACGATCTCGTTTATCGGACGGGTTATGGATATCGCTACCAGATAGGCTGCACCTGCCATGAAAATAAGTGCAAGCGATGAGATGAGTATAAGTTCATTCCGCAGGGCCGTGACATCTGCGAGCATGTCCTCTTTCGGGATCACCAGAATAAAAGAATAATTACCTGTACGAACCGGTTCATAGAATATGATCACATCCTCCCCTGTGGTAGTGTCAACGGTCCACAAAAAACATCACTTGGAGCCGTGCTTCGCAATGCCGACAGGCTCAGGCGCCTGGTAAATTCTCTGCTATATATAAGTCAGGCACAGGCAGAGATAATTGAATACAAATTCAAAGAGTGTCATATAGCAAAAATAATAAGCAACACCATTATGGATACCATCATGCTCGTTGAAGCGAATGATCTCCATATCGAAAAGAACATACCTTCAGACCTCCCGACCATCGAAGCCGATGAAGCCCACCTGGTCGATATGCTGAACAACATTGTCGATAATGCTATCAAGTTCACTCCTCCTGGTGGTATGATCACCCTTGGAGCATCTGATGAAGAAAATCATCTGCACCTCACTGTCAGTGACACCGGTATCGGTATTCCCAAAGAGCTTATCCCAAACCTGTTCAAAAAGTTCTACCAGATAGATTCTTCCATAAGACGAAAATATGGCGGAACAGGTCTGGGTCTCTACATCTGTAAAAAGATAGTGGATGCTCATTCCGGAGATATCTGGATCGAGAGCGAACCCCATAAGGGCACCACTGTTCATATCAAGCTTCCAAAGGTTGGGGATGGTGGGGAAGTTGGTGGAAATGAGGAATGAGATCTCTCTTTTTTATAGGTTCACAATACCATTTATTGCTAAAAAAGTAAAAAAGTAAAAAGTATATTCCCTGCATTAATTCTTCAATGCAAAGTACATACTTCCCATTGCTACCAGTGTAACCAGAAGGCCGATTATCCCGCCTACAAATGGTATTTCTGTTAATATCAGTATTATAAGGAGACCTACCGCCAGTACAGCCCATTGGTTATATTTGAAGCCTGCTTTTCTGAACGTTACCTCTCCAACCCACATTGCAGTGTATATCTTTGCGATCATCAGGACGATGGCCAGCAGCAATAGCAGGAAGAGTGCAATTGGGATGCCGATGATGGTTATTAAGAGGACGACTGCTCCTATGAATGACCCTATCAGTATCAGCAGTCCTACTGCGATCTTCTTGAGAGGTTCTTCCTGTATTTTCTTTGCGATCTCTTCGGTCTTTTCCGGGAAGACCAGAATGGACATTACTCCCAGAGCGAACAGGAAGATGTAATATGAGATCTTGCCAATGATGGCTATCCCTTTGAATACTCCATCAGCATCGGACCTGTCAGCGCGCTCTCCTCCCCTGTCAAATTTCACATCTTCACCTACAACGCCGGTAGGTATTGGTATTTCTTTGGGAGTGGTGTAATCCAGGTTACCTTTTATGCTTGAATCGGGTTGTATGGTTATATCGGCTGAATCCAGTTTTGCATCCCCTTCGACATTACCTGAGAGCACCAGTGAACCTGCTGAGACTTCAAGTAAGCCTCCGAAGTTTCCTCCAAGATCGGCATTGCCACTTCTGATGGTCGCATCACCGTCAATGTTTGCATTCTCAGTTGTGGACACTGTGCCGGCAGCTACCAGAAGATCGTCACCTATCTGGCCGCTAAGTTTGAAAGTTCCACAGGCGGCCCTTACATCATCGCCGATAATGCCGGTAATTGTCACATCCCCTGCAGTAACAATGAGATCCCCGGATACATTCCCGGTGATCTGCAAAGTACCTCCGGCAGCCACGACATCTCCAAGGACATCCCCATTCACTATCAGGGTGTCACCTGCAATGTAAATATCATCTTCGACCGTTTCATTGATGATTACCAGGCTACCACTCTCGAACATACTGGATGCACTTGCATTAGATGTTAAAGATAACAATAAGAATACAATAACGAATACTATCCATAGACTATCTTTCAATTTCATAGGACCCCACCTTTCAATTTTTAATGTAAAGTTTGATATTAATGACTATTAAATGTTTCTGAATTTTGAATAACTCTTTTAAAAATTAGTGGAGTGCAGACAGATACATCTGATCTGGAACATGTCGGGAGACTAATGAGTGCATTTCAAAACTCTAAATACTACCTCATACAATCATTTGTATGGGGTAATAATGAAATTTGAAGAACTGTCTGATTTACAATGGGGACTTATTAAATCTTTTTCAGTCACAATCAAGGACTGGTGGAAAAAGAATTAATGGTTGAAAGATCAACAATGGTATTCTTTGTTTATAACAGGATATAGATAGGGCTCAGAAAACTGGTTACCAGGTTATAATCTATGTGAACATAATTAGCATAAGTGAATATGTCTAACTATTATTCCATATTTACAACAGTTATAACAAGGGGGATTTAATGAATATTTTGCATATTTCGGACCTGCATTTCGGTCCCCGACATTGGGATGGAGATGATCTGGTCCTGCTGGAGATGATTAATTCATTTGATGCCGATATTGTCATAAATACCGGAGACAATACAACAGATGGTCTGGAAGATGAGTGTGTTGAAGCGGGTCGTTTTTTAAAGGCCATTAAGTGTAAAAATGTTATCTCTACCTTGGGTAATCATGACAAAAGAAATATGCGATTCCCTGAACTATTCCATAAATATATTGACAATTCCGAGATTATCTCCATCGCTGAAACGATAATAACACGCAAGAAAAACATTTTTATAAACCGGGAAATTACCAAGGTTGATGAGAATTTCACCGATATAAATTTCATCAGATCCATTTCGATAAATGGAAAAACTGTATTAATTATCAGTATCGATACCACTGAACTATACAATGATGATGGATATGTTGAAAAAGAGATCCTGGATGCTGTTTCAAAAGAAATAGAACTGACAGAATATGACCTGCCTTTGTTGATCACCCATTATTCGATTTTGGGTACTGACGATTATCCTCTAAAAAATTCCGTAGACCTGATCGATTTTGTACAAAAACATAAAATTAAATACGTTTTTTGTGGCCATACCCACGAACTGGAAATTATGCAAGCCAATGATCTATATCGGAATCATTCCTTTACCCACTTTATGTGTGGCAGTTTGTCCTCTAGCAATCATCCCAAAGATGATAATATGTTCTTGTATTATGAAAATGTGGGTGGCGAGGATATGCATCTGCATCTGATACGAATCTTTTTGGAGATGGGTAAGGTACATTTCAAACGGGAAAAGGTCTTTTAAAAGAAATGGTGCAGTAATGAAAACTATCAAAATAGAGGCTGGAAGAAGACCAAGAACCAAATCAGTAGAAGTTCTTGCAGATTAAGTCTATTATAATTCTAATATTCGTGGATACTTAAGATCAAGACTGATAAAAAGTAATATACCAGTCAATAACAGCAACCCGAAAAAAGAAGAATGGGAACCCCTATAAGATTCAATCCAAAATCTGGCGGAAAGAGTACCAGTATGGGGTGATTTTTTGGATGGTTGAAGATGGGGTTCAGAAAATTATCTATGAGGCATGAAAGGCTCAATGTAATGTTCAAAGATCTATTAGATATTGCATTTTTTATTTTACATCACTATAATTATTTTGGGATAAGCTCGAAGATAAAAGGGACACTTGAGTTCGTGTCAACCGCGTTAACTTCCTAAATAGAATGCATTCCGAAAGTATATATTGATTTGATAAATAAATATAGACTGTATTTAAAAATCCACATATTTTTATCGATATTATGGGGGAGTGGGAGTGAAAAATAAAAGCAATATAATGATCTGTTTTGTAACGGCCTTGATTTTAATGGCCGCTGGTGCTGTACCAGCACTGTCACAAGATGACAAACCTGTTCAGATATTTGAAGACAAGAGATTAAATGTTCAGGATGATGCGCAATACGCACCCGATGAGATCCTGGTCAAGTTCAAGTCTGGGGTTTCTAATAAAAAGATAGACCAGATAAATTCCAATCACGAGGCTTCAGTATCATACACCCCCTCTCATGTAGGTTTCAAAAAATTGAAGATCCCAAAGAGCAAGACCGTCGAGGAGATGGTCGAGATCTACAGCAAGAATCCCAATGTGGAGTATTCGGAGCCAAATTTTATTGTGCAAGCATCCATGGTGCCAAATGATCCAATATATACCTATCAATGGCATCTCGACAACCCTGTCTATGGTGGGATCCATATGGAAGATGCATGGGATATCAGCGAAGGAGTACATACCTCTGTGATCGTGGCCGTACTGGATACAGGGGTCGCATACGAGGACTATGGACCATACGAGCAGGCTCCGGATCTTGCAAACACCACTTTTGTACCTGGATATGACTTTATCAACAATGATGCCCATCCAAACGATGATAACTCCCATGGAACCCATGTGGCAGGAACCATCGCTCAGAGCACAAACAACGATCTCGGTGTCGCAGGGGTGGCCTATGACTGCTCAATAATGCCTGTAAAGGTGCTCAATAGCGCAGGTAACGGAAGTTATTCCGGCGTCGCAGATGGGATCATTTGGGCAACCAACAATGGTGCACAAGTGATAAGCATGAGCCTTTCAGGCCCTAGTCCTAGCCAAACTCTGGAAGCCGCACTTGCCTATGCTTATAATAATGGGGTCACCATTGTCTGTGCTGCAGGTAATGAGTATCAAAGAGGAAATTCACCTCAATATCCTGCAGCCTATGACGATTACTGTATTGCAGTTGGTGCTACCAGATACGATGAAACCCGCGCCCCGTATTCAAACACTGGACCTTACCTGGATATCATGGCACCAGGCGGAGATACATCTGTGGATCAGAATGGAGATGGTCATGCTGACGGTGTCCTCCAAAACACGTTCAACCCCAATACCAAGGATCCCGCTGATTTTAATTACTGGTTCTTCCAGGGAACCTCTATGGCAGCACCACATGTCTCGGGTGTTGCGGCCGTTCTGATAGGCGAAGGGGTAGCCACAAATCCTGACGAGGTTAGGGAGGCACTTGTAACAACAGCAGATGACCTTGGAAATACTGATCGGGATGATGTGTATGGGTGGGGACTTGTGAATGCAGCTGCTGCATTGAACTATGGAAGTGTTTCCACTCCAAACCAGCCACCTGTGGCAGATTTGAATGGTCCCTATGAAGGTAATGAAGGATCCCCAATAACCTTTGATGGTTCTGCTTCATCCGATCCTGACGGATCCATTGTCTCATATGACTGGAACTTCGGTGATGGAAACTCAGGAATCGGAGAGACCACTACTCACACCTATACTAGTCCAAATACATACACAATGACGCTGAAGGTGACGGATAATGAAGGTCTCACCGATACAGACACCGCAGCGGTAACCATTAAAGAAGAAACCAGTGGGCCACAAGAGCTATTCTATGATAGCTTTGAGCAGGGTGAATGGAACGGATTATGGATTGAAGACAGTCAAAGAGACTGGTTCGATTCAGCTCAGCGCTCGACAGACGGCAGCTATTCTGCTGAAATCGATGGCAGGGCTTTGGATGCAACATTAACCTCTGAGACTATAGATTTGCAGGGCACAACGAGTGCTGCAATTACCTTCTCCTGGTATATTGAAAGTGGCCTCGACAACGGGGAATATCTTGCATTTGATGTATCCATGGATGGAGGGGCTACCTGGACTGAAAAGGCAATTTTAAGGGGAAATGTTGAAACGGAAAACACTTGGCACGAAGAAAGCATTGAAGTGAACGGCATAGACACCCTCAAGATTCAATTCAGAGGAAAGATGTCTCGCTACAATGAAGATGCGAACGTTGATGAGGTTAGGGTAATAGCACATTAAGCAATGCCTCGTTGAATAAAGATGAAATTAAATGGTGTCCGATCTGGACACCAAACCTATTTTTGGAACTTGATTCGTATTTCCTTTTGAAACTCGTCTATGGCTCTAGCCACATTCCTGAAAAGCTGTCCTGCTATCTTTTGGAGTGGCCATGAGCCAAGATCTAAACCATTGGAAGTTCTTGCATGTTAAGCCTATAATAGTTCTAATGTTTGTGGATAGTTAAGATCAAGGCTATAAAAGAAACCAAACTAAAAAAAGAATTGGAATGCTACAAGATTCAAACCAAAATCTTACAGTGAGAGAACCATTATGGAGCGGTTTTTTAGATGGTTGAAAATGGAATTTTGAAATGGACTCAATAATTAAAGATAAGTTCGAACATTGTCAACAATTTGTTCTATTTATTGATGATCGATGAAAAAATGTTAATGTAAGTTATTGATGCATTGGCATGCTGGAATTTTGAAGTTCCAGACATGCCAATACGGTTAGCCCCCACTACTTTTCAACCCCGAAAAGTTAAGGCTTTTCGACAATATTGCTTTAGGTCAAGAGAAACGGCATAACTCTTGACCTCTACTTATTATATAAGTTTTTTAGTACTTAAAGTAAACGTTGTTAACAATGGATGTATTTTTAATAAATTTGCAAAAAATAATACTATTTATATGTTATCGTATTTTATTGTTTAAACTTCGAATGCGTTGAATTCTATCTTTTTTCTATTGGCAATTGTAATGATACATTCCTCTCAATTAAATTGCTCTTATATACCATGGAAGACTAAATTTATTTGAGTGCGGGAAAACTTCGGCAATTTGCATATATTGTCACGATAGGTAAATATAAATAAGAACTGAAGTAAAGCTACAGAATGTTAACACTGTTAACCGCGCATCAGAGCCGGATAATCTTGCCGGTATATGTACAGCAAGACGAAAGCGATGGGAATTTGCAGTATTTGAAGCTTCACATATCCCGAACGAACAGGTGGTAACTGAATTGGATGAACAGATGAACAAAAAATATCTCGCCAACAAATTATTTGAAACCCAGTTTGCACTGGAAGATCTCAGGGAGATAGTCAGACAGTCTCTACCTACGGGTATGAGTAATGATCAGTCTGAACGCTACGATGAGATCGTATCTGGTCTTGGCGGCCTTCTTGAGGATCTTGGTAAAAAGAATGGTCAAACACAACCCGTAAAGATCGTGGGTGACCTTATGTGCCGGACAAGGGAAGAGGAGTTCATAAATATCCAGCCTATCCAGGCCGGAGGAAGACTTACCCCTGAAGCACGTAAAGCGGTCATAGCCTATGGGGATGGATACTCGACCTGTGACAACTGCCGAAAACCGTTCAGGCTTGATAAGATCGATAAACCTTCCATCTCAACCTTCCACACGGACCTTGCAGAGTTTGTAGGTATGGATCAGGCACGTGTAGTTCCCGGAGCGAGAAGGGGGTTCCAGGCTGTTGCTTCATCGATTATTGAAAAAGGTGACACTGTGGTCGTATCGGCATTTGCTCATTATACTGAGTTCCTTGCCGTAGAAGGTGCCGGTGGGATCGTAAGGGAAGCTCCTGTGAACGAGCACAACATTCTCACAGCTGAATCAGTTGCTCACAAGATCGATGAAGTGAAAAGAGAGACCGGAAAACTTCCAGCTCTCATAATGATCGATCACTTTGATTACCTGTTCTGTAATGAACACGATATCTATGGTATCGGAAAGGTGGCACAGGAATACGGTATCCCATTCCTCTACAATGGTGCATATACCGTGGGCATCATGCCGGTAAATGGCAAAAAGATAGGTGCGGATTTCGTTGTCGGTTCAGGTCATAAGAGCATGGCATCAGTAGCTCCTTCAGGAGTGCTGGCGACCACTGAAGAATGGGCTGACAAGATATTCAGGACCACACAAATGGTCGGAGATGTTACCGGAAGAAAATTCGGTATAAAAGAGGTCGAGTTCCTTGGGTGCACACTGATGGGAGCACCGCTGCTGTCAATGATGGCATCGTTCCCGCATGTGAAGGAAAGGACAAAGCACTGGGACGAGGAAGTCAAAAAGTCCAACTACTTCATTAACGAGTTCCTGAGGATCGAAGGAAATGAAGTGCTTAGCGAGTTCCCGAGAAAGCATGCTCTTTCCAAGGTGGATACCACCGGAAGCTTCGACAAGGTAGCAAAAACACACAAACGTAAGGGATACTTCTTCAGTGACGAACTGAAGAAACGCGGAATAGCAGGCGAGTTCCCCGGTGCTACAAGAAGCTGGAAAATGAGCACATACGGACTTTCGTGGGACCAGATACACTATCTCTCCAATTCTTTCATCGAGATAGCCGAGAAATACGATATTAACATTAACTGAGGTACAAACAATGACTGACAAAACCTATGGATTAGATACAATAGCATTACACGGGGGCCATGTGCCAGATGCAACAGGATCAAGAGCTGTTCCCATTTATCAGACAGCAGCATACGTTTTTAATGATGCTGAGCACGCAGCGAACCTTTTTGCCCTGAAAGCATTCGGGAACATCTACACACGCCTGATGAACCCTACCACCGATGTTCTTGAAAAGAGGGTAGCTGCCATTGAGGGCGGTACAGGTGCATTAGGTGTAGCTTCAGGCATGTCTGCCATCACTCTTGCAACCCTTGCGGTAACACAGCTTGGGGATGAGATAGTTTCTGCAAATAATCTCTATGGTGGCACGTACCAGCTCTTCAATCACACTTTCCCCAAACTTGGCAGGAAAGTAAATTTCGTAGATTCAACAAAACCGGAAGAATTCGAAAAGGCCATTACCGAGAAGACCCGTGCAATCTATGTTGAGATAATCGGAAACCCAAAGTTGGATATCCCTGATCTTGAAAAGATAGCTGAGATCGCTCACAATGCAGGCATTCCTCTTATTGTGGACAACACCGTGGGTGTGGGCATTGTAAAACCTATCGATTATGGTGCTGACATCGTGGTCCTGTCTGCTACCAAGTTCCTCGGTGGGCATGGTACTTCCATTGGTGGTATAATAGTTGATTCCGGAAATTTCAGCTGGGACAACGGCAAGTTCCCTGAGTTTACCGACCCCGACCCCAGCTATCACGGTCTGAAGTTCTGGGAATCATTCGGCAATATTCCCGGAATGGGAAATCTTGCTTTTATCCTGAGAGTACGCACACAACTTTTGCGTGACCTGGGACCTGCAATGAGCCCATTCAATGCTTTCCAGTTCATACAGGGCGTGGAAACACTATCTTTACGTGTGAAAAGACACGGTGAGAATGCTCTGGCGGTTGCCCGACACCTTAACTCACACCCGCTTGTTGAATGGGTGAACTATCCAGGTCTTGAAGACCATCCCTCCCATGAGCTTGCACAGAAGTATCTCAAAGGTAGTTATGGTGCTATTCTTGGGTTCGGTGTGAAAGGCGGACTTGAAGCAGGCAAGAAGTTCATCGAGAATGTTGAGCTGCTTTCCCATCTTGCGAACATCGGGGATGCAAAGACTCTTGTGATCCATCCTGCATCCACTACACACCAGCAGCTTACAAAGGAAGAGCGTGAACAGACCGGTGTGACAGATGATTTTATAAGGATGTCTGTCGGATTAGAGGATATAGATGACATCATAGCTGATATAGATCAGGCATTGGAGAGGTCGCAGTAAGTATGAGTGAAAGGTCTGTAGGCATTGTGGCAACGAACTACCATACCATAGAAGGTGAGTTCCAGTTAGAAGGCGGTCATACCCTGAAGAACATCAGGGTGGCCTATGAGACCTATGGTAATCTCAATAAGGAGAAAAGTAATGCGATCCTTGTCTGCCATGCTCTAACAGGCGATGCACACGCAGCAGGCAGGCACAGTGGCGATGACAAAAAACCGGGATGGTGGGATGACATCATCGGTCCCGGAAAAGCCCTTGACACTGACAGGTATTTCGTGCTATGTTCCAATGTTCTGGGAGGCTGTAAGGGTACTACCGGACCGGCTTCCCTCGATCCTGACACGGGCCGGCAATATGGTATCACTTTTCCGGTCATAACGATGGGGGATATGGTGAATGTCCAGAAAGAGCTGATAAGCTATCTCGGCATCTCCACTCTTTTTGCAGTAGTTGGCGGTTCCATGGGTGGTATGCAGACGCTTCAATGGTGTGTTGCCTATCCTGAGCTTGTAAAGAAAGCCGTGGTCATTGCTTCTACAGCAATCTCATCTCCGCAGCAGATAGCTTTTAATGAGGTTGGCAGGAATGCCATTATCTCTGACCCTGACTGGAATGGGGGAGACTATTACGAGGGTGAACCCCCGGCAAATGGTCTTTCCACAGCAAGAATGATCGCTCACATCACATATCTTAGCGATGCTTCCATGCATGAGAAGTTTGGAAGGAGATTGCAACAGGGTGAAAGCTACAAGTTCGATATGACCAATGATTTTCAGGTGGAGAGCTATTTGAAATATCAGGGAGACACATTTACCGGCAGGTTCGATGCCAATTCCTATCTTTATGTTACAAAAGCTGTGGATTATTTCGACCTTTCAAAGAACGGTTCTCTGGCAGAAGGCCTGAAAGATGTACAGGCAAAGATGTTAGTGATCTCAATAACTTCCGACTGGCTGTATTCGCCATATCATTCAAGAAAGATAGTCGAAGGTCTTACTGTAAAGGAACATGATGTAAGTTATCGTGAGATCGAATCCAGTTATGGACACGATGCTTTCCTGCTCGAAAGCGGCCAGATCAATTATGTAATCCACAATTTCCTGACTCACACATCCGTTGCTGATGTAATGACCGAAAAGGTTGCGACCATCAGGGAAGGTGTGAGCATAGAAACAGCTGCAAAGGTCATGTTCGAGGAGGCCCTTACTCATCTGCCTGTCGTTAATGAGAACGGCTGTCTTGTGGGTATTGTCACTTCCTGGGACATCTCAAAAGCGGTCGCATTGAAGTGCGACAAGCTGGAGAATATAATGACCAGGGATGTTCTGACGGCTTCCCCTGATGAACCGATAGTAGCTGCTGCCAAGAGACTGGAGCGCCACAGCATCTCGGCTTTGCCTGTAGTTGGCGAGAAGAAAAGACTTATTGGTATCATCGATAGTGAGGACATCAACCGACTGATCGGTTGATCCTTTTACTTTCTATTTTTTAGACTTTTACAGTTATTTGATCTATTGCAGGATGAGTCCTGAAAAGAAAAAAGAAGAATGAATGAAAAAAGAAATTCATTCCATCTCTTTTTTGTCCATCTGTTTTATTATTCCAGCTTTGAACCACATTCAAAGCAGAATCTCTCATTCATATCACATTCAATGTTACATTGTGGGCATGTTTTCGAATTAGTTCCTATGTTCGATCTTTGGACAAACGAATCCTTTACCTGAGTACCTATGTTGTCGCCATAGTGATAGAAATTTTGTATCATGTTCTCATTGATATAGCCCTTTACCTGAACACGTTTCTCAATCTCGTCGAGCATTCCATGATAGAAACCTGTCAATGCATCCTCTTTCTCTGCCCATGCTTTTAGTATTATTTTTGCTTTTTTTGCACCACCAACAACTTCAACCTGTGCTGCATATTTCAGGTCTTTTATCCCCACTCCATAGAACCTTGCCACCCCATTGAACATCTCCGGGGTTGAGGTAGCAACTGGATCGAGCATGAACATATTCATGTCTTCAATGACTCTTGATGTCATATTGAACAGTGTTTCAGCAGGCATTGAAATATCTCTTGTGGCCTCCTCTGTTCTGACAAGACTGCTAACAACATTTCTCCAATCTTTTGTACTGATCTCGTTTATATGGAGCAGTGGGCAAATTATGCTCAGGGATTTTGTCTCAAGATCTATTTCCTGCCTTTTCTTTTTGCTGTAATCATAATAGTTTACCGTGCCTGATACATTACAATCTCCGCATTCCCCGCTTGGTCTGATGTCAAAAGTAACGGTTTTACTTTCACCTGAATCGAGTATCGGAATTGATTTTTCTTTATCTTTCAAAAGGAATACATCTGGAACGAAAAGATGAACTTTTATATCGCTTATGGGTTCTTGCGTAGGGTTCTCAATCTTCACCTTATGGATGATCGTAGCACCCCTGTAACTGAATGCGGATTTTGTTGAGATCCTGTTCTTTTGTTCTTTTGTTTTTATTGGCGGTTGGGTAGTTTGTTTTGTCTCAGGCTTCTTTTGTTGTTGAACTGGAATATTTTTTAGAGATTCAGTGTTTTTAGATGATTTTTGAGTATTGTTGTGGGATGGATTTTTTTTGGATTTTTTGGCTCGA
>Ga0255370_1204_pt1 | contig 12101 bp, 7 predicted proteins | sample ANMaggSeSYBR01F4_FD_182096 | JGI IMG/M metagenome (GOLD analysis project Ga0255370, IMG submission 182096) | Sediment cell enrichment communities from methane seep in Santa Monica Basin, California, United Staets - ANME aggregate JGI... | ecosystem: Environmental > Aquatic > Marine > Cold seeps >...
TTGTTTCAATATTAATTTTGAAATTTTTTGCCCGGTATGTCAGCACATTAAATAATTGGAACATAATTAGCGTTGTAAAAGCGATTGACCTTGCCTTGTCAGTTTCGACTCCGTAACTATAAAACATGAAAAGTGTTCCTATTCCCATTATAGATCCAACTATCAAAATATTTTGAATAACCTCTTTAGAGATTATATTTTCTTTTCTTTTTCTTGGTGGTTTTTTCATAATATCTTTGCTGAAGGGGTCTAATCCTAATGCTAATCCCGGCAAACCGTCTGTTAATAAATTCACCCATAGTATCTGAATGGCTATTAAGGGAAGGGGCCAGCCAATAAGAATTGCCAGGAAAATAACAAGTATTTCTCCTAAATTTGAAGAAAGGGTATATTGGACAAATTGTTTAATGCTGTTATAAATACCTCTTCCTTCTTCAACTGCACTTACAATTGAGGCAAAATTATCGTCTGTTAGCACCATATCAGAAGCTTCCTTGGCAACATCTGTTCCTGTAATGCCCATCGCAACACCAATATCAGCTTTTTTAAGAGCAGGAGCATCATTAACACCATCACCAGTCATGGCAACAATATGTCCTTTCTTTTTTAAAGCATTTAATATTCTCACTTTATGTTCCGGACTCACTCTTGCATAAATTACTATGTCTTCTATTATGCTATCCAGTTTTTCATCACTTAAGTTATCTAACTCATCTCCGCTTAATGCTTTATCACCTTCTTTAAATAAGCCCAATTCTTTAGCTATTGCAACTGCAGTTAATTTATGATCTCCAGTGATTACAACTATTTCAATGCCAGCGGTTTTACATTTTACAATCGCTTCTTTAACTTCCTCTCTTGGAGGATCAAGCATCGCCTGTAACCCAACAAAAATTAAATCCTTCTCCACTTCTTCCGGCGTTGACTTATATTTTCCAGTTAATGGTTTATATGCAAAGCCTAAAACTCTCAGGGCTTTATTAGCCATATCCTGATTAATGTTCAGGATTCTTTTTTTGTCTTCTTTAGTTAATTTTTTTACCTTGCCATTAATATTGATGTATTTGCATTTAGTCAGGATTACATCCGGCGCTCCCTTAACATAGGCAGCACTTTCTCTATTGATTTTATGAATGGAATCTCATCTATCCTTGGAAAATGTTTTTCTAACTCTTTCTTTTTAAAACCTGCTTTGATGGCTGAAACAAGCAATGCCCCTTCAGTTGGATCTCCAAATATTTCCCATTTTTTATTATTATTATTCAACCTGGAGTCATTGCATAAAGCGCCAATTCTTAATAAGAATTCAATATTTTTTGCGTCTAATACTTCACTGCCTGCTGGAATAAACTTACCTTCCGGGCCATACCCTTCGCCAGTAACTTTAATCAGAGCATTATTGGCGTAAATTTCTCTTACAGTCATTTCATTTTTTGTTAAAGTTCCTGTTTTATCAGAGCAAATATAATTAGTGCAACCAAGGGTTTCAACTGCAGGAAGCTGCCTGATCAAAGCATTTCTTTTGGCCATCCTCTTAACTCCAAGAGCTAAAGAAATCGTGACAACGGCAGGCAAACCCTCTGGAATTGCCGCTACAGCCAAAGCAACAGCGGCCAGAAACATTTCGCTTGCATAAACGGTTTCAATTAAACCTATCGTTAAATATTGCCTTAAAACACCAACTCCAAAAACAACAGCACAAATTCCAATTGTAACAACTCCAAGCCATTTACCAAACTGCTTTAACTTTTCTTGCAAAGGTGTGAGTTTTTCCTTTACCTCCTGAACCATTTCCGCAATTTTGCCTATTTCTGTGTTCATACCTGTATCAGTTATCACTGCCTTTGCATGGCCTTTTGTTATAATTGTTCCCATAAAAACCATATTCTCTTGATCTGTTACTTGTGTGCCTTCTTTAAGGGAGCCAATAATTTTTGTTGATGGAACAGACTCGCCTGTTAATGATGCTTCATCTACTTGAAATGCGGCAATTTGAATCAACCTTGCATCAGCAGGAACTTTACTTCCAGTCTCTAATAGAATTATATCGCCTGGAACCAATTCCTTAGAATCTATCTCTATTTCCTGTCCATTCCGAATAACTTTCGCTTTTAATGCAGTTAATTTTCTTAATGCTTCAATAGCCTGCTCTGCTTTATATTCCTGAACAAAACCAAACACACCATTAAGAACTACTATTATTGAAATAACAATTGCATCTAATCTTTCTCCAATTAACAAAGAAATAACAATAGCAGCTAAAAGAATTACAACAATAAATGAAGTAAATTGCCTGGCAAATATTTGAAGTGGCGTGATTCTTTTTCTTTTTTCTATCTCATTAATACCATACTTTTCTAATCTCTTTTCAGCTTCTTTTTTAGTTAAGCCTTCTTCAGAAGTTTTTAATGACTTTAAAACTTCTTTTATGTTTAAAAAATAATAATTTTCATCCATTGCTTTTTTCTCCGCCACCCAGTTCGGCTTCAATATCAGGCCAAATTTTGTGTTTAATTGCTCATAACATTAAAAAAATTATGGCAGAAATCAGAAGAAGCGTAAAGAATATTCATCAAAGTAGACTTTTACTACTTGGAGTAGATGTAAGCAAGGCAAAGCATGATATCCGCACAATATGATGCCGCGTTGTCAAGAATGAAGAGTTGCTTTTGGGTTTATAATGAAACAGAATTTCATGGGTCACATTTACTAAACTTTCACATTTTTTGCAAACTAAGGAAGATGTTATGAAAAGAGTTCTAGTGTACCTTGGTTTCGTGTTGTTGCTAAGCGGGCTGCTTTTAGCTTCGTGTTCGGAAGAAACGTAAAGAATATTCAGCAAAGAGGACTTTTACTGGATTTCCCTCTGACCAGGTTCAATTGCCTTCTAAGTCGAATCAGCCCTGCTTCGATCCGGGTGAACTCAACTGTTTTTCTATTGTAGGCGCCGATCTCCAGTCCCAGCTTAGCGGCCGCTTCAGTCACGACCGGCAGCGGAATAGGATCAGACTCACGCCAGTAAGGCCTCAGCTCTCGCAAAAATATGTTGACGGTGACTGGACCCACGCCATAAAAGGAGAGCAGCAGATTTTCCAGATCTCGGCGGTTTTTGGCCATGTCGTGCAGCGTTGTTACACTGCCGTTATATTGTTCGAGCAGCATTTCGCAGTCACGCAATATCTGGGTCGATTTTCTCCCGTCGTAGCGCACGTAGCCGCCTTCGCGCATGATTGGGTTAACGAGAAAATCCCAACCCGCGTCCAGAATCTTCCGTGGCCTTAGGAGACTGTAACGCTCGAATGTCCGGTAGGTGTTTTGGGCAATAGTTTCGGATATCCGCCCGCCGAAGAGCAGGCTGGCAAGGAACCACTTGAAGTATTCCCGCTCCTTATTCTCTCGCAGAGCGATGCCCAGTTCTTCGGAGTACAAGGGGCTCTGTTTTAACTCGTCTATAGTGATCGTCATGGCGACGCCTCTTTGTGATGGGTCGCATGCGTTTCCAGGTGGCTCAGGCGAATGCCCCCAAAATTCGCATTGATTCTTTATCCAACAAATCGAAAACTGCTTGAAAAATTTGGAAAAACCTGAAAAACAGTGGTTGTTCGTAACTCATTCAGAGTGTCAAAAATCCATCAGGGGCCAAGCTTGTCGCCAACATTACCATATTGATATCACGATGGTCCATCCAGCTTTTTGCTTCTCTGTTAGTGCGTTCGAGCCAAAAGTTCTCAATTATTTCAATCAACGGCGTGTATTGCATCAACATCTCAATGCGCTTACGTAATGGAAGACTCTCCTTGAAAAAGGCCGGTTTTTCCTCAATTAATCCATGTAGCTTTTGAACCGCCCGCGCTCCAATGGACAGTCCGAGTTCACGAAATGCAAGGCGGTAATCAATAGAAAGCTTTAATGGATTCATTCTCACGAAGGATTCCAGCCCTATTAGGGAAGAATCCAACAAAGTCTCCAGCAGGTCAGTTTGTTCAAAATAACTGCTAACAATCATTTGCGCCACTTTGTAGGCGTCACATAAAAGACCGCCGATGCCGAGTGGGTCATCTGTGCCCCAGCTTTTTCCTTTGCAAATATTGGCCATGTCGGTGATCTCCTTGTTGAGATCTGGATACAGTGATTTTTTCGAATCGTCAGCTACACACATCTGAAGTTGAGTGTATGTGATGAATCCGTCGAGAGGATCGTGCTGTCCCATGGATTGTACGAGAGGACGGGAGAGGTCTATGCTCATTTTCCAGTATATGCATTTCTGACCTCCGAAAGAAGGAACATAGGTAAACTTAGCGTGGGCCGTTTTAGCAAGCTCTATAGCCCACGTGTTGTATGTTGTATCTGTAGTGACTCGGCTCATACGATTGAGAGCGTGCATCCATTTCGTTAGGTAATGGTAGTATTGCCCATCACGATCCCATTCCAAATTTTCGTCAAAGGGATCAGAAGGGCTCCGTTCGTTCATATTCTTACCGATCCTCAAACCACCCTTCGTAGGATGCATTTTGCCCTCCTGCTCATCGAGGCCACTGATCCAACCGGTTCGTGAGTCGTTCTCACGATAGCGGCCGAGTATATTATGAACCTGATCTACCAGCAGTAACGCGAGATTCTTGTATTTATCATCACTCGTTTGAAGATAGAGATCCAAGAAGTTGCATACAGCAAAAGCGTCGGTCCACAAGTAGCGCCGTGGAGCCTTTCTGGCCGGTGAAAGCCCGGTCAGATTGGCAAATTCAGTCATGATTTCATGGACCATAGAAAGCGACGTGTTTTGTTTCATCTTTTCTCCAAAGGTGGTTAACCTAATACCATGAGTTTAGGGACATCCTTTACATTTCCATATTTACAGTTTTAGGCTTAAGGATCGATGAGATTGTAGCCCTTTTGTTGTACTATTGTCTCTCCTCGCTTTACCGACTGACTCACCCCGGCCAATGAGAGGTTCAAGCGCCTTGCTATTTGAGCCATACCAATACCAAGGTCTCTTACCGCCCAATAGCACAACAGACTTTTAGCCTTAACGCGCACAAAAATCATAATTTCAAATCTGTAAATGTAAAGGATGTCCCCAAAGTAACTAATAAATATTTCCTTGATCTTGGTTTATTCCTGCCTGGAAGTTAATCTGCCTGATCAGCCGAATCGCAGGATACGTGATCACGTTCGTCCGGTGGTGTGGGAGGGCTCCTCAGTGATGGGGAGTCCTATCCCGATATGCCTGCGTCGGCCGAGGCATCCATCTTTCAGCCTTCGTTTTTTCAGGTCAAGGTCGCCATGGCCTTGATCCAAAAGTCACGCCAGACTTTGAACCTTAATATTATCCTCAAAAAACTGTGTTATATCTTTCTCTTCTTCTTCACTTGATACGAGCCTCACACACCTGAGATTAGTTTTTGCCCTTGAGCATGCAACATAAACTAATCTCTGATTTTTGTGCCTTTTGTCCAAATCCTCTTCTTCAGAAAAAACCGTCTTAAAATCATATTCGGACCAAAAATATTCGTCCAACGCCACTAAAACATTGTCTATTCCCGATCCTTTTGTTTTATGCATTGTAATATACTGAGTATCTTCATTTTGATAGTGGAAATAATTCATTATCTCCTGAAACTTCAGATCATCAGAAAACAAATTTTGATAAAAAGCCTCTTTTTTTATATCTCTTTGCAATTCTTTGAAGTCATCTTCCTCTAAGCCAGGAAGATCACCTTTAATTCTATTAAAGGTATTTTTACCATCCAGATATAAGGTTTTAAAGTGCTCAAAATCAGCTTTTGTACTCAGCTCATCGAAGAACCTACCTCTCTGCTCCAAATACTCTGAATGTCGTTCAGATTTTTTGAGGAGCTCAAAGTCAAATGCCTCATTTAATGTCTGGAATGCACCCTTATCGGAATTAATTATTTTATCAAATTTGTCTTTTACATCTTTTTTGTCAGATATGGATTTAATGGAAAGCCCCTGCTTTTTAAGCTTGGAAAGGACTAAATTATAGTTTGGTGAGCCGGTCAAAGGCTTGTATGCCTCACATAATTCAAGCAAATCGGTGAATTGAAGCCTCGTTAAATGTCTATTCATATAATCTATGGGTTCGACATACCTATCTGAAAATATCCCATACAGTTTTCCAAAGCCTGCGTCATAAGCAATGGATTTATTGGTTAGTTTTAGTTGCCTAAAATTATCTTGCCCTTCTAAGGCTTTTAAAATTAAAGCATCTAACGCTTTTATATATTCATCTTTCTTTTCTTGAGGGCTACGAGCATGCGGTTTGTCTTCGTAAAATGAGTAATAAAGCAATACGCTTCCTTGTCTTTCATCTATAGCTTCTTCCGTTCCATCCTCTTTCTTTTTAAAAGCAAGCTCTTGCACCAACCCATCGTTTCGTAGTTTGTTAATGAAGTTCTTGACTTGTTCGGAGCATCTATAATTATCCTCTTTATCAATTCTTATTAACGTTCCATCGTGTACATATTTTTCTGCGTCGCCAATACCATCTTCATAAATGGCTTGCATCGAATCACCAAAGAGGCCAACTAGTATTTTATCATTGTAAGAAATCTTGTTCAAAAAAATATCTATAATTTTCTCATTAGCATCCTGATATTCATCAATGAATATCAGGTCATATTTATCTTGTAATATTTTTCCGAGAATAGGGTATTTCTCAAACAAGTAGAATGTGATATCTAATAAACCATCATGACCAAAAGTAAGGTCATGGAAGTTATTAAACCTAGTCTCATTATACTTTATTTGATTATAGTCTTGCTCTTGAATCTGCTCAAATATTTCGGCATTCAGCGCGTCTATTTTATCATTTAGGGCTGTATTGAATCCTTGAGGATCTGGGTCATACTCCCTTTTCCCTTCAACTTTGCCTATACGCTCATTTTTCACCGTGAATAAAGATGAGGCATATTTCTCATATATTTTTTTATATTTTTCATGTTCCTTTTTTTTCTGAACTTTTTCATCACCATCGTAAGCTTCAACTTCCTGTCGTTCCATTTGATCAAGATGAAATAACTCATGAATTACCTGATGTATATTTTTTTTGTAATCCTTGATAAGTCCATTTAGAAACGAGTGAATTGTGCTTATCGTATATTGTCTGCCTACACGCGATTTAATTTCATCTACGGCCAAATTAGTATGTGTTATGCAAGCAATTTCCTTTTTCGGATAATTGTCAGATATAAATTCCAGTGTCCGTTTAAGCGTTTCAGTTTTTCCACTTCCAGCACCACCCTGCAAAACAAAGCTCTTATTATCTCTAATACACTTCTTTATTTCATCAAGCGCCGTCATACTTCCCATATCCATGACAGACCCTCCTTGATATAAAGAGGTGTTTCCCATTGAATTTCATCATTGGATAAGGCCTGATATAGTAATGAAGCTGCAAAATCCGATTTTTTATCTATAATTTTATTAGTGAGGTCATACATATCCTCATTAGTATCCAACTCTTCTTTATTTTTCAGTCCCATTATCACATCTTTTTTAGACTTAATTTCTTCTTTGTTGGAGCTTATGAATGCGTCTTCGAAACTTCTTGCATGATAGCCACCCACTTCCTTTTGGTATGCAACATGTACATTTCCACGAACACTATTCAGTAAGTGCTCGCGCAACTTACCAAACCATTCACCAAATTCATCAGATTGAACTTCTGCTGGGGCATTCATAAAATATTTTAATGTAGCATTACTTGTATGAGTAGATGTAGCAACAGGCTCTGTTACATATTTAGTTTTCTTGTTTTCACCTTTTTCCTCGATTATTTTCTTTGTTGTATCTATATCGGTGATGATAAGTGTTTTAATATCTAAAAACTCAAGGAATGGATCAAAAACCTTCGCATTAGCACCTACCTCTAATATTGATATATTTTGTGCTACTAAGGGGATATATTCATCCTTGTTGCCAGAATTTTCCTTATCAAATTTTTGAATAAAGTATGGCAAAAGCATGCGTTCTGTTATTCCTTCAATGAAAATAACCTTGCTGGCAAAAAATAATTCGGCGGACTGAATATTTAAATATTGTTTTAAAAATTTAAATTGCTTTTCTTTGCCTGAATATTCCTTTTCTAATTCTGTATGGAAATTTTTAATCTCAACATTGTCGTTATTGGCTATCTTTAAATACCTAATATCCACGAAATCTGATTGAGAAACTATATGGGATGAATGCGAAGTGATAAGCGTTTGCAGGCCTTCTATTTCTTTCAAAACCGTTCTTATCTGGTTGGCAAAGATATATTGCATTTGAGGGTGAGTATGAGCTTCTGGTTCTTCAATAAATAACAAATTTATATCTTTGCTATGTTTTTTGAAATCTTCTTTCTTGATTTCTATTTTCAGCAACAAATATAGAATATTCATATACCCTAAGCCGTTAAGGTGTTCAGGTAGATGGTTATCGTCCGATCCATAAATTACTTGAGATGAGTTATCAAACAGCATTTTAGATTGTATATTTGACACAACACTAAGATTCTTAAGATTTAAAAATCTTTTTGAATTTTTTAAAAAATCTTTGAAGAAAGATTCATACCTGTCACCAAGCTGAGCATCCATTCCAACTATCATCTCATTAATTTTAACAAGATCATCGTTTGGAACCTCATTCGAACTATTAAAATAAGAAGTTGTTAAAGCTGAAAGAGGTTTTTTGCTACCATTGCTTTCGTCCGAACTGTAGACATTACGACGTGCATGAATAAACTGGATATTTATTAGGTTTTTTATATCCTTTAAATCTTTTTCAACAAGCTTGTGGCGATTTACCTTGAAAAAATCATCTTCGCCATCATGTTCGCTATCATCAAATACATATATTCTGCTTTTTAAGTGCCGATCTAACCTCTTAATAATGATGCTTTTTCTTTCATCCCCCTCAATTCCAGGTACTTCTTTTAACAAAGCATTTTTGTCAATCCTGCATTCAAATAGGATTTTGACAGTCTTGATTTCTGGATCTAAGTCTAAAATTAATTCTGATAAGTTTTCCAAATTATCATTTTCATCATACTGAATTTCTAAAACCATTCGAATTGATAAATCATCAATCTCAGTATCTTCGTTCAGACTATGGATTTTCTCCCTTAAAGCTAAGGGCAAGTCGTTATAATGAAAGCTTTTCGGCTGGAAAAATTTTTCAAAGAGAACCAATAAAGATGTTTTTCCAGTATTATTTTTACCGACTAATAGTGACAAGTTTTCCCTTAAATCAAGGGTGCTGTCCCGCAAAAGCCTAAAGTTTTTGATCCTTACTTTGCTTATGTGCATACTAGAATTCCTCATTAAATATCAACTTAGTCATAGAGTGATTTTCTTAAAGCATACTTTGGGCCATGTATAGGCGGCCAAACTCACCTGCCGCTTTGAAGCGTAGCGGAAAAGCGGTCAGATGCAGCGCTTTGTGTACGCCCGGCATGGGCGTGAACTTATGGGATGAAAGTCCCCTATACGTGAACTCTGTTAATATTTTAATATATTAACAAAAGTATTAGCCGAAGGCAAGGGCGTTTCCGTGAGGAAGGGTCTGAAGGAGGCCGGAGTGCAAAGCTATGAGCCGACGAACAGAAACAGTATACAAGGCCAAATTTCCGGGTGAGTTAGCGCAACATAACGAAGCCCAAAATTCAGGAGATATGGTAAATGCTGCGGTTGTGTAGCAAAAGTTCACGTTCTTATCCGGGGAGGCCTGTCCGGCATGCGGTCAGGATACTGACAGCGCCTAATGCGGCAACGTATCGGGTGATCGGGCAGGAGTCAGCAGAGGTCATGTTAGGCGCAGGAGAAACGAGCCGCACAAGAGTGCGGAGAACTCACCCCGCCGAAGGACTGAACACAGAGCAGGGAAGGAGCCTCAATGAGTTCTCATGACATGAAGAATCCGACCGGAGGAGTGAGCATGGGGCACGTCATTGAACCGCCCGACCCAAATAGTAACCCATTAAGGAACTTTGGGTGAATATTTACTATCCGGCTACGGCCCGATAAGCTTTGTGAAACGCCCAGTGCGGACCCGCATGCTGGGTGTTGTGGGGAGGGGAAGAGAGAAACTCCCCCTTACCCGATTTATGTTTTCAGTCTCGATATTTTTCAAATTTATCAGCCAACTTTTTCATTGACTTGGTTTCTTTTGAGAATGTCACTCTTATTCCATTTTTGGTCTCACTGACTGATGTAATTCTTTTGCTAACATTCTCTGGAAGGTTGTGTATATTGTCAACGTAATATGATTTGCCAATCCTCTTTAGTAAACCATCTTTAATTAATTGATCAAAATCAATAGGAGTGGACATGATATGCGATTCCTTAGCTAACATTTTGCGCATCTTTTCTACCTCTTCATCATTCATTTATCTCTCCTTTATCAGCAATCGGGTAGCCAGGGGCTGTTACCAGCCCCAAGCCCCCTCAGACACGTACGTGAAAGTTTCCCTTCATACGGCTCAAGCATTTCAAAGGCTAAGCCCGTCAAGGCCGCCCGGCTATTACCGAATTATGTCTTTTAAGCAATCTACAGTGATTGCCATACATTATCAATTGGCATTTTGTGAGGGTTGTACGTTTTTACGTACTGGCGCTTCCAAAAATAACCCTTAAATTTTGGGTCGAATGGATTTGCATTACCTCTTATTTTAATATGCCTCTTAATATGTATACTGCTTGCATTGACAAGTTCGTACATTTTTGAAGTTCCCCTTTTTTTGTCTTTTACGACAATTGAGAACCTTCCTGGCTTAGAACCTTTTGACAAATACTTTTTCATCAGCCAGCCGGTACTTTTGTTCCGGTGTCTTCTTCTCATCCACCGCCACAGTTCATTACGAATACAGTTATCAACATAGCCAAATGTTTTACTGGATACAACATGCTTATGGTAATTAGCCCAACCCCTTATTTTGGGGTTAAGATCTCCAATCAATGCTATGGTTTTAGATCCCCGATGTTTTTTAAAAGTTTCCCGAATGTTTTGCAGAAAGGATTGAATGTTATCCTTTGATGGTTTAATCAGTAACTTACCATCGTATTTGCGTACATTTTGCCCGAGAAAATTAAAACCTTCATCAATCCTGGTAATTTTTGTTTTTTCTTCAGAGAGGGAAAGTCCCCTTTCTTTTAAAAATTCAATCACTACTGGTTTGATAACATCTTCTAAGAGTTCTTTAGATTTTGCGGTTATAATAAAGTCATCCGCATATCTGATAACATTGATTTTAGACCTTTCACCTCCACGTATTCTTTTGGGATATGAGTTCCTTACTGTTTCTTCCAGTCCATCCAATACCATATTGGCAAGCGTTGGAGAAGCGATTCCACCTTGTGGAGTCCCTTTTCCTGTAGGAAATAATTTACCTTCTTCTACAAACCCTGATTTCAGCCATTTCTCAAGAATTACTTTATCCATTGGAATATGCTTAAGCATCCATGGATGACTGATTTCATCAAAACAGGCTTTTATATCAGCTTCAAGTATCCAAACCGGAGAGTTTTTCTTGGCAAGTGTAGTAAAACACTGTGAAATTGCATCGGCACATCGCCTGTACCTTCTAAACCCATAAGAATTTAGATCTGCCCATGTTTCAGCAATAGGTTCCAGTACAAATTTATAAAGTGCCTGCATTGCTCTGTCGGTCATTGTTGGAATACTTAAAGGCCGCTTCTTCCCGTTTTTCTTTGGAATGTAGATACGCCTGAGAGGCTGGGGTTTATATCCTTTACGCGTAAGATTTTTAACTGCATCAATTTTCTGATTTGGAGTAGACCAAATTTCTTTATCTACACCTGCGGTACGTTTTCCCTTATTCGAGATAATACGTTTTATTGCTAACAATTTGGCATAATACGATTTAGTGAGAAGTCTCTGGAGAACTTTTACTTTTCCATACCTCTTCTCTTTAACAGCCTTTGCGATACGCATTTGTAGTCTTTTGACAAACATACTCACTTTTTTCCAGTTAATGGATTTCCACTTTATATGTTTGCCGGTAGGTGCACCAGCTGGTAATATTACCGCCGTCATCTGCTTTCCCACCTGAAAAGATTTTCCAAATTATCTCGCAAAGAAACACC
>Ga0255370_1206_pt1 | contig 11870 bp, 10 predicted proteins | sample ANMaggSeSYBR01F4_FD_182096 | JGI IMG/M metagenome (GOLD analysis project Ga0255370, IMG submission 182096) | Sediment cell enrichment communities from methane seep in Santa Monica Basin, California, United Staets - ANME aggregate JGI... | ecosystem: Environmental > Aquatic > Marine > Cold seeps >...
GCGCCATTTTTTGCGAACCGATTTTTGAGCAAGCCCATAGTTTTTTGAAAGAGGTAGCATTTTTTTCTATTATGTCAACAATAAATTGCCAAAAGACCAACTGAATTAACTTCAGATTAATAGAGCCTGATAACATATATAATACTACATATGGTGTCAAATCGTATTGTGTTATCCATATTTAGTTATTGAATACATTTTGATATTTGTTCAGCCAAAAGTTCTTGACATCCATAAACATGAATGGTATTAAATAAATCTATTTGTATATAAGCTATCTTATTGTTTTTAAATGATATTTATAAACATCTGTTGGTCTGTGTTTTGAGCAGGCTGCTTTTGTTTTGCATAAATGAGGATTGATTTTTTTTATGAAATAAAAATTTAAGGTGGCTAAAAAACTGTCTTTTTTAGGCCATAGTTATGAAGGGAGGTGCAAAGAGCTTAAATTTATAATGGTAAGGAAAATTAATGGTTGTTGAGCAACTAAAATACTTACAAAGCAAAATTAGGAGGTATATTAATGCCAAGTTATGTAATTACGGAAAAACAACCTCGGCATACCTTCCGATCTTTTTCTGGAACGCTATGCCTCCCAACACACAGGCCCTGAATCAGGGCTTCCTGTTATTACCCTTAAACCCGATTATACCTCTGAATTAAAATGTCCATTTGTTTCCAATTCCGGTTGCACTGTGTACAAGGACCGCCCCTCATCATGCCGCACCTACCCTCTTGTCCGAGTTTTAACACGTTCCAGAGAAACAGGCCAGAATACCGAACAATACCTGCTGGTTAAAGAGCCTCACTGCCTGGGATTTAAGCAGGGACAAGTCAATACAATCCAGAATTGGATAAAAGAACAAGGGATCGAAATTTATAACAGGATGAATGACATGTTGATGGAAATCATCAGCTTTAAGAACCGTTTTATGCCCGGTCAATTACCTATTAAAACAGAACGATTTTTTCATATGGCATGTTATGATCTGGATACGTTCAGGAATCATATATTTGACAAAGGCATACTGGATGACCTTGATCTTGATTCAGAAACAATAGATAATGTAAAAAACGACGATGTCGAACTTTTAAAACTGGGCATTAAGAGTATAAAAATTAAAATTTTTGGCAGAAAATAAAGTCAAATTACCACCCACAGAGGTGGTACGCCTTCGGCGTGCTTTAGATTTTCAGAACTTGGTTATAAATTCAGATAGAAACAAAGTGAGCAAGGTTGTATGGTGAAAAAAATTAAAATTGGCAGCGCCGAAGGCGCATTCCTTAACTTTAGGCACTTTAATATACTTTAGCTCACTTTAGGCACTTATGTCCGCACCGAAGGTGCGTTAATTTAAACACAGGTTTGTACCTCATGGAGATTAAAAATAAAGTAGCTTTGGTTCTTGGAGCCGTCAAAGGTATAGGTAAAGGCATAGGACTTGCTCTTGCGAACGAGGGGGTTAAAGTTGCCTTAAATTATTTTGACTGGGAAGAAAGTATTGATGAATTGAAGCAGGATTTTGCTGAAACAGATGTTGAACACCTTATTATAAAGACAAACTTACTTGAGACTGAAAAAGTTCAAGGACTAATAAGGAAAGTTATTGATCGCTTCGGCCGCCTTGACATTCTTATAAATAATATAGAACGTGGAGGCTGGCCTGTAGTCCATGGTAAGTATATGCAAGAGCAGTGGGATCTTGAAATGGCTACGACTCTTCGGGCCAAATGGTGGGTTTTTGATTCAGCTCTCCCCTATCTCAAAGCTTCAGAAAATGGTGTAGTTATAAACTTTTCCTCTATTGCCGGTATTACCGGCAGGTCAGGGCCTGCAAGCCTTATTTTTAATGATGGATATGCAGCGGCAAACAGGGGAATATCCCTCCTCACAGAAACATGGGCACGTATTGGGGCGCCTCAAGTACGTGTAAATGAAATAATGCTGGGAATTTTTGAAACCAGACATGGTGAAAAAACAAGAGGGTGGGAGCTGTTAGACCAAGAACAGCGCAAATCGCTGATTAATCACACACTGCTTGAACGAACAGGGACTATTGAGGATGTAGTTAATGCCGTTCTATTTGTTGTTAAGGATGCACCGTTTATGACTGGAAGTATAATTAAGCTTGATGGAGGCTATACTCTTGGCGGAGAAACAGTTCAACCAATGCCAGAGGGAATTGTATAAAGGTTCACGGTTGTCGGTTCACAGTTCACGGTTAAAATACTTCAGTCGTTGCATAATTCATTGAAACCGACAACCGTGAACTGTGAACTGTGAACCGTTATCTTTTACTTATGGATTTAGTCTTAATACCCCAAAGGAAATATTTTACCCATTCAAAACCCAGCTTCATCAATTCCACATCATCTTTTTTTACTTTTTTTAAAATTTCATATTTTATTTTGTATCTTTTCAAGAAGCTGCTGTTAAACAAAAAATCGCGGAAAAGGTCTATGTTATATGTAGCCATAAAGGCCATTTTCCCTTTTGAGCCGGTTGAGCCTTCCCTGCCCCATGGATCAGCCTGAAACAAACTTTTTAACTCAGACCATTTGACAGTCATTTTGTTATATATTATTGCATTCTGGTCCTTTGCCCATGATTCTGTCGTCCACTGTTCGCTTTCATACTGCCCAAGACAAAAGTCAGGAGGTCTAAAAAAATGAATCAGATTTGTTTTTTTTGTTTTAGCGTCATTAATAACGCCCTGTTCTATAGGAAACGTACGGCAGGCATCAGGACGGTCAGGATAAACCAGGCAGCCTGATTCGCTTAAAAAAGGGCATGTCCTTTCTTCATTCTGTGACATGCGAAGCAGTACTTCAGGGAAAAAGCTGGAATCACGCATAATGATATCTGAATGTCTGTCAATAAACTTATCCGAAGTGATCCCAAGTCTATTCTTTAGCCTTATGACATCATATGGATATAAAAAAAGGTTGAGATTCCGGCAGCATTTATTAAAACAAGAAAGTTCCGGGTGGCATTGAAATGAAAAAGCATCATTTCTTTCGAGCCTTTTGCCGGCTATCTTATCAAGAGCATCTATATCTAAATTTATCATAACTCGTAACTACCCTGTTATCCTGTCGGACTCTTTTTCAAAAGGCTAAATTGCTACGCAATTATCAACATTCTTGACTTATAAACGTAAATATATTATTTAGTTGGGAATTTGTGCGCCCGTAGCTCAGGGGATAGAGCGCCAGCCTCCGGAGCTGGAAGCCGCTGGTTCAAATCCAGCCGGGCGTACCAAAAAATCAATAAGGATGGACCCTGAGACCTTTGAAAAATGCTCAATTTTGTTCAAGTTCAAGGTCTCACCCCGCCTTTCAGGGCGCGATCATCTGTGGCAAATTAATCTTGTTATATCCGTCCGCAAGGCTGGTATTGACATGCACGACACCCTTGTTCAGATCCTTGAGGGGATAGTCATCGGTAACCACAGGGAGGTTGTCAGCGGCATCCTGGTCCTTCAGCACGGTTCCTGCCGGAACATAGTGTCCATCTGCGACACTGACCCCCATGATAATGCATCCGGGTTCGATCACACAGTTTTTTCCTACCTTCCCTTTAAAGACGAGCGTTTTCATGCCGACAAACGTATCATCCCCAACACATGCAGGGCCGTGAATCTGAACCTGATGAGCCAGAGAGACTCTTTTGCCTACGTAAACCGCGAACTTTTTTCCCTCAACTTCAACCTGGTTTTTTTCAATCGGATGGCCATTGTGCTCTGTTACAAGTGCATGGATGATCACCCCTTCCTGCACGTTCGCTTCGTCTCCAACAAAGATCGGCTGTCCCTCATCGCCCCGCACCGATGCAAAAGGCGAAACCATAACACGCTTGCCAACCGAAACACGTCCGATAACTGTCGCAACGGGGTGAATGCAGGCCGATGGATCGATTTCAGGCATATATTGGTTTTGACAAAAATCAGTAATTACACTTTGATGTATCATGTTGTTTCTCCCATAATATATTAATTGTAATAAGTTCAGCGCTCAGGGCATAAGCGTTTTTAGCACATCCTTCTTTCCCACGATTCCTACCAGCTTCCCTTCATCCACCACAGGAAGGGTATGGAAATTCTTACCCACCATCAAGGCGGCCACATCTTCAACACTTGTCTCGGGCCGAACGGTGACAGGATTTGGAGTCATGGCATGGGCAGCGGTCGTAGCCGCTATCTTCTGAGCCTCTCTTTCAAGCTGCTTTATAGAAGTTAACGGAACAAACCCATCAAGAATAGTAAAAAAGGAGGGGACGGGAAGCTTTTTTTGCTGCGCGATCAGGTCACTCTGACAAAGGATCCCCACCAGACTTCCCATTTCATCCACCACAGGGACGCCATTGATACCTTTTTTCAAAATGAGCTTTGTGGCTTGAGCGATTTCCGCATCAGGCAAAACAGTGATCAGATCTTCTGTCATGATATCTTTTACTTTAAGCATAGGAACACCTTACTAAATTGAGCGATTTTTTAGTTTAAAGACTTAAGTTCCCATTGTCCATGATGCCAGGTATCTTTTCTGTTCAGCAGTCAGACTATCTATAGCAATTCCCATTGCCCCCAGTTTTTCTCTTGCAATTTCCATATCTATTTTTTCAGGTACCGGATAAACATCTTTTTCAAAAGGTTTTTTACTTTTTACCATGTATTCTATACTTAATGCCTGGTTGGCAAAGCTCATATCCATAACACTTGAGGGATGCCCTTCGGCAGCAGCAAGATTTATAAGCCTGCCCTCGCCAAGAACATTTACTATTCTGCCATTTTCAAGAGTATGTTCATCCACAAAAGGCCTTATTGTTCTTAAAGACTTTGTAATGCTCTTTAATCCTTCGAGATCAAGCTCAACATTAAAATGTCCGGAATTTGCTATAATAGCGCCATTTTTCATAATGTTAAAGTGGCTTTTTCTTATAACATTTATATTGCCGGTAACAGTACAGAAAATATCGCCGATCCTTGCTGCCTTACTGATCGGCATCACGCTAAAACCATCCATTACTGCTTCAAGAGCGGCAGTGGGATCAACTTCGGTTATAATAACATTTGCGCCCATTCCTTTTGCCCGCATCGCAAGGCCTTTTCCACACCATCCATAGCCACAAATAACGAAATTCGTACCGGCAATCAGGCGGTTTGTTGCGCGTATGATTCCATCCAGGGTGCTCTGGCCTGTGCCATAACGATTATCAAAAAAATGCTTTGTTTTTGCATCGTTCACTGCAATAATAGGATATTTCAGGACTCCGTCTGCAGCCATGCTTTTAAGCCGAATAATTCCGGTTGTGGTTTCCTCGGTGCCCCCCTTCACCTTGTCCAAAATCTCAGACCTTTCTGAGTGAATAGTAGAAACAAGGTCGGCGCCATCATCCATTGTGTACTGGGGTCCGGCATCAAGTACTGAATTAATGTGACTGTAATATGTCTTATTATCCTCACCCTTGATGGCGAAAACAGAAATTTTGTCATTCTTTACAAGAGATGCCGCTACATCATCATGTTTGCTTAGAGGGTTTGAAGCGCAAAGAAAAACACTGGCGCCCCCTGCTTTTAAAGTTTTCATAAGAGATGCTGTTTCAGTTGTTACATGAAGACAGGCAGCAAGAGTTAAGCCTTTTAATGGTTTTTCCTTTGCAAACCTTTCCTTTATGCGGTTCAGAACAGGCATGCTCTGGTTAGCCCATTCAATTCGAAGAGCGCCTTGCTTTGCAAGCTTAATATCCTTAATATCATAATTCATTATATCTTATTATCTCCTTTATAGCCCTTATAGTCCTGCTTTTTCTCTAATAATATCTTTCATGTTTGTTTTTTCCCAGGTAAATTCCGGCTCAGTCCGGCCGAAGTGGCCATATGCCGAGGTATTCTTATATATCGGCCGCAAAAGATCAAGATATTCAATTATTGCTGCAGGCCTTAAATCAAAAACCTCTTTAATTATTTCTTTAACTCTGGATTTGGGTACAACTCCCGTGCCCATAAGATCTACCATAACAGAAACCGGCTCCGCCACTCCTATGGCATATGCTATCTGCACCTCACATTTTTTTGATAGACCGGCTGCAACAACATTTTTTGCAATATGCCTGCCCATGTAAGATGCGCTGCGATCAACCTTGGAAGGATCCTTTCCTGAAAAGCATCCGCCGCCATGGCTGCCCTGACCGCCATAAGTATCAACAATGATTTTTCTGCCCGTAAGACCACAGTCTCCCATGGGACCGCCAACTACAAACTTGCCTGTAGCATTTATAAAATAATTGGTATCCCCATCTCTCATTTCTTTGGGTATAACCTTTTTTATTACTTCTTCTATGATGGCTTCTCTCAGTTCTTCATATTCTATGTCTGGTTTGTGCTGTGCGGCTATCACCACGGCATCAACACGTTTTGGCGAACCATTTTCATATTCGATTGTAACCTGGGATTTCCCGTCAGGCCGGAGAAAATCAAGAGAACCGTTCTTTCTAAGCTTTGATAAACGACGGCATAGCTTATGAGCATATATTATGGACATCGGCATTAATTCAGGAGTTTCATCGGTTGCAAACCCAAACATAAGCCCTTGATCTCCTGCGCCCTGGTCCTTGAACAAGCCCTCACCTATATTTACACCCTGAGCGATATCGGGCGATTGATGGTCTATGCTGGTAATTACCGAGCATGTTTGCCAGTCAAATCCCATCTTGGAAGAATGGTATCCTATATCACGAATTGTTTCCCGAACAATCTGAGGTATATCAACATAACATTCAGTTGTAATTTCACCTGCGATAAATGCCAGACCTGTTGTTACAAGAGTTTCACATGCAACCCTGCAATTTTTATCTTTCTCAATAATGGCATCAAGAATAGAATCTGATATTCGGTCGGCAACCTTGTCAGGATGCCCTTCAGTAACAGATTCTGAAGTAAAAAAGAATTGTTCTTTGCTCATAAATGTCTCCTTTTTAAATCTGGAAATATTCGTATCAGTGCAATATTACTAATTTTTTCTATGGGTTAAGAATAGTGTTGTCTATAAGACGCGTTTTTACTACCTTGACGGCAAGAGCCATTAAAACCTGCCTGTCTATTTTTTTAATATCAATAAGTGTTTTGGGGTCGCATATAGCAATATAGTCAATTTCGGTATTTGTCCCGGACTTTATTATTTCCGAAGCTGAATCAATAATTTTTTCCGAATCATTTATACCGATACTTAGAAGAGCTTGAGCCTTTTGCAGCGATTTGTAAAGGCATAGTGCTGAATTTCTCTGCCCGGAAGTCAGATAAACGTTTCTTGAACTCATGGCAAGACCGTCATGCTCCCTGAGCGTTTCAGCTCCAATTATTTCAATATCGAAATTCAGATCACAAACCATCTGCCGGATTATAACTAGCTGCTGATAATCTTTCTGGCCGAAAATGGCAAAATGAGGTTTAACAATATTAAATAATTTCGTTACAACAGTTACGACTCCTGAAAAAAATATTGGCCTTGAAATGCCGCAAAGATGATTTGGAAGTTCTTTAAGATTTACATATGTCTGATAATCATTTGAATATAATTCCTTATCATCTGGAGTAAACACTACATCCGCACCATTTTTTCGGGCAAGATCAAGATCTCTTTGAAGATCTCTGGGATAATTCTCAAAATCTTCTCCAGGAGCAAATTGAACCGGATTTACAAAAATACTCACTACAAGGCTATCTCCGATCTCTCGACCTTTTTTTATAAGAGAAAGATGTCCTTCATGGAGATATCCCATGGTTGGAACAAACGCAATTGTCTTATCAAGACGACGCATGCGGTCGGAGTATTCCTGCATCTTTTTTACTGTAGTAATTACTTCGATGATCTACGCCTCAAAAAGCTTGCTTTGTGTTTTGTTCTGCCATGGAGATCGAATAAACGAAGGAAGATGATAAGGGGTTTGTTTGAATTTATTGGCGGGGACGACGAGACTTGAACTCGCGACCTCCGGCTTGACAGGCCGGCGCTCTAACCAAAGCTGAGCTACGCCCCCAAAATATAAGTTCGTCGTTATGCCTGCCAAAATCTTTATAACTTATATGGTAGGCGGAACAGGGCTTGAACCTGTGACCCTCGGCTTGTAAGGCCGATGCTCTCCCAACTGAGCTACCCGCCCAAACGCTTTTAACATAACTGATCTTATGAAAGCTTTGAACATTTTTCAAAGGTTCCCTTATATCTTTTTTAAAAAAGGTATTTAGTACTAATTAATTAACGCGATGTCAAGATTAAATAATAGCTGCGCCATGCTCGATATTTTTTGGCTCCTGTATCATTTCAAAAGAAATATCATCTTTCTTAAAAAGTGTATCTCCCTCATTAAGGATCAGAGAATAAGACAAAACATCATCCATATGATCCGCCATAACAATGTCTATCTGCTTTAATATTATAGAGGGTATTTCCTTTATATCTTTTTCGTTTTCTTTGGGAATAATTACTTTTTTAATTCCCCCTCTATGGGCAGCCAGAATTTTTTCTTTTAATCCCCCAATTGTGAGTATTCTTCCACGTAGAGTGATCTCTCCGGTCATGGCAATATCCCGGTAAACAGGCCTTTTCGTCAGGGCTGAGACTATGGATGTGCATAGAGAAATGCCTGCAGAAGGGCCGTCCTTTGGTATGGCTCCTTCAGGAACATGTATATGAATATCATACTTCTTGTAAAACTCGTTATCAATCATAAGTCTATCGGCGCGTGAGCGGACATAGCTTACGGCAGCCTGGGCGGATTCTTTCATTACATCTCCCAGTTTGCCGGTCATGATAAGCTCACCCTTACCAGGCATAATCAAAGTTTCAATACAAAGCAGCTCACCACCCACCTGTGTCCAGGCAAGTCCTGTAACGATACCTATCTGATCCTTTTCCTCCACCTGACCATGCCTGAAACGAGGCGGCCCCAAGTATTTTTGCAAAGATTTTTCTGTTATATTAAATGTATTTTTATCTCTATTTTTTACAACCTTACGTGAAAGCTTGCGGCATATGGAAGCAATCTCACGCTCTAAATTCCTTACACCGGCCTCACGAGTGTAAAGCCGTATAATTGAATAAATTGAGTTTTTCGAAAACCCTATATTCTTACCTTCAAGCCCGTTCATACTTATTTGTTTAGTTATAAGAAAATTCTTGGCTATATGATATTTTTCAAATTCAGTATAGCCTGGCAGGCGTATAATTTCCATCCTGTCCTGAAGAGGAAGAGGTATATCCGGCAAGGTATTTGCGGTTGTGATAAAAAGAATATCTGTAAGATCATAGTCCACATCTAAGTAATGATCATTAAAGCTGAAATTCTGTTCCGGATCAAGTACCTCAAGAAGAGCGGCTGAAGGGTCGCCACGAAAATCCATACTCATTTTATCTACTTCATCGAGACAGAATACCGGATTATTTACGCCGACTTTTTTCAGGGACTGGATGATTTTACCGGGCATTGCGCCTATATAAGTACGCCTGTGTCCGCGAATTTCCGCTTCATCCCTGACGCCTCCCAGTGAAAGCCGGACAAATTTTCTTCCTGTAGCTCTTGCAACAGATTTGGCAAGCGAAGTCTTCCCAACACCAGGAGGGCCGACAAAACAAAGTATAGGACCGCGTACCTTTTTGACAAGTGCCTGGACCGCAAGATATTCAAGTATGCGTTCCTTTGGTTTCTCAAGACCGTAATGATCTTCATTTAGAATTTTTTCGGCTTCATCAAGATTATTACGCACCCTGCTGCGGTCAAACCAGGGAAGACTTATCATCCATTCAATATAGTTTCGAACAACAGTTGCTTCAGCCGACATTGGAGTCATCATCTTGAGTTTTCTGAATTCTTGTCTTGCCTTAGCTGCTGCCTCCTTAGACATTCTCTTCCGTTTGATCTGCTTTTCAAGTTCTTTTAGTTCAGCTCCTGGGTCTTCTTCAGCTCCCATCTCCTTTCTTATGGCCCGCATCTGCTCATTCAAATAATAACTCTTCTGAGTTTTCTCCATCTGCTCCTTTACGCTGGATTTTATCCTCTTATCCATATTAAAAATATCAATCTCCATTTTTATCAGGCCAAGAAGGATAGAAAGCCGCTTGCCGGGAGAAAAGATTTCCAGAAGATGCTGTTTATCATCGATTTTGAATGAAAAATGAGCAGCTACGGTATCTGCCAACTGAGATGGATTGGATATTGCAGAGATATTGCCCACAAGTTCTTTCGAAATATTCTTCGACAGATTGGCATATTCCTCAAAGCTCTCAATAACAGCTCTGCTAAGCGCAACACCTTCTGCAACCGGAATTTCCAGCTCAACTACCGGCTCAACCTCCACGCTGAAAAAATCTTTATCCTGAATAAAGCGCTTTATACGTCCCCTTGACTTTCCCTCAACAAGAGCCTTTACCGTGCCGTCAGGAAGCTTAAGCAGTTGAAGCACTTTCCCAAAAACACCAATAGAATTAATATCCTTCTCCCGGGGATTATCAATACCTACCTTTTTCTGTGAGGCAAGAAAAATATTCTTGTCTTTATTCATTGCATCGGCAAGCGCATTTATAGATTTTGTCCGTCCAACAAAAAGAGGAGCCACCATATGAGGAAAAATCACGATATCTCTTAAAGGTAAAAGCGGGAGCTTTCGTTTTGGCTGTTCCTGCATGTGTTCCTTTAAAATTTTTGGTAAATTTATCATTTTTAATATTTTTTTTGGTTAAACCTAAGTTGAGCGATTTTTTGCGAAGAAATGTGCCAAGGTCTTGATGCAGCAAGGTTTGCGAAAATCGGAGACATACCAATGGATATGTCGAGACTTTTCGCAAGCCCTTGATGCGCAAGAGATTGGTGCAGATCGAGTAAAAAATCGCTCAACTTAGGTTAAATTATTAGTTAGCGTTCACGGAACATTGAAATTAGAAATTTGGCCTTCATGTTTTCGTACTGTTCTCCCCAATTTTAAGTTTCAAGCCGTGAACGGTTACAATTATTATTAATACTGACCACTAATCTACGCCTGTTTCTTTGTCTGTTCATACAACAGGATCGGAGCTTCCTTATTCAGCACAACATCTTCACCTATCACGCATTCCTTTACATTTTCGAGAGAAGGAATTTCAAACATAATATCTAACATACAGTTCTCCAGTATTGAGCGAAGCCCTCTTGCACCTGATTTTCGTTTCGAGGACTCCTTGGCAATAGCCACAATAGCGCTGTCTGTAAATCTCAGGTTTACTCCTTCAATCTCAAAAAGTTTTTTGAACTGCTTGATCAAAGCATTTTTTGGTTCTTTAAGTATTCTGATCAACGCAGTATCTTTTAATTCATCAAGCGTAGCAACTACCGGCAAACGACCGACAAATTCCGGAATAAGACCAAATTTTACAAGGTCCTCAGGTTGAACCATTCTAAGGATAGCTCCAACACTTTTTTCTTTCTGCTTGAGTATTTTTGCGCCAAAACCCATAACTTTCGAGCCGAGCCGACGCTTGATTATCTGTTCAAGGCCGGTAAAGGTTCCACCGCAAATAAAAAGTATGTTGGAAGTATCAACCTTTACAAAATCCTGCTGGGGATGCTTTCTTCCCCCCTTAGGTGGAACGCTTGCGGTAGTCCCCTCTATAATTTTTAATAATGCCTGCTGAACTCCTTCTCCTGAAACATCACGAGTAATAGAAGGATTGTCGGACTTTTGTGCAATCTTGTCAATTTCATCAATATAAACGATTCCCCGCTTGGCCTTCTCAACATCGTAATCGGCATTTTGGAGTAATGAAAGGATAATATTTTCAACATCTTCACCGACATATCCTGCTTCCGTAAGGCTTGTGGCATCTGCTATTGTAAAAGGAAC
>Ga0255370_1208_pt1 | contig 11765 bp, 9 predicted proteins | sample ANMaggSeSYBR01F4_FD_182096 | JGI IMG/M metagenome (GOLD analysis project Ga0255370, IMG submission 182096) | Sediment cell enrichment communities from methane seep in Santa Monica Basin, California, United Staets - ANME aggregate JGI... | ecosystem: Environmental > Aquatic > Marine > Cold seeps >...
TTTGGAATTCATACAACAAAAAGGCCGCACCCAAGAAAAACGGTACTGATTCAAAGCTTTTGTGTGTACCCACAACCTTAAAAACAACAAAAGACAGCGTCAATAGAAGTAAAGCAACTGTAATGTGTATATTTGGGATTTTCGCTTTTTTCAAGTACAAATATGGCCAATTGTCTGTTAGGTATTTTTGGGGGTCTTCGTAACTAATTTTTCTTTTTTGTACAAATTGATTGAGTTCTACGTTTTCACTTAAAACCTCATCTATTTTCTCAGGATTTTTAGAAGCTATAAAAAACACGCCGCCCCAACCAAAAATAGGTGGGTCTTGTTGGGTACTAATAATCAACGGCTCGTTTCCAAACGCGTTAGTTATACTACCTTTAATTTTCGAGCCTATCCAATTTCTTCTCACATCAAACGACAAAAATAAGATTCCGTCGTCTTCTAAAACATCGTAAACATCTTTTAAACTTTCTTTGGTATACAAAAAGTTATCCAGTTGAATGTTAGTTAAATTTGAATTTAAAGTGTGCGAATCTGTTAATCCCATAACCACCACATCAAATCTTTCATCGGTGGTTTGAAGATAAGCCCTACCATCGTCATTAATAATTTCTACTTTATTCGAGCTATACGGACCTTCTGGATGGTACTTTTTCCCAAATTCGATGATTTCTGGATCGATTTCAACTGCCACAATCCTTTCTACGCCCATACGTAAGGCACCAGCCGTATCATTACCTCCCCCCGCTCCTATCAATAAGGCTTTTTTGGCGCCATTGTTAAGAATATAGGGTAAATCGTATTGATTTCTAAATGCCATTACGCCTAACTCTTCTTTACGAACACCCAAATTGAGAAGCTTTTCCGAAACAGTACCCTGATACTTTTCAGATAAATCTAATAGCCCCATGTACCCTATATTGTTAACTTTGAGCATTTTCCCAGGAGGAATGATTGGGTTAGCAGGTAACTCTACAAGTTCTAATTTTTGATAAGGCGACCAAATGGTATTAGTTTTTAAGAATACGCTAGCTAGTAAAAACGGTAATATTACAAATAACAATGTAGCGCTAAAAATTCTCTTCTTTTTTTCTGTAATTACCGTTATGAGAATCATGCAAAGAGATATAGAAACATAAGGGGGTACAGCAAGAATCGACAATAAATTGAAAAATAAAATTCCCATTAGGGAAAAAAGTAAATTTATCGAATAAGAAACGGTTAGATTCCTAGATGACTCGAATAACTTACCCAGTAATTGACCGAGAGGCATAAAAACAGCTAAAACAAATGTAAAAAGTAAGATTGTTAAGAAAAATCCCAGAAAAATATTAGTTGAATTTACTTCTGAGGCCTGAAACCAGATAAAACTATCACTTATGGACGATAAAAGATTTGTGATCTCTTTAAATATATTCAGATTAACAACCACAACAATGAAAATTAAGATTAACGAGGAAACGTGTAAGGGTAGTTTTCTTTTTACGAGAATTCCCAAACCAGAACCAATAAAGGCTGCTAATAAAATTAAATTGGGAACGTAAGCAAAAATTCTAATCTCAGTACCAATCAATCGAATAAGTAAAAGTTCCAAAAACAATATTACAAAGCTAACTATGGCCAAATTATAATTTTCTTTAAGTGTTAGTATTTTCCTCATAGATTATGTGAATCATATCAAATTATTTTTGCTTTTCTCCAATTTGCTACAAGACAGATAAAATATGGTTTACAATAAGTCTAGTGAAATTTTTTACAAACATAGATTTTACAAACGTAGATTTTGATATAAAAAAGTTTGTCATAAAACACAGATACTTTTTAATTTTCTTAGTGATTAATATAATTGCTCATAGAAAAATATTGCTTTTTGGCACTCAACTAGCTTACGGCGACGTTACTCCTTTTCCTGAATACGCAAACCAGGCTCTTGGTAAATTTGTTTTCTCTTGGGAAGAAATTGGATTTGGTCTTTCAAGACAATCTGGTGGAATTTTTTCACTTGTTCTCTGGGCTTTTACTTTTATACTTAGATCACCACTTTTAGCACAAAAGCTTTACATTTTGATACTTCCAACCATAGCCTTTGTAACTTTTGGGCATTTTCTTCGTAAAACGGCCAAGATTAACAATGGTTTTTCTATCTTTCTAACTTCGTTCTTTTTTGCACTCTGCCCCGTTGCATTAGGAGAGTTCATGGGGGGTAGCATATATTCGACCATGCTTATTTTTGCCATGTTTCCTTACCTATACGAAAATACTTTTAAATTACTAGATGACCCCTCACGAAAGCGCATCATCATTCACGGATTACTCATAGGTATTTATGCTTCTTTGTACATACACATAATATTAATCTACTTCCTGTCTCTACTGGCTCCTTTTTTCTACGATTTATTCACAAAAAAGATAAAGGCTATAAAAAGATGGTTTAATTTTGTTTATGCTGGTTTGATAGCTATTTTACTCAATCCAATATATTTTTTATCTGGCTTTAATATATTAAAAAACAGCAGTAGAGAAGAAACAAGAAGTTTTGTTGATTACATACCCCAATTTTTACAAGAAATGACCATTACTTACGAATCAGGTAAGTTTTTCTCAGCACTTAGGCTTGCTAGCTTTGGCGCTTTTGATTACCATGAAAACCATTTGTGGACAGTTCCCTTTTTTATAATCATCGCTTTTGCATTATTTTTTGCTGTTCTTAAACTCACAAAAAGAGATGGGAATAAGTCTGTAACTAGCAAAAAGTTCGCAATCATCGGTTTAGTAAACTACGTTGGTATCACTCTTTTTATCTTTTTCACGTATAAAGAGTGGGCATATCCCATATTTAGGGGCTTACCTCTGCTTTTTATGTTTAGGAACCCTTCGAAACTTATATATCTCTCCACCTTCTTTTTCTGCATCTTATACGCCTTTGCACTTGAATCATTTTTAAAAAGGAAGTTTAAAAAGAGCATAGTATTTGTTGTTCTTACCCTAATTGTAGTCATACAATCAATATACATTTGGCCCATATTTATAGGAGATCGCGGTCTAGAGAGTAGAAGAAAAAGAAACTTCACTATCCCAAATGAGTTTTTTGAAGCCAATCAGTACATCAAAAGTAATCGTCAAAATGAGTTTTATCGATCAACATGGTTACCTATTGGGCACGAATCAACATTTAATAAACTCTATTGGCTAGATAAAAATAAGCTAGATGCGCAGATAGGCATGCAAGAATTTGCAGGATCTGCGTATGAACACACCGTCCTTACAACCACCTATGGGGCAGTAACCCTAAGAGACCAGGTTGCATTTATTAACTCCCTAAGATTGGTGCAGGTAGACTACCTTGTACTTCTTAAAGACGAGTACTATTATAAACTCAATAACTTTAATCTCAGTGACATACAAAATGCCCTAACCACAACACCAATTGTTGAAAGTAACGATTTTTACGATATCTACTACATAGACACTAATACTCCCTTAATCTACTCACCAAAAACTATTACTACTACCAACATTGAGGGTGGGGGAGATTATTATGTTCTTTCCAAATTAAGTACTACTAATCTCAACACCCTGTTACCAGTAACCTCTATTAACAAACACGGTATAAGACCTGATGATTTCTATTTATTCCTTTATCACAGTGGCGAACCCGTGTTAGTCACAAATACACAGTGGAATGAAAACTGGGAATGGAAAACTCCGAGTATCTATCCTAATATACTGAATCGACCTGACCAGAATACTGAAACGGGTGCTTATTTAATAAAGAGCGCGGAAAGTCTAGCTGAAATATCTGAGTATTTAACCTCAAGCAAAACAATCTCAAACCGGGACAAACAAGTTTTATTGAACTCTTACTCCGACATACTTAATATCTATAACACTTTTTTAGCAAATCTTCCCGGCCAAAAAATCGATCATAATTTAAAAACGTACCTTGTGAGAATATATCTTTACGTTGATCGTTCTTACGAAAACCTTAATAAGGCTAATTTGGTAACTGAAACCATAGCTACCCAATATACTCAATTTTCCTCAGCAATAAACTCTCTTAAAAGAAAGGTGTGCGAATACGACTTTTGCCACAATGTTAATATCCTAGCTCCTTCCGAATACCAGGTTGAATTGTATGACCTCAGACCAAATGATTTAAATAAAAAGCTCCATATAAATTCTAACCAATATCCTCTAACAAACTTCACCTCAAGTGATAAATGGGCAACCATAGGAAACGTACATTTTCAAGAGGGTCCGTATACATTTGGAATTAATTTAGATCAAGAAGAAAAAAGTATATTTATTGACCATGAAAAAGATAGTGGAAGCACTGTATACATTGACAACGACGAAACCCGCAAATATACAAACACCTTTTTATATAGTTTTGATGAAGACGTCCACGTAAAAATAAGTTATGAGCCAAAAGAAGAGTATTCTAGTAAAAGAGATTATCTTGTTTGGAAAGGAGACCTGGCAAGAACAAACAATAGTAATATTTGTTACAAAATTGAAGACGGTAAATGTTTTAGAATTTATTTAGCGAATCTACAACCAACTAATGAATACAAAAACATAAAAATTGAGTTTGATAAGGATGTGACATTTGAAGAAACTTCCGCAAATATGGTCAAGGACTTCAGTATTAAAGAGTTTAGAACAGTCACTGCACTTCTTTACGATGAACAAAATATAAAGCCAAGACAAATACCTAATATATCTTTTGAAAAAATTAACCCCTCAAAATACAAAGTGTCTGTTGAAAATGTCAAAGAAGATTTCCTCTTTGTTTTTAACCAATCTTTTAACTCTAATTGGGTGTTGCAAACAAAAGATCAGGAAAGAGTGGCAGAGGACAGGCACTTTAAAGTTAACTATTTTGCTAATGCGTGGTGGATTAAAATGGCTGATCTCAAAGGAGGAACTAGTATAGATTTAGAAATTGTTTATTATCCACAAAGATACCTTTACCTAAGCCTTGTTGTTACTCTTATAACATTATCCGCTTCGCTTTATATAATCTTTAAAGATAGTCCTAAAAAAGACCCATCTGATAAGATGTAGGTAATGGAACCATTAAAACTCTTTTTTTATAGAAACTGGAGTACCATCGAAAAATACCTAATAACTATTACAAGTATTTCAATACTCTTTTTTGCCATAAAATATAGACTTCAATTTTTTGAACAAAAAGGAAAAGATGCGTACGCCTATGAACGCGCTGTTAGTGACTTGATAGCTGGTGAAAACCCCTACAAATGGACGGTAGAGTCCTTTTCAAACCCAGACGACCCGGGGAATCATGGTTTTTCGTATTTTCCAGGACTTTTGTATCTTTTTGCGCCTTTGTATGTCCTGCACCTAAATACAGGTTTGCCTTATCATGTGCTATGGAAAATTCCCGTTTTATTAGCGGATATTGGTGTGGGTGTACTCCTTTATCAACTCTTTAAAAAACGAGGTTTTCTTGCTATAACAACGGCCTTGCTAATCTGGTTTTTTAATCCCTATTCTTTTTTTAGATCCGGATATACCTACACTGACCCCATCGCTATATTTTTTATGTTTGCTTCAATTATGTTGTTGAAAAAAGATGATGTAATGGCAGGAACATTTTATGGCTTGTCGATAGCTTTTAAAACTTTTCCTTATATTTTGTTTCCGGTCATGCTTTTGAAAGCTAAAAATAAAAGGGGATTTTTGGTGGCGGGTTTATTGGTGGGTTTACTAGTTAGCCTCCCTTTTTTAAACAGTATGGAAAATTTTGTTACTTATCTTAGCGGGACACTAGGAGTTCATCAAAATAGATATATTCAAGGTAGGCCGTTTCTTTTTTACATAAGTTACTTTTATAAAATCGAGCTTTTTCAAATAATCCCTTTTAAGGTTTATACATTGTTAGCGAGTTTTTCAGGGTGGGCGGTTGCTACACTTGCTTATTTGCTAAAAATTGTGAAGGACAAGTATGTTTTGGCTCTAATCCCGTTTTTAACTTTCTATCTTTTTACACCTGTCTTTAATCGAACGTACTTTATTTGGTTTATCCCTATTTATGTCACAGCTTGTTATAAATTATTCGAAAAAAAATACAGGATTTTGTTTTATGTGAGCCAGATTGCCCTTTTTGCCTTTGCAGGATGGTATCTTACCCAGTGGAAAGACGGTTTTCACATTTGGCACCCTTAAATAAAACTAAAAAACAGGGTTGACAGCAATAAACTAACCATAAAAATAACATTTAGTTTTCGTGCTAATTTCTGATTATTAATAACGTAAAACGCCACAAAGATAACAGCTGCGTAAATTGTATCCATGCCCAAAATGTATTCTAAAGTTACTATCGACACACTAATTAAAAATTCTTTAATGACGTAGGCTACAAACAGAATGTAGGGTACACAAAACACCACATTTATAATTTTTTCTTTTTTGTCTTCTGAGGCTACCAACGTCTCCATCATCGAATCCAAAAAATATGTAGATACCAAAAAGGGAATAATAACAATCAAACCGAAACTACAAAGTGAAAATAGGCTTCCAGGGCACACCGGGAGCTCACCCATCATTCGTGCGGTTATTAAAGTGAAAAAGGCAAGTAATACGACTCTAATTTCTTTCACCAAATAATGATAGCACAATAAAATGGGCTAGAACTAACCTTTGCTGATATAATATTTCCTGTTATGAATAAAACAATTAAAACTATAATATTTTCTGTCTTACTGATTCCCACTCTACTATTTTCCGTGGTTTCTACTAGGTTTGCTTTGGCCCAAGAACCCGCGCAAGCGCAACCACCAGCTGAAACATTCGAACCAAAACAAGAAACCTTAAAAGGTCTTATTCTAGAGATAGTCGATGAAGGCACTCAAGAAATCTATGGTACGCCCCAAAAATATATTATTTATAAAGTAAGAATTCTAGACGGAGATAAAAAGGGCGAGGAAGTTGAAATCACCACAGCAGTCTATCAAGAAACAGAAACATATCAGTTTAAACCTGGAAACAAGGTTCTTATGCTCCACGCCACAAATACTCTGGGCGAAGAACAGTTTTTCATTACAGACTACCTTAGAATCAACCCCATGGTGTTTTTGGCACTTATTTTTGTTGTTCTTGTAGTAATAGTAAGCAAAAAATGGGGAATTTCTTCTGTAATCGGCTTAATTTATTCATTTTTTGTAATTTTCAAATTTATGTTACCGAAACTTGCAGTGGGATCAAATCCTGTATTAATCGCAATTTTTGGTGCGATTCTTATAGCCCCTGTAACTTTCTACCTTTCTCACGGTTTTAACAGAAAAACCACCTTAGCCTTGTTTAGTACTTTAATTTCGTTAGTTATTACTGGGGTTCTGGCTTCTGTTTTTGTAGAGCTTACTAACCTAACAGGGTACGGAACTGAAGAAGCATTTTTCCTACAATACGCAAAAAACAGTGTTGTAAATATTAAAGGACTTCTTTTAGCGGGTATCATAATAGGTACTCTGGGAGTTTTAGACGATGTTACTGTAAATCAAGCAGCCATAGTTTTCCAACTTAAAAAAGCTAATAAAAAACTGTCAGCCACAGAAACTTTCCACATGGCCATGGAAGTAGGGCACGATCACATAGCCAGCATGGTGAATACGTTGGTTTTGGTTTATACAGGCGCTGCCTTGCCTTTACTGCTTCTTTTTATCAACAGCCCGGTACCGGCTATGGAAATTATAAATTCTGAAATAATTGCGGAAGAGGTGATTAGGACATTAGTAGGGAGTATTGGTTTAATCTTAGCTGTGCCTATCACTACAGTGCTGACTGTAAAATACTATCAGAATACGTCTGAGGTGAAAAGATAATAAGTTTAAGTTAACATTAGTAAAAAAAAGGAAGTTTTTAGTAAAAAATGAAGTATTACATTGCATACAAGTATTCGAATAATAAAAATAGAGAGGACTTGAAAAAAAAGCTAGAAAAGGTTTCAGAAAAAATTCATAGTTGGGGCCATGAAACTTTTCTTTTGGGTAGAGATGTTAAAAAATGGAGACATATTCATTTTGGATCTATTAAACTTATTCCCGTAATTTTTAGGAATATGAGAGGTTGCGATATTTTATTTGCATATGTAGATAGCCCAACTTTTAGTAAAGGTTTGTTTTTTGAAGTGGTAATCTCTAAGTTGCTTAGGAAAAAAAGTGTTTTGGTACTGGAAGGTAATTTAAAATCGAAGTTTTTTAGATATTTCTTTGGAACTGTTAAAAAAATAAACAGCGTCGACGAAATCTCTCAAAATCTTTTATCATGAGCTTAGCTGAGGAAATAAAAGCTGAGAGGGTAAAAAGAGACTTAAAAAAGCTATCAAATCCCAAAAAAGCTAAAACGCATCAGAGATTTTTCAAAACAGGCCCTGGAGAATACGGGGAAGGGGATATTTTCATTGGCTTAACTGTGTCAGAACAAAGAAAGGTTGCTAAAAAATACAAGGATCTTAGTTTAAAAGAACTCCAAAAACTAATCACAAGCAAAATACATGAGCACAGGCTTGTTAGTTTGTTGATTTTGAGGATTCAATATGAAAAAGGTGATAGCGGTCTGCAGAATAGGTTGGTTAAGTTTTATCTGAAAAACAAAAAACATATTAACAACTGGGATTTAGTGGATTTAAGTGCTTCGTATATTTTGGGCAATTACTTATTAAACAAAAACACAAATGCGTCAAAAAAAGTACTGTACAAACTTGCCAAGTCAAATTCACTTTGGAATAAAAGAATTGCCATTATTTCTACCCATGCGTTTATTAGGGCGGGGAAATTTTCCGACACCAAAAAACTTGCCAAAATACTTTTAAACGACAGCCATGATTTAATTCACAAAGCCGTAGGATGGATGTTAAGAGAGATGGGCAAAAAAGATGAGTCCGAACTACTTAAGTTTTTGGATGAGCACACCACAAAAATGCCAAGAACCATGCTTAGATATTCGTTAGAAAGACTTCCAGAAAAAAAGAGAAAATATTACATGAAGTTATAAAAAAAACAACCCTCGGTGGTTTACACAAAGGGTTGTAATTAGCTACATTCTTAGCTTTTCCAGTTGCTCTTTTGTAGCTACTTTAGCTCTTATTCCATTTTCTCTTAAGTCCTCAAGCATTGCTTTCATTTCTTTCTTTGTGAGCTCAGGGACACGCCCGTATTTAATAATTGCCTCATCTCCAACAGTACTACTACAAGCAACCACACCGGTGTGCTTAATTACTAGTATCGTAGCAGTCAAAAGACCGTTTTTGGGGGACACGATAATCTCCATATATACACTCTCTCCTTTTTAAGATTATTTATAATCAAAATAACCCAAGTTTGTTGCATATTACCCCACAACACTTAAACTATCAAATTGTAATAATGGAGATTTATACCTACCTCAAACTCTTCATAACCTCATCTACATAAGCTTTTTTAGTGTTTTTTTGCCCCTCAATATATGCAAAAACTCCAGCACCAGCCAAAGTCAACCCTGTAACAAGCCCTACAATCTGATTATATCCGGTAGGGGGTACTGTGGCTGTAGATTGGGTAGTTTCCTGCGTTGTCGAAGAGGAAGAAGACATACTTTGACCTGCGTGAAGCGTAAATGCGTACTGCTCACCGCTGGAGCTTAGAACAACGCTGTAGTCTTTTGCGCTTAAAGTGGTTTGATATGACCACATACCGCTAGAATCTGCTGTAGTGGTATATTCCTGAGAATCTATGGTGATTTTAACCTCTGCTTCGTCACCAGCAGTTCCTTTAAATAAAGGGTTTGTAGCCGAATACCACCACTCACTGTAAGTGGAACCGTCGGTAGCTAATGAACCTATATGGGTAAGGGTTAAACTGGCAGCATATAATGATCGACTGATAATTACACTTAGCAGTACAACCACAATAAAAAGTGACTTATGGCAGGCATTTTTCATATACTAATACTAACATATTTTCATAATTTTTTAATATTTCTCTGGTAGTTTTTGCCTATGTCCTCAATAAAAATTATTTCGCTGGAAAATGGTTTTAGGGTGGTTTTCATACCCCATAAAGTTGGTTCTGTAACATGTTGTCTGCGGGGGCTAGCAGGAAGTAATTATGAAAAACCTGATGAAGTGGGTGTAGCTCATGTTTTGGAACATTTATGTACTTATGCTTCCAAAAATTTTGACACGCCAGCCAAATTGAGAGGTATTGTTTTAGCGAATGGGGGCAGAGTAACAGGCACAACCAGCCGGGACGACGTAGCTTACCTAACAAAAACTTTAAAAGAAAATTGTGAGGATGGTATTAAATATCTGTTCGAAACTTTTGCGCATCCTGTCTTAAGTCAGAAAAATCTGGAAGAAACCAAAGATATTATAAAACACGAGATTTACCAGAATACAGAAAATCCTAAACGCTATATTGGCCGAATTTCTTACCAAATTTTATTTCCAAATCAAAGGTTTTCAACTTTTAACACGGGGAGCATTAGTGATATTGATAAGCTGGAACTTGACGCAATTACTAGATTTAGAGAAAGATTATATTCGCCCTCAAATTTTGTGCTATCGGTGTGCGGAGACCTTGATCCAAACACCCTCTTTAGCACTGTTGCCAAATATTTTGAAAACATACCTGGATTTAACACAAAACAGGCTTTAAAACACAAACCAAACTACAAAAGAGCATTTTTAGTGGAAAATAGAGATAGTTTAGACCACTTGCACTTAAAAATCGATTATCATGGGTACAAAACTGGCCAAAAAGAGAAGTATGCAGCTTACTTGTTGTCAAAAGTACTTAAAAACAGGCTAAAAGCTAGGCTCTCCTTTTCTGGTATCAACCCTTATATTCTGGACTCATCGTCGTTTAATTCTAACTCATATGGCTTATTTGGAACTTATACAGCCATACAAACAGACCAGTTGGAAACTTTCTTTAAGGTTTATGAGAAAGTCCTACACGATTTATGTAACAAAAAGATTATGCGAGAAGAACTGACCTTTCTAAAAAGAAAAGCAAGGGCTGATTTAGAATTTGCCCTAGAAAAAACTTCTCTCAGAGCTGATTTCTATTCAGAACTTTATCTTTATGAAAATTTAACGGGTAATCACAAGGATGAAATAGGTAATTATTTAAACTGTACATCTTCCAATATTTTAAATGTGGCCAACTCTTTACTTAAACAGGAACCAAAGATAACAGTTATCGACAAGAGCGCGTCAAAAGGAGAAGTTGAGAGAATCTTTAGCAGGGTTTTCGATTAAACTACTCGCACCTAAACACAAAAACCACATCCATTTCTTTGCTACCAAAACTGACTTCAAAGATTTCGCACCCAAAATTGTCAATTTCCTGGCGCTCTAAATCATGTGAAACTACAACGTAATCTGGTCTTTCTTCAAGAGAATTCACCCTCTCGCCTTTGTAGTAACTAAAAAACGATATAGATCCATTTGGCACATAAACTTTTACATCTCTTCCTTTTTGATTCAAATATCTGGCTGCATCTGCTAAGTATTCGCCACTGTTGTCGTATAGACCTAATGAAATTGCCGTTTTGGTTCCTCCTAGGATAGGGGAGTTGTAAGCTGAAAATACCGGGTAGTAAATGAAAGTGCTTACAATAGTAAATAGAAACCCTGCAATTAGGATGTTTTTGAGTGCCTTGTTGTTTAACAAACTTAAATAATACGAAACTATCAAAATCAAGGGCGGGAACATGACAATCACATACCTGTCAATTTTTTTGTGCGCGATTGTTAAAGA
>Ga0255370_1223_pt1 | contig 11156 bp, 8 predicted proteins | sample ANMaggSeSYBR01F4_FD_182096 | JGI IMG/M metagenome (GOLD analysis project Ga0255370, IMG submission 182096) | Sediment cell enrichment communities from methane seep in Santa Monica Basin, California, United Staets - ANME aggregate JGI... | ecosystem: Environmental > Aquatic > Marine > Cold seeps >...
TATTCGTTGTTGGCGATTGGGTTGTTGATGAAAATTGGATCCTGGCAAAACATAATTCTGAAACAAGTTCACATATTGGCCAAGCCCATTTCAGATCGCTTGTAGATCAGGTAGATTCACAAATACTTAGCCTTTGTGGGGCTGGTAATGTGGCAAGGGCATTACATGGCCTATCAGTATCTGAACTTGATGATAACGAGGAGGGTATAATTAAACCTCTTCAGATATTTGGACTCGGTCTCTGGCATCCAAAGGACACTAAGATTTTAGCATCACTTTTTTCAAATAATACAGTTAGTAATCAAACACCTTTGACTCTATCTGGAATGGTTCTGGAATCTGACTATAGCAATGGGAAGAAATTATTATGCGGTATGCCGTTGAGCCGAGGTACGTGTAGAAATTTAGATTCAGAAAAAAAAAGGCTATGCGATGATACTTTAGATTCGTGCTATTATTTAAGATCTATATATTCCCATAATTCGTTACCTTGTTTTGGAACAACAAGAGTGGTGAGACTTTTTAAAACTTCTGCTGGAGGTGTCCCTGAACAATTAAATAGAATTGATTGGCAGACACCATATCAATTTTCTCCCTGTAATGAAGAAATCAACAGAATAAAGGATGAAGTCCTATGGGATACAAAGTTTTCTGCCATCGTTGTGCATGATTTCAACAAGGGCAGCATTTGTTTGGAGTTAATTCGGATACTAATTGAAAAGTATCCAGCAGCAAAATGGTTTGTAAGAACAAAAAAACCTAACGTTAGCTGGCTTAACCTCATACCAGAGGACAAATTAAGGCTGTTGTTGATTGGAGCAGATTATGTGCCTAGGCGCTCGAAAACAAAACGGTGGTTTTATGGAAACGAAGCGAGCAAGGAGGCATGTGAAGAACTAAAAAAGTTGGCACGATTCGATCAGATCAATATTTCAAATACTGAACGTCAAATTATCGCAATTCATGAAGATAATAGCATGTTGGCTCTCAGTAGTATCGGGAAAGGAGAGGAAATAAATGGTATATCTATTACTTCGACCATGTCCCCTCAGCCAATTAATATCGGTCGTTCAAGCATAATGTTTTCTTCTTGTATTGCATCATTGTTAGGGTGTTATGGGAATAATTCGGAAAAAGCGATGCTTATAAGAGCAAATGGTCATGCCAACAAATGGACTATATCTTATACAGATAGAATCCGGAATACTCATTTCCACGAAAAAACAGTGCCCGTTTATCCATTGTGGGGGGATTTTTCTCAAGCCATAAAAACTGACGAATATCCAGATGATATACCAAAGCCATGTGCAAAAAGTTTTAGCTGTAATACTTTATTGGAAAGTTGGCAAAATCAATCATTTCAGGATATCGGCATCGTAACAGAGCGGGATCGTGTCACTTGCAAAGATAAAAGAATTTTTTACCTTTGGAGGGGGTATTCTTGTATAGGGAATTATGTTGCTATTCGCCGTGACCTAAGAATAAAGTTAAACGACCTTTATCAGAGTATCCATAATTTTAAGTGTGATTCAAAAACGTCTTCACTAAATTGTTTAATTCAAGGTGCACCGGGATGGGGAAAAACTTTTCTATCAGAGAAACTTGCTGAGTCTTTTGATTTAAACCCATTGTTTTTCAACGTGGCACAGCTTACTTCACTTGATCAGGTAATTGATTGTTTCGATTCTATTTCTTCACTTCAAAACCAACAAAAAAATAAACCTGTATTGGCATTTTTTGATGAAATTGATTCTCCTATTGATAGCCAATATACATTTCCATTGTTTCTTGCTCCAATTTTAGATGGAACATATAGGAGAGGTGGTCGTGTTTTCCACTTGTTACCTTGTGTTTGGGTTTTTGCAGGGGCGACTTCCCTCTTAGAGTTACCTAAAGCCCAAAAAACAAAGGATTTCATGTCCCGAATAAATGGCCCAATCATAAAATTAGACTTTGGGGAGAACCTTGACGCCGAAGCATTAACAGAACAAGTATACATCGGTGTTAGCATCCTTCAGCAAATCTTTAATGATGTGTCAAAAGTTAGTGAAAATGTGCTTAGATTTTTTCACAGCCTCAAATTGAGACATGGAATACGGAGTCTACAACAGGCGATTAGAAAATTTAGAAATATACAATATGGCGAGGTTCGTCAGTCTAATTTACCTAAATATGAAGAAATAAAATTGTTAATAGAAATAAACAAAGATACTTATGAAAACCTGCGTGAAAAAAAGGAAATTGAGGATTTGATAGAAATCCGAAAAGAGCCAAGCTAATTGCATTTAATTAAACCACCAGCTCTGCTGGTGCGACCCTAAAAGGTTTGATCGTTCCGGCGAGAATATTGAACGGCAGAGTAAAGCGTTTTTTTGAACATCGAACATCCAACATCGAACGTTGAACATCGAACAGCAATTCCCGATTGCAGTCAGAACGCCCTGAGATAGGAGGAGAAGGAAATTTTCCTTTCGTAAACTGTTTCTTGAATTTTATTCAAAACCAGCAACTTTTGCTATTCTTTCATCCATTATCTACTGGACAAAATGACAACTCTTTTTCTATAAGCATGACAAACTTTATCACCAGGAGGAAATGTCATACTCAGGGGCAATATATGGGACGTCCATTGTACTATAGCTTTTTCTTAGGGAGCCATTGAGCAGCATATCGCATAACCAGCCAGTGCACCTGACACCAAAAGCTCGCGCGTTTTTTTCTTTAGCTATTTCAGAGCAAAACGTTGCTTTTGCCAAGTCATCATTAGCTTTTGGCGCAGGTGACCAGCACGTTATGGTGCGACACGAAGTCGCGCTATTGGCTGTTTGGGACAGCCTAAATAAGTTGTGACCAAACCCGACATTCTCATGTCGGTACCCTAAGAGGCATGCTTCGCCGGTGTATCCGGTGTTGGTATGAAGCCCTCCAACAAAGTACCAAATCCTGCGTAAGCAGGAGGGGTGAAACTCGTGAGACAGACACCTTCCGGGAAGCCTCATCCGGGTAAGGGCAAGGGTTCGAATGATATGGTCAGATTAATCAAATGTTTGCAGCGCCGTCACTGAGAATAAGCTAAAAACGTATCCTATTCAAAAACTATGGAACAGGGTTCGGATAAAACCCGCTTACCAGCCCAAACATTCTAATGGCCATCTTCCTGATGGCTCTGATGCGTGTAGGCAATGATTACACGAAATTGCGGGCGCAGATATTTTGTTGCAGAAATGCGGTAGAGAATATAGCATCCTGTAGTTCAGTTCAAGAACATATTGTGGCAAACTTGGATGGATTCGGAAACGTGCCTTATTCTCTTTGTGGCGGTGAATTCTGATAAATTAGATCAGCAAGAGACGGCATACTGAATGTTTTAGAAATCCGATCGTATATGTATCTGTAAGCGTTGACACCCAGCTTTTTTGCGGTTTGAGTAATCGTCAAAAATGAGTCTTTAGCCTTTGTTCCTTTGACTGATTTTGTTTGCAAACTGACATCTTGCCTGCGTTTTTCGACTCGTGCACCCAGTTCCGAAGCATTATTGTGCAACGGTAGCCGAGGATATTTCAGAACCAGCAAAAGTTCTTCTTTTTTGTTTCTGGTTTTTTCTATCCGATCATCTAAGGCATCATAACCGGTTTTTGTGGAAAACAGGTTGTCGAATTCAGACGATAACCTTGCTGCTGTCTCAGGCTTTGGATTCTCTTTGTATTTTAAAAGCTCTCCATAGTAGTCCCAGAAACGAGTCTTGAACTTTTTAAGTTCATCAACATTGAACGGAACAATCGGGCTTAACCGATTATAATGCCTTCCTTCATGAATCAAGCACAGTGCGTGTTCAGCGATAAGTTTTTTGAATTGTGGAGCATCATCACTCAAAAGAATATTTGCAACTGGAATTTCTGTTTGGCGATGATAGGAAGCTATTGCAGCTGCTTCCATAATTCTTGTTCTGGTGTTTTTTCCCTTCTTCGCATCAGGAAAAATTATTTTCAGCAGCTCTTGCATTTCTGCTTCTGAGATTTTCCTTTCATCGGTCAAATCCAAAAGCTGATTGATTACCTTCTTGGAAACTTTTAAATCTGAAAGTAAACAAAATGCCTTCAAGTCAAAGAGGTATGTCCTTTCTTTGCCGCAAAGCAATATATCAAGGATGGTCAAACGGTTTTTGTGGGGGACAGTAAAAAAGGCCGTATAGTACGGATTGCATAAAATTTGTGAATATTGATTTTCGCCGTTGACCCTTACCGTGGTATCGTCAATTTGCTGGAATGGCGTAGTTTCCAAGGCAGCACGAAAAATATCCTCTTTTTCCTTGTTAAAGCCGGTTTCGTCATTTGTGAGGATTCGGGAAATTGTTGATTGTGAAATGAATATTCCGCAATTCTCAAGGAGTTCCAGGATCTTTGGCTCCGACATATTCCCCACATGTTTAAGCGTGCATACCAATGACCGCACTCCAGGACCAAATTCCCCTGTAACCGCAGCAGGTAATTGCCCCACATAGGTCTTGTTCTCAGAAGCTGAGTAGAAAACCTCCCTTTTGTACTCAACATTATCTGTTTTGATCAGAATTTCCTGAACAATGGCACTCTCATGTCCCTTGAATACAGCATCTTGAGGCAGTTTGGATCGATCAACTTTACATACCTCGGTTCGATCTATTGTGATTTTGTGCTTTTTTGCTTTTGATTTTTTCTCTTTTTTCTTTTTCCTTTTCTTTCTCTCTTTTTCGGAAGATATGTTTTCGCCCTGCTTTTTATTGCCTCGTATCTTGGGCCTGGCCTGTTCTCCTTTTAGCAAGCTGTTTTCGTCCCGCAGCTTCTGGTTCTCTGCCTTTAATTTTTCATTCTCTTGACTCAAACGTTCAATGAGCTGAAAAAGAATAGGCAGCACCTCGGTCAGTTTTCTATTATCAACCTCGCCAAGACGAATATTTATCTTGTGAAGGATTTTCTTTATTTCTGAAAGGCACATATTATAACAATAATACCACTATTCCATTGTGTCTACCCCCTATAACAATTTTTTATGATTTTGTCTGTCTTTACTCTATCAATTTGATCAGATACCAGGAAATTTGAATAGGATACGTATCTTTGTCTCTTCTGTGGAAATTCATTTTCAGAAACAAAAAAACACCTTCCTGGAAGGTCTGAGAACGCCTGTCAGTATTATCTGGAAAGTATTGAATGCAAGAACTGAAGGAATGTCTCTAAATGCAACTTGCAGGCTTTTTGAGATTGCTAAAAAGACCCTCCTTTCCTGGGAAGAAAAATTTTCTGGTTTGCAGCATACGTTGATGATCTATTCAATGTCACACATATTCATCCAATCAGTTGTTGAAGGGGATGAATTTTACACAAAAGTTAATAAAAATACTCCTCCTGAAGAGTCTTCCGGATGGACTATAGTCCTTATGGATAGAGCCAGTCGCTTCATTTGGGAACTGAGTTGTGGTACCTTTTCGAAATTGCTATTAAGAGGCTGGCTGACCTTATTGAACAAACGGGAGACCTCACTCTGTTTACAGACGGGGAACGCCGATACGGAAAAGTTCTCTTTGAAATCTGCTATGAGCTTTTGAGAACCGGTAAAGTTGGACGTCCCCGAAAAACCTTGAAGAAAGGAGTCATTGTCAAAGTTAAAAACAAAGGTTCTCAAGCACATAAAAAAGGACGCAAAAAACCAAAGTACCAGACAACATGCCCACTTCACCCGGAAACCTCAAATAACATTTCAGATAGTGAAACGCACGCCAATCATGTTGAAGCAAACAATAGCGCAATGCGTCGAAAATGCTCCCCATTTAGAAGAAAAACAAACACATATGCTAAATCCCAAAATACCCTTCAACGCGTTTTGAATGTATATTGGGTTATTCATAATTACGTCAGAACTCACTTTACGACTAAAGAAGTTCCTGCCGTCAATTTAGGAATCATAGCAAAAGGCCTTAATGTGGAAACTCTTTTTAGTATCCAATATGCATAAATTATATCATTTTTTTTGCTATCTATTCAAGGATACCAGTGCCCATTTTTATAATGGCTTGTTATTATTGGCAATAACAAATTCCCAAGAAAATCAAGAACTATTTTTCGAAAACTCAAGTAATTTTGCTCGTCCCCATTTGACTCTCCGTGAAAAGGTAACTGAAACAGATATTTTATTTAAACAAAAATGGAGGCCAAGAACTCCGGGCATGGCAGCAGAACTCACAGACCATGTTTGGACATTTAGAGAGCTACTAACCATCAAATTTGCTATTATCCATAATCAAAGTATTAGCGGGAGAACACCTGTTATTGTTGGCAATAAAAAATTTCCTAAAAAGTCAAAAACTATTTTTCGAAAACTCAAGTAAGTATAGTCTCAAATGTGAAGTAGTGGATGACCCAGCAAAACCCATGCACTTTTACCACCAATATAGGCTGGTCGTTTCAGATAAAAAAAACCAAGTTCATAATATCTACAAAAGCTCAAGCCCTATGATATACCAATCACCGCCGTCTGTACTCCAATGACATTCACTTTTTTGAAATCAAGGTTGTGCGCGCCGTATTTCTATCTCGTCCCCAAGTTCTATAGTATAGTTTTTCAAAAAAATCATAAAAAAAAGTACTATGCAACATAACGTACGAGCAATAAAGAATATAATTTTTACTTCCAAGAGCTTTAATTTTTTTCAAATCAAGCATATCAAATAGAGCTTTAAACCTTTTTTTATTCCTAGCCATATAAAACAGCACACATTTAACATAAAAATTAATTTTAGCACGCTCAGTCATATACATTTGATAATCATTTAAAAATTCATTTGATATAGTATATCCTGCACCTCTTTCTTCACTTCTCTCCTTATGATTTGCATAAACAGTAACTAAACAATCTTCCAGCATTTCGATTTTTACACCCTGAGCATATGCCCTGAGCAAAAAATCATAATCTTGATGCCTTTTCAGATTAGGACAAAATTTAATTTTTAAAGCAACATTTTTTTTCATAATTAAACTTGGAGTTGGGAGATAGCCATCATCAACAAAAAGATACTCAGATAAATTTTCTCCTTTATACAGACTTCTGGGTAAAATTTCTATAAATTTTCTCCTTATTACCCTGGATCTACAAGATAAAATTACATTGCTACCATACGACATCAAACAATCAACCTGTTTTTCAAGCTTATCTATATCCCATTCGTCATCAGAATCAATAAATGCAATAAAACCACCTTGTGCTTTATCTATCCCTGTATTACGAGATACAGCTCCATTCATGTTTTTATTATGTCTAATATACTTAACTCTGTTATCGTTTAAATTTTGTAAAAAATCATATGTCACTTCCCAATCTTGAGAAAAATCATCAACTATTATCAATTCTATATCTTTATAGGTTTGATTTAAAACGCTCAATATTGCACGATTAATCATACCACTTCTATTATAAGTTGGAAGAATAATAGATACTTTTTTATAGTTCATATCTCTATGCTCGAGGTTTGGTTTCCATGCCTTGGTAAAGAATTGCAAAAGTACTGGAAAATAAGCATTCATTGGCTAAGGGACTTCCCTGAAAATAAACTACCCAAATAATTTCATAACATCCTATAATAACTTGGTAATATTTTGAAATCGGGTAGTTTATTTTCAGGGAAGTCCCTAATAGTTATAAGGAATTACATATTAAAGCATTTCACAGAGAGTATAGCAAGAGTATAGCAAAAGCTATTGCACTAGAATGAAAGCAAGTATCGTGCCGAACGATATTGATGTTTTATCTGTTTTCGTTCAGACACTATGTATCATCTGCTTACATGTTTTCCAACAAAATCACAATACTTAATACCTATACAGTATATAAAAACTAAAGAAGAATTATTTAATGGATTCTTAGAAAAACTTAAAATAAGTAATGATATAAAAAAAAGAATTCTGATAAAATATGATTTATCAATTTGTATATTATAACCATTAAAAGTTAACATAAACATAAAATATATACTTACGAGTAGTCCAAGCAAACCTATTTCAAAATAATATATAAATACTTGTCCACAACGTCCAAATAGTTTTAATTTATTACTGTATGTACTGTATATATACCCAGGACCTTCCCCAATTATTTCCAATTTATTATTCAGCATAGTATTCAATGCATATTGTCTTCCAGAAAATTTTACAAAATTTTGTTGATCAGCAAACTTATATTTCAGTTGTAATATCTTATTGGGTGTATTTGAAAAATTAACTTTATCTGTAACCACATTATGCTCAAGACACCAAGAAAGAATAAAAAGGAATAAAGGAATAAATACAGTTAAAATTAAAATTGTTTTTAAATTAAATTCTAATAAAATAAAAACAATCCAAATAAACAAAAGTGTTAAATGTTGAATTTGAGAATTCGATATTAGCACAATTAAACTAAAATACGTAGAAAAAATATATCTGTACAACTTCTTTAAATACAGAGTTCTATCAAAAAGAAGGATAATAATTAAAATCAAAAAATAAAAAGTCATTATAGCATCGCCATTAAAGGTTCCTGTCATAAAATCTACAATTGACACTGAGCTTGTAAATCTCCCCGCTTTAAGCCACAATGGATAATAATCAAACATAAATCTTTGAACTAAAACAACTGGAAGCTGAATCAAGCCAATAACAATCAGATATAAAAAAAAACCTCTAATATTGTTAGAACAAGATATATATCTATCTACTATTATATAAATAAAAAAAACATTAATAGGAACCCTTATAAAGGAAATAGAATCAAGATAATAAGAATTGTTACAACAATGAGAAATATAAATACAAATTACAAACAATAGAACCAGACTTAAAAGCTTAATATTTTTTTTTATTTTTATTACATCTTTCATATTAACAAAAAAAGAAAAACTACCTAAGAATAATACAAAAAAACCAAGTCTAAACATTCCACCTGTAGCTTTATTTAAAATACTATCGAATCCCAAAATACACAAAATAAATAAAATTAAAAATATATTTTTATTTAGATTTTTCATTTTTCATTTTTAAATATTTTATAATAGGAGAAATTACAGATCTAAAAAACACAAGTATGCCTACAAATAAATTATTATGTCTGAAAGAAATAAGAAAATCTTTTTTAATATAAATTCTTGAACTAAATTCAAAAAAATTACACAAAAAAGACATGACGCTTTCATTTGTCACAAAAAAACTTCCTTTACCAGTCATCATTGAATAACAATATAAATATGAATCCCGACAAATTTTTACTTTATATCCATTCTTTCCTGCTCTCAAACAAAAGTCATCATCTGATCCGTACTGAGGGAAAATGGGATCAAATCCATTTAGCACAGTTAATATTTTAGAAGGAATAAGCATTCCTCTACCAGGCAAGAGTAAACTAGGGTATGTACCATGCAAATCATATTTGCTTGCAATCTCAAATTGAGGTATATAGGGTTCCAATTTGCCTAAAAAACCTCTTATGGGCTTATACCCAGAAAAAAACACTCGCCTCGGATCTTCCATTGTCAAGCTCATCGCCCCAATAATGGCATTCTCATCTTTTGCATCCAGAATATTTTTTAAAAAATCACTTTCGACTTCAGTGTCATCATTCATCATTAAAAAATAATCAGGCTTAAACTGTTTGCCGTAATTGAAACCTTCATTTATGCTTCTAGTATACCACCAATCTCCGGTTCCATAAACAATATGGACATCCTGAAACTCATCAGTAAGCATTTTCAGAGTACCATCTGTAGAACCAACAACAACAACAAAACAGAGTTCAGCTTCATAATCTTTCTGTTCATGAAGCTGTTTGAGAATTACTTGTAAATATTCTCTTCTATTGTAAGTAGGAATAACGATACAAAGCTTGATCACGATAATACTCTCAATTGTCAATAACGTGCTTGATCATCATAATATGGGCAAGAGGAAACGAGTGAACAGAGAAGTGTCACATCTTAAATATTAATTATCCGAGCCTTGATTTTGCCGGTTTTTCTTTTCAGCCTTTTATCCCCTGCCATCTCTCCGGTGATTTTATTATATCCCACTGTAATGGCAGCGCAATGTCATTCAATTTTATTTTTTCTCTCATTATCTTTCTGGAATCATTAACTAAATTTTTTGCTTGACTTTTTTACTTTGCCATGAGAACCTAAATAAGACATAGGGGTCAGGTCTTCATTCATGACACTTTTATCTTTCTGGCAGGTATTGGATGCGGCTTCATTGAGTAGGTGGGGACGTTATGTTGCAAGTCTTATTATGTTGTGGGTTTAGGTTTAAATATCCATTTAGTTCTTCTTATTCCATTTAATTCTTTTAATTCCTTCTGGAGCGATGTATCCTTAAATTAATTGGAGTACTACAGATATTTCAAAGTCTTGCTCTGTTTGAAATTCTCCATCTTGACAATGCTCTTTTGGATAAGACCGGTTAGAATATAATTGACTTTGCCTACACTTACACCAATCTTTCGGGACAGTTCAAGTTGGGTAAATTCACTTTTTAAGGCAAACTCCCGCAAGAGATAATATGTTACATCCTGGCTGAATTCGGTCTCTTTATTCATAAGGATGAACCTTATAAACTAATCAAAGCACATTGTCAAGGGGTTTTTTGAAGAAAAAACATAGGGGGTCAGGTCTTCATTCTTCACACTTTTATCTTTTTTTCAATCTTTGAGATTTTTCTTTCAAGCTTTTTGTCTTTTCTTATTTTATCTTTAACACGCCTGCATGCTTGGGACACACCGGATTCTCCAACCCTGAAATAAGCGCCGATATCTTTTAGTTTTTCGTCGGTATATTTCCGACAAAGAAACATTTTTATATTTCGATTCAAAGCCGCTTCTTTTCCGAAAACGGATTCAACTTCATTAAATATATCTTTCAGGGATGCTTTATCAACCAATTCTTTTAAAGCAGGAAGATCTTTATCAGGTTTTTTGCCCGATAAAAATTTATCCTTAATAAAGGCTATAAAATCAGGGCTGCCCAGCAGTGTCGAACTCACAACCTCATCTAATGGATTATCATATTTCTTGTTAATTAGCGCGGTTACAAACTTGTGATACCATTTTTGTGCAATTGAAACTTTTTTGCCGAAATATCCAAGAATAAAATCTCTATGCAGCCATTC